>OMAP01000301.1_pt1 | contig 7951 bp, 4 predicted proteins | sample 1644691 | NCBI WGS metagenome assembly OMAP01 (sample SAMEA103958141, study PRJEB25191) | human gut metagenome | biome: human-associated habitat [ENVO:00009003]; feature: intestine environment [ENVO:2100002]; material: feces | place: Germany | collected 2013/2015 | reverse complement strand
TAGAGTTCAAGCAGTCCAACCGTTCTGCCGACTTTATTCGGGGCGATGAAGAGGATGACAAGACAGGCCGCTACATCCGTCAAGGACAGTTACTGCACAATGTTTTTGCTTCCATCAGACAGGAAAGCGACTTACCGCAGGCTATCGAGCGACTGCGCTTCGAAGGTATTCTTGAGTCAGCCGAACAAGAACAACAGATTTATAAGCTGGCCCAATGGGCACTGGGAAACCCCAAAGTGAAAGACTGGTACAGCGGCGAATGGGAGTTATACAACGAATGCAGCATTATCTATACAGACGATGAAGGCATCATGCAGACCCGCCGTCCGGACCGCGTGATGATGAAAGACGGACAAGTAATTGTAGTCGATTTCAAATTCGGAAAGCCCAAAGACGGTTACCGCCAGCAAGTCAGCGAATACATGGATCTTTTATCTGCCATGGGATATGAACAGATAAAAGGTTATCTGTGGTATGTTTTTGCCAATGAACTGGAAGAAGTTAAATAAACGACAAAAGCCATCTGGATATATGGAAACTTTTTTGAAACAAGTAGCACACGATTTATATAACAAAACCGAAGGTAACTTTACTAAAGTTGCAATTGTATTCCCAAACAAGCGTGCCAGTCTGTTCTTCAATGAATATCTGGCTCAGGAAAGCGATCGTCCTATCTGGTCGCCGACTTATGTCAGCATCAGCGAACTGTTCCGCCAATCATCCGATTTATCGATAGCCGATCCGATAAAACTGGTATGCGACCTCTATAAGGTTTTTCAAAAAGCTACTGGAAGTAAAGAGACACTCGACGATTTTTATTTCTGGGGAGAAATGCTTATTGCCGACTTTGACGATGCAGACAAGAACATGGCCGACACACATGCACTGTTCAGCAACCTGAAAGATCTGAATGAATTGATGGATAACTATGACTTTCTGGAGGAAGGACAAAAGGAAGCATTAAGTCAGTTCTTTCATAATTTCTCAATCAATCAGGTAACAGAACTGAAACAGCGCTTTATCTCCATGTGGAATGTACTGGGTGATATCTATACGGAATACAAAGCATTGCTAGAAAGCCAGTCAATCGCATACGAAGGCATGTTGTACAGGCAAGTCATAGAACAGCTGGATGTAGAAGCTCTTCCTTACAATAAATACATATTCGTAGGTTTCAATGTACTGAATAAAGTAGAGCATACCCTGTTTAAGAAACTGAATGAAGCAGGGAAAGCCATGTTCTATTGGGATTACGACACGTTTTATCTCAATAAGACTCCTCATGAGGCCGGAGAATTTATCCGCCGCAATCTGAGGGATTTTCCATCAGAGTTGCCCGCTTCTTTTTTCGACAACCTGAATCAGCCTAAAGAAGTAACTTTCATCGAGTCGCCGACAGAGAACGGACAAGTACGATACTTGCCTCAATGGATTCGGGAAAATCTTACTTCCCAGGAAAAAGAAACTGCCGTTGTGCTATGTAATGAAGCATTACTCCAGCCCGTATTGCATGCTTTGCCCGACAATGTAAAGCATATAAACATTACAATGGGATTTCCGCTTTCACAGACTCCTGCATACAGTTTTGTCAACGCCCTGATGGAACTTCATACTTCGGGATATAATCCGAATAACGGACGGTATCTGTTCGCAGAGGTTATCAGTGTGTTGAAACATCCCTACACCCGACAACTGTCACCCGAAGCGGAAAAACTGGAACAGACTCTCACCCGGGATAACCGCTTCTACCCGCTCCCGTCGGAACTGAAACAAGACAATGTGCTGGAATTACTTTTTACTCCACGCAGAAACAACCTCGATTTATGCAGTATGCTATCGGAGGCATTAAAAGAAGTTGCAGTAATTTATCAGCAACAGGCAGCATCACATTCCGATGCATTCGACCAGTTGTACCGTGAATCATTATTCAAAACCTATACATTGGTCAACCGTTTTCATACACTGATTGAAAGCAAAGAGCTCAACGTACAGGCAGGCACTTTCCAGCGGTTGCTTACCCGCGTCATGTCATCCTCAAGCATACCTTTCCACGGCGAACCGGCCATCGGCATGCAGGTAATGGGAGTTCTGGAAACTCGTAACCTCGACTTCCGGCATCTTATCATGCTCTCGGTAAATGAAGGACAATTACCCAAAGCTGGAGGTGATTCTTCTTTCATTCCCTACAACTTACGGAAAGCTTTCGGTATGACAACAATCGACCATAAAATCGCTGTATATGCTTACTATTTCTACCGTCTTATGCAACGGGTAGAAAAGGTAACATTAGTTTACAATACAGCCACCGATGGTATTAACCGAGGAGAACTTTCCCGCTTCATGCTCCAGTTCCTGATAGAATGGGGATATCCTGTTCTACGCAAACAACTGGAAGCAGCCCAATCTCCTCAAGATTCAACTCCTATCATCATTGAGAAAACTCCTGATGTCATGGAGCGGATGAAATCTGTGTTTGATATCCGGAACAACCCTAAAGCTCTTATATCACCGTCTGCACTAAATTGCTACCTGGATTGTCCTTTAAAATTCTATTACAAATATGTGGCATTACTCAGTGCGCCAGACGAAGTTACGGCAGACATTGACTCAGCAAAATTCGGTAGTATCTTCCACTATGCAGCAGAACATATATATAAAGATCTTACCGCACACGGAAAACTAATCAGCAAAGAGAACCTGGAAACACTGCTGAAAGATGAAGTCCGTCTGCAAACATACGTTGACAATGGCTTTAAGGAATTATTTTTCAATCTGCCCCAAAACGAGCAACCTGAATACAACGGTATTCAGCTGATCAACTCGGCAGTGATTGTAAAATACATCCAGCAACTTCTCCGTAACGACCTGCGATATGCTCCTTTTACATTCGTCGGTTCCGAGCAACGTATTTTTGAAAATATAGAGATATGCACTTCAACCGGGGATATCCAATCCCGCATCGGAGGTATCATCGACCGAATTGATTCCAAAGGAGAAAGTCTGCGAATTGTAGATTATAAAACAGGAGGAGATGCCGATACGCCAGCCAATGTACAGTCACTCTTCATTCCAGATAAGAAACGTTCGAACTATGTTTTCCAGACATTCCTCTATGCTTCTATTGTTTGCAAAAAACTAAGAGAAAAAAATGACAGCCGCCTGGTGGCTCCGGCTCTTCTTTACATACATCGGGCAGCTTCAGAAAACTACTCTCCTGTTATCCAAATGGGAGAACCTAGAAAACCTAAAGAACCGGTAGACAACTTTGCACAATATGAAGGAGACTTCAGAGAAAATCTGAAGACATTGTTGGAAGATATATTCAATCCAGATGTCTCTTTCACCCAGACTGAAATAGAAGACAAATGTGCCTATTGTGACTTTAAGGCACTTTGCAAAAAATAACAACTATATTCACCTTAGGGCCTCTTCTGTAACTCAGAAGAGCCCTCCTTAAATTTAAACACAATTAAACTAATACTATAATGAACAAGCTATTATTCGTCCCTCTCGTTGTATGTGGCACTAACCAATATGTAAATGCCCAGTCAGTTCAATCCCCAAACATTGTCCTTATCCTTTGCGATGATATGGGCTTTTCTGATCTCGGATGCTATGGAAGCGAAATCCAAACTCCCAATATTGATAAGTTAGCCCAAGAAGGAATACGCTTCAGTCAATTCAAGAATACCGGAAGAAGTTGTCCAAGCAGAGCCTCCATGCTGACCGGCAGATACCAGCACGAAGTAGGTATGGGCTGGATGGCCGAGGTAGATGAACATCGCCCCGGTTACAGAGGGCAACTAGATAAAGAATATCCTACTATTGCTGAAGTAATGAAAAGCGGGGGATATTCTACATATATGAGCGGTAAATGGCACGTAACCACTACTGGCGGATACGATTCTCCCAATGGAAGTTATCCGGTACAAAGAGGTTTCGATAAATATTACGGATGTTTGCATGGAGGAGGAAGCTACTACAAACCATCTCCTGTCTACAATAATTTAGAGAAAGTAACTGATTTACCTGATGATTATTACTATACCCAAGCTATAACTGATTCAGCCGTAAGTTATGTTCAGGCACACGACACTCGGAAACCTATGTTTTTATACGTAGCCCATTACGCGCCTCATCTTCCATTACAAGCTCCTGCAGAATATGTAAAAAGATGCATTGACCGATATAAAGTAGGATATGACGTATTACGCAAACAGAGATTTGAAAAACAAAAAAGAATCGGACTCATACCCGACAATATGGAACTTCCTGTATTCAATAAAGAATTTGGAGGGAAACGTCCGGCATGGGAAGAGCTAACTCCAGAACAGCAAAACAAATGGATAAAAGATATGGCTACATATGCAGCCATGATTGAAATAATGGATGAAGGTATAGGAAAACTAGTTGAAGAAATAAAGAAAAAAGGTATGTATGAGAATACTGTTTTTCTCTTCTTAAGCGACAATGGCGCAACTAGCGAAGGAGGATTTATCGGGCAACTGATGTCTGACTTATCGAATACCCCTTACAGGAGCTATAAAAAATGGGTATTCCAAGGCGGAACCAGTACCCCTTTCATACTGACTTACGGTGACAAGAAAAAGAATATTAAAAAAGGAGAAATCTGTAGACAGCCTGCACATATTATTGATATCATGCCAACATGTATGGCTTTAGGAAAAATTGAATATCCAAAAACATTCTCTCATTCAGATCTGCCTGGTACCAGTCTGCTCCCGTTCCTGAAAGGACAGCCTATCAAACCAAGAACATTATACTTCGAACATCAGAGTTCTTGTGCTATCATAGACGCAAATTGGAAACTAGTCAGAGCTGACAGGAACAGCCAATGGGAATTGATTAATCTGACTATCGATCCTTTTGAAACGAATAATCTCGCGGAGAAATATCCAGAAAAAGTAGAAGAGCTTGAATCCAAATGGATTAACTGGGCCAATACTCACAAAGTTTTTCCATTAGAAGATAAGGCTTGGACAGAACGGATTAATTTCTATCAGAAGAAAAATCCTGATCAAAGAGGAGAAGATTAACATTTAAAATAATACTACATGAAAAAAGCAACCCACTACATTTATTCTATCGCCTGTTGTTTGATAATATTTCTCACCCAACAGAGCTTTGCAAGTCAACCAGAATACTCCACAGCAGGATTCTTCGAGTTACCCAATACCGGAAGAACAGTTTACAGTATGAATCCTGCCTAGCGCATGTATAAAGGCCATCTGGAAGGGGCAGAACAACCGGATTTCAATGATAAGGAATGGGACCTGGTTTCGCTACCCGACGGAATAGAATATGTACCTTCAGAAGCCAGCGGATGCGTCAATTATCAGGGAGAGGTATGGTATCGAAAACATTTCACTCCAGAAGAAACATGGAAAGGTAAACAACTTTTCTTGCATTTCGAGGCTATCATGGGTAAAGCAAAAGTCTGGATTAACGGAACATTAGTCAACGAGCATTATGGAGGTTTCTTGCCCGTGATTGCCAATGTTACTGAATACCTCAACTATGAAGAAGATAATGTTATAGCTGTATGGGCAGATAATAGTAACGACCCTTCTTATCCTCCCGGAAAACCACAGGACATGTTAGATTTTACTTATTCCGGAGGAATTTATAGAGATTGCTGGATGATAGTACACAACAACGTATTTATCACAGACCCAAACTATGAAAACGAAACTGCCGGCGGAGGATTATTCGTTTCATTTGGCCATATTTCCCAATCACAGGCAGAAATAAGACTGGATGCTCATGTCCGTAATTCATCAAACACATATTTCTCTGGCAAAATAGAATATCAGTTATTCGACAAAGACAACCGACGTGTATGTCAAGCTAATAAAGCCTTCTCGGTAAGCAAAGGAAAAGCACGCAATACCTCCCTTACCATCAAAGTAGAAAAGCCAGAATTATGGGAACCAGATTCTCCTTATTTATATCAGTTGCATGTTCTTCTAAAAGATAAATCGGGACATATTGTCGATGGGTATCGTCGACGGTGAAGTCGTAGCAACTCATAAAGTGATGCCTGCACGACGTCCTTCCAAAATCATACTTTGGGCTGACAACGAAGGAACGGAAACCATAGCCGACGGTTCCGACCTAATAACCGTTATTGCAGCTATTGCTGATGAGAATGGGAATATCAAGCGATTAAACAATTATCATATTAAATTTGAAATTGAAGGTCCAGGAGAACTTGTCGCAAGCAAAGAAACATTCACCAACCCTCGTGAAGTGCAATGGGGAACAGCTCCAATACTTGTACGTGCCAAAGCTCAAACAGGTAATATTAAAGTCAAAGCATCTGTTGTGCCCAACGGAACACATACACCGATATCTGCCGAGCTCATTATACCAACAACCAAAGCTATACACCCGCTTATTGCCGATGAGGATGAACTAAATCTTCAATTAAAAACTCACAGGAATCAACAAAACTTATCATCGTACGATCACGGTCAATCGTTAGATGAAGCACGAAAACAAAGTCAAATGAGATTAAAAGAAGTCGAGAAACAGCAAAGTGACTTTGAATAAAACAACCCTATCCATAAAAAAATCATGCAGACCTGTTATACAAGTCTGCATGATTTTTTTATGGATATATTTTTCTATCAAGAATAACTGATAGAGTCTTTATGCTTAAGACAAACCTTCTATTTCGCCATTCACAATATCAATGTGCAGTGCCTGAGGCTCTTTCGGCAATCCCGGCATACGCATAATTTCTCCGGCAATAATCACCAGCATCTCAGCTCCGGCATTCAGAACAATATCGCGAACATGGAATTCAAAATCTTTCACCACACCATAAAGTTTCGGATCTGTAGAGAACGAATACTGTGTTTTAGCAATACAGATTGGGAAATGTCCATAACCCAGTTCCTGGATTCTTTTCAGTTTCTTCTTGGCCGCAGCACTATAGGTAATCATATTAGCACCGTAAAGATTGCATGCTACCTTCGAAATCTTTTCTTCCACTGTGTCATCATCATTATATGCCAGACGCAATGGCTCTGAAGGCTGGTTTTCAATAGTATCAACAACCAGATTTGCCAGTTCTACCGCTCCGTTACCGCCTTCAACAAAAGCATTGTTTACAGCGAATCCAATACCCTGAGCAGCACAATGCTGACGAACCAGATCGATTTCCTCCTCAGTATCGTTAGCATAGCGGTTAAATGCTACAACTACAGTCTGACCGAACGAACGAAGATTTTCGATATGCTTATCCAGATTAGCCAGACCTTTAGTCAATCCTTCAGCATTAGGCTCTTTAATCTGATCCAGACTAACTCCACCGTGCATCTTCAGTCCCTGTGCTGTAGCTACAATAATGGTCAGTTTCGGCTGTAATCCAGACTTACGACATTTGATGTCATAGAATTTCTCTGCGCCAAGATCTGCACCGAAACCAGCTTCTGTAATTACATAATCACCAAAAGTCATAGCCAGTTTTGTTGCCATCACCGAGTTACATCCGTGAGCGATATTAGCAAACGGTCCGCCATGTACAAAAGCAGCAGTATGCTCTGTGGTCTGTACCAGATTAGGAGCAATAGCATCTTTCAGCAAAACAGTAATAGCCCCAGCTACTCCCAAATCTTTTACTGTAAAAGGTTTATTGTCGATAGTAAAGCCCAGCAAAATATTTTCAATACGGCGACGCAAGTCATCTTCATCTTTTGCCAGACAGAGAATAGCCATAATTTCAGAAGCCGGAGTGATATCAAATCCAGATTCACGGGTAATACCGTTTGTCTTTCCTCCTAATCCAGTAATGATATAGCGCAAGCCACGGTCGTTCACATCAAGAACACGATTCCAAAGTACCTCCTTCAGAGCGAATCCATTGTCCTGATTCTGGTACATATAATTATCCAGCAAGGCAGCAATCATGTTATGTGCCGAAGTA
>OMAP01000286.1_pt1 | contig 8308 bp, 7 predicted proteins | sample 1644691 | NCBI WGS metagenome assembly OMAP01 (sample SAMEA103958141, study PRJEB25191) | human gut metagenome | biome: human-associated habitat [ENVO:00009003]; feature: intestine environment [ENVO:2100002]; material: feces | place: Germany | collected 2013/2015 | reverse complement strand
CCCCAGCCCCTAACCGCGCACACAGCGGCTCACACGCCGAAACACGGCGGGTTCTCAGGGTCGATGGTGACGATGTTTCCGGTAGCGGGATCATCGACACCATCGGCCCTTTTCAGGCAGATCAGACGGTCGCCGTTGCTCTTGCGGAAGGACACCGTAATGCCGTTCCTCCTTAGAGCGTCAACGCTTTTGCGGATTCGGTGGGAGAAGCTGTTGGGGGTCAGTCCCTCCACACCGGCAGGGTCGATCTTTTCCAACAGCGCCTTGGCAGGGGCGCTGATCTCCGGCTGCCGGCGCAGCAATTCAGAGAGAAGAAAAAGAATTCTCTCGTTGGGCTGCTCTTTCTGTTCGCAGTCATCTGACAGCAGCTTCCAGACATGATCCTCACCGTCGAACTCCAGCGCCAGTTCCCGGTAGGGGATGTCCCGCCCGGTGCAGTAGAGCGTGGCGGTGTTCTCTCTGCGCTTGCTCTTGCGGAGGACGAAGTTGCTGTCGGTGGCGCCGCTGAGTCCGGTGGTGCCGGAGATCATGTTCATGGGATCATCGTCATTCATCTTCCGCAGGTGATGCACCAGCAGAATAGCGATGCGGTACTTGTCCGCCAGCGCTTTCAGAACGCCGATGTCCCGGTAGTCGCTGGCATACGGGTTTGCGTCATTGCCCGCAGCGCGGATGCGCTGCTCAATCTGTTCCACCAGCCCGTTGTGGAGCTGCTGGGACATGACGGCGAAGTGCAGCGTGGGCGGCGCGTCCTCCGTGAGATCGAAGAGGCGGCTTTGGATACGCTGGAAGCTGTCTTCCAGACAGAGGTACAGCACCTCGCATGGCCGTGTGGCGAAGGTCCAGAGCGGTTTGCCCTGCGCGGCGCAGAGACACAGCCACAGCGCCAGCCACGATTTGCCGATCTTCGGCGCGCCTGCCAGCAGGTGCAGTCCCTGGGGAAGCAGATCGTCGACCACGAAGGAGACCGGTTCGTAAGCGATGCTTTGCAGCGTGCCCGCGTCAATGGTTTGCAGTCGGTTCATAAAAATTTCTCCTTTCTGAGTTGGAGTGTTTATTTCTTTCAGGCCTGTGCTTGTATCGTAACATGGGGATTGACTTTTGAAAATAGGTAATGTATCATTTTACTACATACACTATATCGAGACGAATACATTATCTACTGGGAGAGGGCTTATGTCTGTTTTGGGAAAAGACCTGTTTGATTTTCAGCGTTCGCACACGAACACAAAAGTGGAATTTGGCGCATCCGGCTACTGGGTGGAGATGGTTCCGGAGATGCAGCCCTACGGAACTGTGCTGACGGAGATCCTAAATCTGGATGTCACACCTTTTCAGAAACTGCTGGACAGGTTGAACACGGCTGTCCACGAAAAGAATTATGATGACGCTCCGCGTGCCTATATGGACATGCAGAAGGGTTTTGGATCTCTGCCGCTCTACCGATTGTATCTGATGGACTTCCGTTATTTCGGAGATATGAAGATCGAGGAATTTGTGGGTGAGGAAGCGCGGGAGGCATTTGCGGAATATGTGATCAATGAGGAGCGCGAAATACCGTCCTTCATGCAGCAGCAGATCAAGGATATTCAGCTCATTCAGGAGCGGTATGCGTGGTTTTTGGATCGGGTTTTTGCAAACGCTGTGTTTGAAAAGAAAAAAGGCCAGAGAAAAGAATCTCTGGCGCAGCTGATCTATTCCAGCGGTTATGAGGCTTTTGTCAGTGGTGTCAGCTTGGGGAAGGACCCGAAGGTAGATGCGCCGCTGGTAAGAGCGCAGTACCGTATCCGGGGCGAAAGAGAAAATGCCGAGGTAGTTGAAAAGATGTATTTTGACCGGCTGCTGGATTTCGTCTATGTGGAGCTTATGAAGGGGTTGCAGAAGGGCTTTGTGCCGAAACGCTGTGCCAACTGCGGACGCTGGTTCTTGCAGATGCCGGGTATGACCTACGCCTATTGCGGCGAACCGGCGCCGGGGCAGGACGGCAAGACCTGCCGGGAGATCGGAGCCACCAGCAGCTTCCGCAGCAAGGTGCAGAACAACGATGTTTGGAAGACTCATCAGCGGGCCTACAAAAAATATTTTGCCCGCACCCGAAAGGGGACGATGAGCAAGGGCGTGTTTGAAGTGTGGTCCCGGAAAATGGAGACGCTGCGGGACGATGCGCTGAAGGAATATGACAGAGCGAAGAGCGAAGAGGAACGTCAGCGCATTGTGGATGAAGTCACGCAAAAGCTGAATAAGCTGTGAGCGAAAAAACAGGAGGGAGCTGCGTCCGCAAATGCGGATGCAGTTCCCTCCTGTGCCGCAGTGCCGAAGCACTGCGTAGTCCCATTACGGACAGTGGAGCACTTCGCAGACCGCTCTGGATCATACTGACAACGGCTTGTGCTTGATTTGCAATGCAAATCTTGACTTTCCATCCAACAATCTGTACTCTTAAATCGTATTATGCTGCTGATATTATCTTTTGATCTGCAAAGATGAGAAGCCACCAAAGGAAACGACAATTGCCTTTGAATAACGAGGGAGTGAGATATATGGAGCAATTACTGATTGTTGAAGATGATATCGGCTTGAATCAAGGCTTATGCAAAGCGCTGAAAGCAGATGACCGTCAGATCATTTCCTGCCAAGACCTAAAAACGGCGAAGGACCAGCTGCTTTGCGGCGGTGTATCCCTGATCCTGTTGGATATCAATCTGCCGGATGGCAGTGGGCTTGAGCTGCTCCGGGAGGTCAAGGAAAACATGCCCGGAGTTCCTGTTATTCTGCTGACTGCCAATGACACCGATCTGGACATCGTAGACGGACTGGAGAGGGGCGCTGATGATTACATTACCAAGCCCTTTTCTCTTTCGGTTTTGCGGGCAAGGGTGAATACCCAACTGCGAAAGCAAGCGTCAAACCATAAAAATGCGCCGTTCCATATGGATCTATTTCACTTTGACTTTGAGGCTATGACCTTTTATGTGGGAGATTCAAAAGTGGAATTGAGTAAAACAGAACAAAAATTACTGCGTCTGCTTGTTGAAAACCGAGGCCGAACCATGACCCGTGGAGACCTTGTCGACCGGATCTGGACAGATGGCGCAGAATATGTGGATGAAAATGCTTTGTCTGTTACGATCAAGCGTCTGAGGGATAAGCTTGGCGCACAGAAATACATTAAAACCGTCTATGGAATCGGTTATAGCTGGGTGACAAAAGATGAATAAAACCGGCATTGTGATCATACTGCTATGTTTTCTGGCGGCGATAGCTGCTGTATTATGGGAGCGGAGGAAGATCAGAAAAACGATGGAAGAAATCGAAAGGATGCTGGACGCTGCCATGACCGGCTCCTTTTCTGAAACCAATTTTGATGAAAGCCAACTGTCTGCATTGGAAACAAAGTTTGCACACTATCTTTCTGCCGCAGAAGCATCTTCTCGAAATGTAGCGCAGGAAAAAGACAAAATCAAAACCTTGATTGCGGACATTTCCCACCAGACGAAAACGCCGATTGCAAACCTGCTGTTATACAGCGAGCTTTTGATGGAGGAAACTCTGCCTGCATCGGCGAAGGCAAATGTGGAGGCGCTGTACAAACAATCGGAAAAGCTGCGATTTCTGATCGATTCTCTCGTAAAGCTTTCCAGACTGGAAAACGGGATCATTTCACTCTCCCCTCAGCCGGCAGCGCTGCAGCCGCTGCTTGAAAGTGTGGTAGAACAATATACTGCCAAGGCTTCTGAAAAAGGATTGTCTTTGCAAATGCAGGATACAGATGCTTTTGCTGTATTCGACTTCAAATGGACAGCGGAAGCGCTGGCTAATATCGTAGACAACGCCATCAAATATACAGAGCATGGCACCATTACTATTTCTGCCGTAAGCTATGAAATGTTTGCAAGGATCGATATATCGGATACCGGTTCAGGCATCCCGGAAAGTGAGCAAGCGAAGATATTTGCTCGCTTTTACCGCTCAAATAGTGTGCAGAAACAAGAAGGTGTGGGCATCGGCTTATACCTTGCCCGACAGATCATATCCGGCGAGGGCGGTTATATCAAGGTTGCTTCCGTTCCGGGAAAAGGAAGTACGTTTTCCATATTTCTGCCGAAATAGCAACAATTCTATCAAAACTGTTAGATTTCATTTTCCGCCGGAAAGAATGTGGAAAGAATCCTATGCGATAATCTGTATGTATCAAAGGATCATTTCCTTTCATACATACAGATTTTTTCATGGAGGTACTCATTTGTGGATGTTTTACAGGCAAAAGACCTGAGAAAAATTTATGGCTCCGGCAATAACGCAGTTCATGCGTTGGATGGAGTTGATTTAAGTGTAAAGAAGGGCGAATTTGTTGCAATTGTCGGCACATCCGGCTCCGGCAAATCCACGCTGCTGCACATGCTGGGCGGGCTGGATCGCCCTACAAGCGGCACGGTCATGGTGGACGGACAGGATATTTTCTCCCTGAAGGAGGAAGCGCTGACCATCTTCCGCCGCAGGAAAATCGGCTTTGTGTTCCAAGCATATAATCTTGTTCCGGTGCTGAATGTGTATGAAAATATTGTTCTACCCATTGAGCTGGACGGTGGCAAGGTCAATAAGGATTTCGTACAGCAGATTGTACAGACCCTTGGGCTAGATGACCGTCTGGATGCGCTGCCCAATCAGCTCTCAGGCGGTCAACAGCAGCGAGTAGCCATTGCCCGTGCGCTGGCGGCAGCACCCGCTATCATTCTGGCAGATGAACCCACCGGCAATCTGGATTCCAAAACCAGCCAGGATGTATTGAGCCTTTTGAAAGTCACCAGTCAAAAGTTCGCCCAGACAATCGTAATGATCACTCACAACGAAGAAATTGCGCAGATGGCAGACCGCATTATCCGTATCGAAGATGGTCGGATCGTCTCCCAGAACTAACGGGAGGTGGCTACGATGAATGTCAAAAACAGAAAATGTATTCGAAAGCTCAGCTTAAAATCTCTTTATGCGAACCGTCGCCGCAATCTGATCGCCATTTTTGCCATTGCGCTGACAACGCTGCTATTTACGTCCATGTTCACCATTGTTCTGTCGCTGAACGCCAGCTATGAAACCTACCAGTTCCGGCAGCTGGGCGGCTATGCGCATGGTACCTTTAAGGATGTTTCCCCCGAGCAGGCGGAACGCATCGCTGCCCACCCAAAGGTGAAGGCTACGGGGGCACGGAAGGTAATCGGTATCACTGCGGAGGGGGTCTTTGCCAAAATACCGGCAGAGATCAGCTACATGGATGCCAACTGCACTAAATGGAGCTATGCCACCCCTACTACCGGACGGATGCCCGAAAGCGGCAAAGAGGTAGCCATGGATACGGCAGCGTTGCAGCTGCTTGGCGTAACGCCGGAGCTGGGCGCCGAGGTCACGGTTTCCTATTCCATTACGGACAAGGATCAAACCGCCTTTACTGTAACAGATACCTTTACGCTGGTGGGCTATTGGGACTATGATGAACTAATGCCTGTTCATTACATCAACATCAGCCGTGATTACGCAGATGATATCGAAGCGCAGGCAGTGAAAACAGGGTTACAGCCTTTCCGCACCGATTTGAATGTCATGCTGGCCTCCAGCACAAACATTCAAGGGCAGATGGAGCAGGTGGATACCGATCTTGGCTACACATGGGACAGCTATACCGATCCCAACAGCGTCCGGATCGGCGTCAACTGGGGATATACCTCATCCCAGCTGGAGTCGCAGCTCGATCCAGAGCTGATGATCGCCATAGCAGCTTTTTTGCTGCTGGTGATTTTCACGGGGTATCTTATCATCTATAACATTTTTCAGATCTCTGTTGCAGGGGATATCCGGTTTTACGGGCTTCTGAAAACCATTGGCACAACGCCCCGGCAGCTCAAACGCATCATTCGCCAGCAGGCACTTCTGCTTTGTCTGATTGGCATTCCGGCGGGGCTGCTGTTGGGCTATGGCATTGGCGCTGTTCTGGTGCCTGTTGTCTTGCGCTCCACCCAGTTGGATGCGGGCATCACCACCATCAGCACTTCGCCTGTGATCTTTGTTGGCTCCGTGCTGTTTGCCCTGCTGACGGTGCTTTTGTCCTGCTCCAAGCCCGGGAAAATGGCAGCCAGGGTTTCTCCGGTGGAGGCTACCAAATATACGGATGCAATGCAGGCCAAGAAAAAACAGCGCAGCACCCGGGGAGCGAAGCTCCATCAGATGGCCTTTGCCAATCTGGGACGAAACAAAAAAAAGACGGTGCTGGTGGTGGTGTCTCTGGCACTGTCGGTGACGCTGTTCAATGCGCTGTGTGCCTTTGTGGGCGGCTTCAGCATGGAGAAGTATGTATCCTTCATGACCTGCGCCGATTTTATCGTCAGCACGCCCGACTATTTCCGTTACAACCCGGCAGATGAATTCATCACGCCGGAACAGATCGAAGAGATCGCAGCAAACACAAAGGCCAGTCTTTCCGGCACGGGATATGCTGTGCGAAAACCCGTATATCTTTGGATGACGGAGGATGCTCTGCGGCAGGACTATGCAAGGTACGAAAGTGCTGAGCAGTTGGACAGCCATATGAGCCGTCTGGAGCACCGGGGCAATATGGTGATGGGAGATACCAGAATCGAGGCTCTGGATAACAGCCTGTTTGACAAGCTGCAAGTGTTCGACGGAGATATTTCTCCTATGCTGGAGCCAAACAATAACGCTATTGCCATTGCGGTTTCCTTAGATGACTACGGTAATCTGCCCAATCCTGAATACTACCCCAAGGTGGGAGACACGATCACCGCCACCTATGCGGACGATGTGAAATATATCGACAGCCGCACCGGAGAACTCCGCACCGAAGATACACCGGAGGAGTACTTTCAGGAAAAACTGTATGGAGCCAGAGATGTAGAGTACACGGTCTGCGCCTTGGTAGAGCTTCCGTATTCCATGAGTTATCGTTATGGTGGTATTGGATATGAGACAGTTTTGTCTGTGGATACCGCACAGAGGGACAGCGGTGGTGCAGCCATTCCGATGCTCTACCTGTTCGACACAGCGGACGAAGTTGACGAGGCCGAAGCAGAGCAATATCTATCGAAGCTCACTGCCGGTGAGTTTTCGCCCTTGATGTATGAAAGCAAGGCCACGGCTCGCTCTGAATTTGCTCAGTTCCGGCAGATGTTCCTTCTGGTAGGTGGTATCCTCTGTGCTATCATTGGGCTGGTGGGACTCTTAAATTTCTTCAACGCCATGATGACCGGTATTCTTTCCCGCCGCCGTGAATTTGCTGTGCTTCAGGCTGTAGGAATGACGAACCGGCAGCTCAAAACCATGCTGATCTACGAGGGATTGTTTTACGCAATGTCCTCCGTATCGGCGGCCTTTATTCTGTCGCTGGCGGTGGGACCTCTTGCAGGAAAAATGCTGGGCAGTATGTTCTGGTTCTTTGAGTATCGATTCACCATTCTGCCTGTCCTGCTGACAATTCCGGTATTTCTTCTGCTGGGGTGGCTGATTCCTTGCATGATGTATGACAATGCAGCGAAATGCAGTGTTGTAGAGCAATTAAGGGATGCTCAATAACTGTTAAGCAAAAAACGGCCCTCTGCCAAGGAAAAGGCAGAGGGCTGAGTTTTAATCTAAGGGTTTACATTCAGTTACAGTTTTTAGATAAATTTCGGGATCACCGTTCAAGATCAAGTCTGCATATCCAACCGGATCATTGTAGATTAGATAATCCAGTTCTGACCGTTGATACATATTGTCAGCAACCTCATTCTCCACGGCGATGGTATCAATGGCAATCATGCTGCCATCTAAAAATTTCAGTTCCACACAAGCGGTATCCATGTTAAACTCACAAGAAATCAATCTATCCATAAGAAACCTCCATTTTGCGGGATGTTAGATCATCCCAAAATATTTGAATGCTTCTCGGATTGCTTTCTCTTTTTCCTGCGGACACTGGGGCTGTCTGGAATCCTCGGACTTCGGCAGATTATAGTTCTTACCAACCCCAATCCCACATTTTCGTTTAATCTGTGAGATATAGAGGTTGGACACCTTTAACCCGGTATGCTCCAACACATACTCCTTGATCTGCGGATAGGTTGCCCCATCCTGAAATTCGGACATATCCATATCTTCCAAAGAGAACTCAACCCGAATCTTTTTCGAGTCGACCTCACCCTTGGAAAGCAAGACAACCGTCTCAACATGCGCTGTCCTCGGGAAAAGATCGACGGGTGTCGCTTCTTCGACTTCATATCCAAGCTCTTTGAACACGGCGCAGTCGCGCGCGAGCGTGGCCGGG
>OMAP01000276.1_pt1 | contig 8554 bp, 8 predicted proteins | sample 1644691 | NCBI WGS metagenome assembly OMAP01 (sample SAMEA103958141, study PRJEB25191) | human gut metagenome | biome: human-associated habitat [ENVO:00009003]; feature: intestine environment [ENVO:2100002]; material: feces | place: Germany | collected 2013/2015 | reverse complement strand
ATTTAAACAAATTATTAATCAGAATTCTGTTGCATTTGCAAGTTGAATTCAGCTATTCAAACGTAAGAATGAAGCATCTTCAACAAATGTAGATAAAACTGTACCGTTTTCCATATAAGGAACACCATATTTAGCACCAGTATTTAATGCATCCAATGCATCCGGTTCAACAACAGGAACCAATTCACCATTCTGAATATCATAGATTTGATAACAATCGCTGATGAACTCCAATTTATTGGCACCTGCACCTGTATCTTTATTACCATACATATTAATCAAAGAGTTTACATTGTATACATGACCTCCTGCTGCCCATGCAAATCCGGCACTGAAATCAATATCCTTCCATGTCATGTTTAAATTGAAACCACCGGTATGAGGATGAGTGATTTCACCTAAATCAGCAACGTCTTCTGTATCTGCGACTCCATTACCATCCAAGTCACGCAATTTAACAGCACCAGGGAATGCTTTTTGACCTTCTGGCAAATTATAATGGCTAGGATAATTACCAACCTGATTACCCAAATCAGCCACTCCAGGTTTCAAGGTATAGGTCTTAGTTGCCGGATCATAGTTGAAGTCAGCAGTTGTATAATAACCATCACAAATATATCCACGAATCAAACCAACAGGCTTTCCTTCACGGAATTCATAATCATAAGTCGGAGTTGTAGCACGAGAAGCCCATTGAGAACCATACTGTGCAATGATATTATCAGCCAGTTCGTCAATATTATTGTGGTTGTAGTTATAAGTTGCAGAAACTCCTAATGTAAAGTCTTTAGTACGAAGAATATCATAGTTTAAAGCAATTTCAATACCTTTATTTGAGGTCTGACCAATATTTTGATACTGATATGAATAACCTGTAGTTTCATCAATAGGGATACACATCAACAAGTCTTTTGTCGTATTCCAATAAGCATCAATGGTACCAGAAAGGCGATTATTAAAGAAACCGAAGTCAAGACCGATATTTCTTGAAATAGTAGTTTCCCATTTCAAATCAGGATTAGAAAGCATACCGCTAGGTTTATATCCTGAATAAGTCTGACCATTGAAAGTTACAGTTGTAGACTCCCATGTTTCTCTCCAAAGGCTGGCATCAATATTATCAGCTCCTGCCATACCATAAGACAAACGAAGTTTCAAATTATCCAACCAGCTACGAGTACCTTCCATAAATGATTCATCAGAAAGACGCCAAGCTAATGCACCTGCAGGGAAGTATCCCCAACGGTGATTCGGAGCAAACTTAGAAGAACCATCGGCACGGAATGTAACGGTCAACAAGTAGCGATCCAACAATGAATAGTTAGCACGTGCAAAGAAAGAAACAGTCTTATCAGGAGTACCAATTGAATTGCTAAACTTATCTTTTGCCAGACTCTTGTCTGTCTGATCAATCATACCAAAAGCTTGATCAAAATCGAAACCTGCTGGATATCCGTGACCTTCAATTTCAGTTGAATTTGATTTAGAAACAATAGTTTCCTGACCTAACAAGAATGACAAGCTATGTTTATCACTCAAGCCTTGAACCTGATAATTCAACGTATTTACATTACGCAAATTATAACCTTCACTACGAGTAAGTTTTGCTACCTTATGACCTTGAGTCAAACCGTTTTCATAATATTTAGTTTCACCCCAGTTACGGCCTGCACCAACTTCAGCACGTAAAGTCAGACCTTCAATAATATCCCATGATAAAGCAGCTATACTTCTTACTCGCTGTTTTCTTGCAATGTTCTGAACATCGTTAGTCCAGTCAACCGGGCTACCATAAGAAGTATCAACGTTATCAGCTCCCAAACCAAATCCACCGAATGCATTAGGATCACCCAAAGGATTATCAATAGGACGCCAACGATATGCACCAGATAATAAAGAACCTTTACCGTTTGTTGAAGATTCCTTTCCAGTTGTCTGGTCTTCAGAATAACGTATATCAACATCTAATTTCAGGTTTTTCAACAGTTCCTGATTCAACTTCAATGATGTATTGAAACGGTTATAACCTGAATTAATCTTGATACCCTCATCATTCAGATAGTTGACATTTAATACAAATTTTGTTTTTTCACTACCTCCTGAAATTGAAAGGTTGTGAGTATGTGCAATAGCATTACGCAACATATCATCAGTCCAGTCGTGTACGTCCACATTCGCATAGTCAGCAAAATGATTACCATAGGCAGCGCCTAATCCAAAGTATTTTGCTACACCATCAGCACTAACAGCACCACCAGTTCTTTCCAATGCATCAGCATATGCCCACTGATACTTCACGTAATCTTGTGCACTAAGCGGATCCAAGGTTTTAGCTGCAGCCTTTGTCTGTACGTATCCATTATAAGTAACAGACAGCTTATCAGTCTTCGCTCCCTTTGTAGTAACCAAAATTACACCATTTGCACCACGAGCACCATAAATAGCTGTAGATGAAGCATCTTTCAATACATCGATTGTTTCAATCTGATCTGCCGGTATATCAGAAATAGAACTTACCGGAAATCCATCTACAATGAACAACGGGTCATTACTCTGTGTGATAGAACCTCCACCACGAACGCGGATAGAAACTTCTGCACCTGGACGACCATCTTGTGAAACAACTGATACACCGGCCAATTTTCCTTGTAAAGCCTGAGATACATCTGATACAGGATTAGCAGTTAAAGTTTCATTACTTACTGATGCAACAGAACCTGTCAAGTCACGTTTCTTAACAGTTCCATAACCGATAACCACAACTTCGTCCAATGTTTCAGTATCTTCTTTTAAGATAATGTTAAACGAAGTTTGATTTCCTACAGGAATAGACTGCTGAACATAACCTACATAAGTAATAGTAAGCACGTCGGAATTTTTCACATCTGAGATTGCAAACTTTCCATCAAAATCAGTAATAGTACCATTTGTTGTACCTTTGACTAATACATTTACACCGATCATAGGTTCACCTGTACCATCTTTAATGACACCTGTAATCTGTTTACCTTGTGCAAATGCTAGCACACAGAACATACTCAGTAAGAACGTAGAGTATACTCTTCTTAAAAGCAGTAGTCGATTCATACGTGTTTTTTTAGTTTAGATAATAAATAAAGTTAAGTGTTCTCATAATCATAACACTCCAAAATTAGAATTTTTTAATGAACAGCCATGGAGAGAAAATGTTTTTTTGGTGGTAAAAATTGGTTTTTAACAGTTCGTCAATATTTATGCAGAACAACCACAACGACTTCACTCGGTGTAAACAAACGGATATCCTTGCGGGAAGTACCTATTCCATTTGTTATAATAACCGGTATACCAGCAGAGTTATATTTCAGCCCACTCAAAAAGCGAGATCCATATTTTGAGAAATGAGCTGGAGTATATCGTCCGAAAAAGCTAACCTGTCCACCATGAGTATGTCCAGCCAAAGCCAGATCCGTATTGCTGACATCCACATCCTCTACATAATCGGGCGTATGAGTCAGCATGATGACATAATCTTCTGCCTGAAGCGACAGTGTAGGTGAAATACCGTTTTTTGTCAAATCGAACGGATTGCGGATTCCACAAAGTAAAATATACTGGTTTCCTTTCCATAACGTATCTACCTGATGTTCGAGCAACCGGATACCGGTTCGTTCCATTTCCTGTCTGACTATCTCATAATTGGCATTGTTCTCATGATTGCCCATTACTCCATAAGTGCCATAAGGTACACAAACCTGATAAAGCACGTCAAAAAGCTCCGACAAGTTTCCACCATTCCGTCCCCGATAATCTCCTCCCAATAATAACAGGTCAGCGTCAGCTGCTTGCAGGGCTTTCAGTAAACCAGGAAGTCTTTTCTTTCCGAAACGACTTTCATAATGAAAATCAGATGCAAACGCAATACGAAATCCATCAAACGAATCGGGCAGTTGTTCGCTATATATATCATATTTTTTTATACGCCCTATCCCATGATATTTCGATAAAGAAGCTGTGGCACACGACGAGAATAAAACAGCTGATACAAGAAAGGAAAACCAAACTAATTTTTTCATGGCTATATTACTGGAATTTTCAAACGAAAATAACACTTTTCCATTGCCCAAGCAAAGTCTCAACAGAATTTCATAACTTTGTACTGTTAAAAACAAATCAGATTTATGGTAAAACAAAACTCTACAAAAGCCTGGTTACTTGCCAGCCGTCCGAAGACTTTGACAGCAGCTTCTATTCCTGTCATGCTAGGCTGTGCACTTGCTTCCATGTACGGACACTTCCAATTAATTCCTGCCATACTATGTTTTCTCTTTGCTTTCCTGATGCAGATAGATGCTAATTTTATAAACGATTTATACGACTACCTGAAAGGAAGCGACCGTGAAGACAGACTCGGTCCGGAACGTGCCTGTGCCCAAGGCTGGATTTCTCCTTCCGGAATGAAAAAAGGGATTCTTGTAACTACTGCACTAGCTGCAGTAACAGGGCTTTTCCTGCTAGGATATGGTGGGTGGAAAATGATTCCAGTAGGTATTGCTTGTATTATTTTTGCTTTCCTATATACTACAGGGCCCTATCCGCTTGCCTATCATGGCTGGGGCGATATACTGGTTCTGGTATTCTTCGGATTTGTACCTGTAGGATGTACTTTCTATGTCATGGCACATGACTGGAATACCTCGGTAACAATGGCCTCACTCGCCTGTGGATTCGTTATCGACACATTACTTATGGTAAATAACTTCCGCGACAGAGAACAGGATGCCATAAGCGGAAAGAAAACCATCGTCGTACGGTTAGGTGCACGTACCGGACTTATTCTATATTTTCTACTGGGACTGGCTGCATGCTGGAGCTGTTTCTATTTTGTCACCGAAGGCAGACTGTGGGCTGCTATCTTACCTCAGATTTATCTTTTATTTCATATTCTCACCACAATGAAAATGGCACGAATTAACAGGGGAAAAGAACTGAACGCCATTTTGGGAGAAACGTCACGAAACATGCTGTTATTCGGGATACTACTCACCGCAGGATTATTGATTCCAGCTTGACACAACTGTTAATTTGTTATTTCCATGAACAGCAGAGTAAAAGAACTTGATTTTCTAAAGTGTATATTCATCATCCTGATGATTATTTTCCATCTGGTATACATCGGCGACTCGTATCCGTATGCCAAGCAAGTAGTCTATACCTTCCACATGTCGGCTTTTCTTGTCATTTCCGGATATCTGAATAATGTAAACAAGAAAATCAAAGCTTTCGGACGGAGTCTGCTTTGGATATTCATTCCTTATGTTTGTATGGAAACCGGATACGTCATCATGTCAGCCATTCTCCCCGTAAGGGAAAAGATTACCGAATTGTCAGCCGGACTTTTATTGCATAAAGCCATCATTGCTCCCATGGGACCTTATTGGTATCTCCATACCCTGATGCTCTGTAATGCCAGCTATTACCTGATGTACAGGATGACAAATAAATGGAAAGGAATTACTCGCTTCATCCTTTTAGGAATATTATTATATGGACTTTCTGAGTTGAAGTTATTGACATTTGCCAATGCCATTTATTTTCTGGCAGGAGTAGCTATCCGACAAAGCGGAAGCAATATCATCCGTATTTTCCAACCCAGCCTCTTGGCCTTGTTCCCACTGATTATACTCTGTTACTTCCCCGAAAATCTGAATCGAGGAACACTGGCAGGAGTAACTATTACATATCTGGTAATCAGCTTGCTGCTGGCAATCTACACTTATCTAACGGAACAAATAAAAAGGATTCTTCTTTATATTGGCAGTAATACACTGGTTATTCTGCTCTTTTCACCTGTGTTTACTATTTTGTCAAAACTCTACCTGCCGCTCTTTGCTTTCGATGCGACAGGCATTTGTTTTACGATAGTTTCGGTAGTTTTTGTTATCTGCGGATGTTTCGGCGTAACTTACATATTCGACCGATTACATATCTCGCCTTATTTTTTAGGAAAGAAGCAAATGCTTCCTCCCTATTCTTCTGCCGACTAGTCACGCTCGATCAGCACGGTAGCATATGCCGAGATACCTTCTTCACGACCGGTAAATCCTAACTTTTCGGTTGTAGTAGCCTTTATGGATACGTCTTCCGGTTCAATGTTCATGACATGAGCCAGCACTTCCTGCATTTCTGGAATATGTGCTTTCAGCTTCGGACGTTCGGCACAGACTGTTGCATCAATATTGCCAACTCGATAACCTTTTGTTGCTATCAAATCTATAGTTTTTGCCAGCAGAATCTTGCTGTCGATATTCTTAAACTCACCTGCATTGTCAGGAAAATGATAACCGATATCACGCATATTTGCCGCTCCCAACAATGCATCGCAAATGGCGTGAATCAGCACATCAGCATCAGAATGTCCCAACAATCCTAATTCGTGCTCCAGCTTGATACCTCCCAGCCAAAGCTCACGTCCTTCAACTAAACGATGGACGTCGAAACCAAATCCTACACGTATTTTCATCGCACGTAAAAATCAAGAACTTTTTCGTTTTCCAAATAGCCTTCCAAGTGATTGTCTATCTGTACCGGACCCACTCCTACCGGTGTTCCAGTAAACAGCATATCTCCAATTTTCAATGTACAGAACTGACTGACGTATGCAATAATCTGATCTACTTTAAAAAGCATGTCCTGCGTATTCCCCTGCTGTACAGTCTTACCATCAATATCCAAATGGAAATTGATATGCTGTATATCGGCAAACTTCTCTACCGGTACCCTATAGCAGCCGAATTATCAAATCCCTTACATAGTTCCCACGGCTTACCTTCGGCACGGAACTTACGTTGCAAATCACGTGCAGTAAAGTCAATACCCACCGTTACAGCATCATAATAGCGATGTGCAAAACGCTCGGATATATTCTTTCCCAAACGGTTTATACGTACTACCAATTCGGTTTCATAATCTACCTGCTGGCAGAAATCAGGAATAAAAAACGGCTTGCTGTCCTTCAGCAAGGCAGAGTCCGGTTTCATAAAGATAACCGGTTCTTGTGGCAATGGCTCGTCTGCATGCAATTCCTTACAATGCAACGGGTAGTTCATGCCTATAGCTATAATTTTCATGGAAAGTTATTTCTTTATTGTTTCATTCAAACGGTTGAACATCACAGCCAGATGAGCATATAGTGATGTATTCTGCACTACAATATTTTCGGGAACCCGAATACGGAAAGGAGTAAAATTCCAGATAGCCTTGATACCTCCTGCAATCATCTTATCTGAAATCTCCTGAGCAATGGCAATAGGAACAGTCAGTACACCAATATTTACTCCATCCAGTTTCATACGTTTCTCAAAATCATCAGAGTGATAAATAGGAATACCATTTATCTTTGTTCCCACCAAGTCGGGATTGACATCGAAAGCCCCTACTATCTGAAGACCAAAATGAGACAGACCTGAGTCACGCAACAATGCTCCTCCCAAGCTTCCTACTCCGAAAAGATACGCTTTATGCATATTGGTAAATCCCAAAAAATCCTCCAATACCTGAATCAGCAAATCAATGTCATACCCTACACGGGTACGTCCGGCAATATCCACATACGAAAGATCTTTTGCTATCTGCGAAGCATCAATATTGATTTGCTTTGAAATCTGAGTAGAGGAAACATACTTCTCTCCTTTCTCTCTCATCAGCTTTGCATTCGAAAGATACCACGGCAGTCTACGCAGAGTAGGCTCCGGTATTTTTTCCGTATTTTTACGAGTATGTATTGCCATTTTTTGCTTCTATAATGGTTCTGTCTTTGTGCAAAATTAAGCTATTTATTCGGAAACGCACACAGAATATAGAAAAATGTACCTATCTTTGAGTCGGATTAAAATTAATTCACATGAAAAATAACGATTGGAAAGACCGACTGAACATTGTATATTCTACTAATCCGGACTTTAAATACGATAACGGAGAAGAGGAAGAAGTGGAAACACTAGATAAAAAACAGCAAAAGCTTCGCGTTTCAATAGAGAAAAAAGGACGCGGCGGAAAGACCGTTACTGTAATAACCGGCTTCATCGGCAGTGAAGATAATCTGAAAGATCTGGGCAAGCTACTGAAGACCAAATGTGGTGTAGGAGGTTCTGTGAAAGACGGTGAAATCTTGATACAAGGAGAGTTTCGCCAGCGCATTATCGATTTATTAAAAGCAGAGGGCTATACACAAACTAAGTGATCTGATATTATCTAAAAAGGCATCAGGTAATACGCCTAATAAAGACCGATAAAATACCCGAAATTTTTGTACAAATGCTCAGAGTGTTTGTACATTTTTTTGCAAAACATCAGCAAGTTTTAGGGAAAACTTCAGCATGTTTTCAAAATCATTTTTATAACATTATGAATGAAGAGCTGAAGGACATAAAAGGATCTTTTTTTTTCAAAGATAGGATTGTATAGAAATTTCATACAATATTCTATGCAACAAAGTTTGTTCAACACAATATATATTCTTTTTAGGGATATTCAGTAAATGTCCCTAAAACGTAAGATGGCATATAAAGTCGATAGA
>OMAP01000275.1_pt1 | contig 8567 bp, 4 predicted proteins | sample 1644691 | NCBI WGS metagenome assembly OMAP01 (sample SAMEA103958141, study PRJEB25191) | human gut metagenome | biome: human-associated habitat [ENVO:00009003]; feature: intestine environment [ENVO:2100002]; material: feces | place: Germany | collected 2013/2015 | reverse complement strand
GTCGAAGCTCTTTACCCAGAAGCAGGCCGAGCTGGCCCGGCAGAACTACGACGCCATGCGCGGCATCAGCGAAACGCTGCAGACCGCTGTGCAGGGTATGAGCAGCACCCTGAATGCCGGGCAGGCCGCGCAGCAGCAGACCATGGAACAGCGCCTGCAGGGGCTGGAAGCCTCCAACGCCCGCAAGCTGGAAGAGATGCGCCGCACCCTTGCCGAGGGCATGACTGCCCTGCAGGCCCAGAACGCCCAGAAGCTGGACGAGATCCGCCATACGGTGGACGAACAGCTGCAGGATGCCCTGCAGAAGCGGGTGACCGAGAGCTTCAAGGCGGTCAATGCCCAGCTGGAACAGGTGTACAAGGGTCTTGGCGAAATGCAGAACCTTGCCGCTGATGTGGGCGGGCTGAAACAGGTGCTTTCCGGTGTGAAGACCCGCGGCATCCTGGGTGAGATCCAGCTGGGAGCCATTCTGGAAGAGATCCTTGCCCCGGAACAGTACGACACCAACGTGGCCACCATTCCGGGCAGCACCCAGCGGGTGGAGTACGCCATCCGGATGCCCGGCGCGGACGGCGGCACGGTGTGGCTGCCGATCGACTCCAAGTTCCCCGGTGATACTTACGCCCACCTGCAGGATGCGCAGGCATCCGGCGACGCACAGGCCGTGGAGAACGCCCGCCACGCACTGGAACTGGTGCTGCGGGCCGAGGCCAAGGAAATCCGGGAAAAATATGTGGAGCCGCCCTATACCACGGCCTTCGGCATCCTGTTCCTGCCCTTCGAGGGTTTGTATGCCGAGGTGGTGAACGCGGGCCTGCTGGAAGTGCTGCAGCGGGACTATCAGGTGAACATTGCAGGCCCCAGCACCATGGCAGCGCTGCTCAACAGCCTGCAGATGGGCTTCAAGACCCTTGCCATCCAGAAGCGCTCCGGTGAGGTATGGCAGCTGCTGGGTGCGGTGAAGACCGAATTTGACAAGTTCGGGCAGGGGCTTTCCAAGATGCAGCAGCGCCTGCGTCAGACCGACGAAGAGCTGGATAATCTCATTGGCGTGCGCAGCCGTGCCATCAGCCGCAAGCTGCGCGCGGTGCAGACCATTGACGAAAGCGCTGCTGCCGCTCTGCTGGAACTGGATGCTGAGCCGGGCAAACCGGTGGCGGCACGTCTGCCGGAGAATGGGGAAGAGCTCTGATGTGCAGAATATTCCCACGTTATCCCTTGCGATTTTTCTGACGATGTGGTATGATAGGAACTGTTCTCAGAAACAACCGCCGCAGAAACGCGGCACTGCATAAAAATATAAATAAGGAGACCGAGCATTATGAGCGTAAACAAGATCAGTGAAGCCATTTTGGGCGTTGGCGTGGATGATACCACCATCGACCTGTTCGAGAGCCAGTATCCGGTGCCCACCGGCGTGAGCTATAATTCCTATGTCATTCTGGACGAAAAGACCGCCGTTCTGGACACGGTGGATGCCCGCGCTACCGAGCCGTGGCTGGAAAACCTGACCGAAGCTCTGGCAGGCCGTAAGCCGGATTATCTGGTGGTCTCCCACATGGAGCCGGACCACGGTGCCAACATTGCAAAGCTGGCGGCACTCTATCCGGAGATGCAGGTGGTGGGCAACGCCAAGACTTTCCTGTATATGGATCAGTTCTTTGGTGCTGATGCTGTGGCAAAGGAGCGCCGTGTGGTGGTGAAGGACGGCGAGAGCCTTTCTCTCGGTGCACATACCCTGACCTTTGTGTTTGCCCCCATGGTGCACTGGCCGGAGGTCATGGTCAGCTATGAGAGCAGTGAAAAGGTGCTTTTCTCTGCAGACGGCTTTGGCCGGTTTGGTGCAGTGGCCAGGTTTGATGAAAACGCCGACTGGGCCAGCGAGGCCCGCCGCTACTACCTGAACATCGTGGGGAAATACGGCCCGCAGGTGCAGGCGCTGCTGAAAAAGGCCGCGGCTCTGGACATCCAGACCATTTGCCCGCTGCACGGCCCGGTGCTGACCGGAGATCTGGGCAAGTACCTGAACTACTACGACATCTGGTCCAGCTACAAGCCCGAGGAGCCGGAAAAGATCCTTGTGGCAAGTGCTTCCATCCACGGCCACACCCGTGCAGCAGCCCACCTCATGGCAGAAAAGCTGCGAGCAAAGGGCGCAAAGGTCGTGGAGATGGACCTGACCCGCACGGATGTGTCCTATGCCGTCACCGATCGTGCTGGCCTGCGCCACCTACGACGGCTTCCTCTTCCCGCCGATGGAAAATCTGCTGACCCACCTCAAGACCAAGAGCTTCCAGAACCGCACGGTGGGTCTGATGGAGAATGGCACATGGGCACCTATGGCCGCAAAGCTCATGCGCGCCGAGCTGGAAAGCATGAAGAACATCACGGTCTGTGAGAATGTGGTCACCATCCGTTCTGCCGCCAATGCCGCCGCAGAAGCCCAGATGGATGCTCTGGCTGCAGAAATCGTGGCAAAATAAAGCACTCTGGAAAAATACGCAAGATCCTCTGCCGACTGCCCGGCAGGGGATTTTTTTATTGAACCATGTGGAAGAGTTTGATATACTGAAAAGCAGAAGTTTATGGATGGAGAGGAATATCATGTTTGTAAAAATAAAAGCAGATATCAGACACTGGCTGCGGGAGTTGGATAAGAAATATTTCTGTGTGATGCTGGGTTTTGCGGTGATGGTCTATTTTCCGCTGATCAGCTTGAAGCTGACGAACACAGTGGATGGTCTGTGGACAACGGCTGAGTACATGGCGGGAGCATGGGAGCTTTCCAACGGACGATGGTTCTGGCTGGTGACCAGTTTTCTGCGTTTCAGTCTGCAGCTAGAACCCATCAATGCGGTGGTGTGCTTGGTGCTGGTTTCTCTTGGAGTCACCAGGCTTCATATGCTCTTCAAACCGGCATGGATGAGAACATCCTGCATTGACTGGCTCGCAGGTTTATGCTATGTTTCCAATGTTGTGGTCGGGTGCTATCTTTCGTTTCACTTCATTGCACCGGAGTACGGATTTTCGTTTTTCTTTGCAATGCTGGCTACAGAGCACGTGATCCGGGGAAAATCAGCCGTAAGCAGCATTGTGCCGGCAGCGGTGCTTTTGGCACTGAGCCTTGGCCTGTACCAGACGAACCTTGCCTGTTTCTGTCTGGTGCTGCTGGCCTATTTTCTCCTACTACTTTTCCAGAATGGAGAAAAACAAAAGATTCGGGAATATATTTGCAAAAGCCTGGCAAGTGCTGCATCCGGCGCAGTGCTGTATCTGCTGATCTTAAAGATTACACTGTGGGCGACGGGAACGGCGATGGCCGATTACCAGGGTGGTGCAGATATTTCAGTGTCTGGAATTCTGAAAAATCTTCCTTCCAGCGTTGAAAAGTGCTATGAGCTTTTTTATCGGTATTTCTTTGGTACCCTTGTAAAACACAATATGCTGCAGGAAACTGCAGTTGTATTTGCTTTGATTTTTTGTGTGGTGGGTGCCGCGCTTGCGTGCAGACTGGTTCGGCTCATACGCCGGAAAGATTGGGAAAACACTTTCTATGGCACAGCAGCGCTGCTGGTGCTGCCCATGATGTGCACGGTATTTATGGTGGCAACCTCGCAGGCGTTGTTTTATATTCCCATGTCCGGAGGTCTGGCCTTGTTCCTGCCGGTCTGTTTCTGGCTATTGGACAGCAGCCGGGAGGGAAAAACAGCCTGTGATGCGTTCCGCAAATGCTGGAATAAAGCAGAAAAAGCACTGATCCTGCTTACGGCGGCTGCTGTCGTTTACGGGAGCGTATTCATGTCGGCGGTCGATCAGCAGGCGATGTATGAGGGACGCAAGGCAACAAAACAAATCGCGGACCTTGTGGCCGGTGAGCTGGTGGCAGAGGGCTATTATGATTTGCCGGAAAAACTGCCAGTGATGCTGGTAGGCCGCCCCAGTGCAAGCCCACTGTTCCGGACACACATCATCTATTGGGATGCGAACGACTACGCACAGGTGGGCCTTTTCGAAAAAGAAAATGCCGCCACAATGCGCTACTCATGGAATGCGGTGTTTCGTGACCTCACACCGATGCAGCTGGAGCTGTGCAGTGATGAGGTATATGACGAACTGATCCGGACAGAAGAAATCAAACGAATGCCGACATTCCCTGAGAAAGGCTCCATGCAGGAAATGGACGGCGTATATGTGATCAAAATTTCAGAGGATTATCTGATCGATGAATAACAAATGAGCCTGAGAACATAAAACGGGACAGATGGAGAAAATAACGATGAAAGAAAAAATCGATGTACAGAAACCGGACGACCTTGGGCTGGATATATCGGATCTAAGATATTTTCTGGTGATGCTGCTGTTTTCGGCGGTAGTGTTTTTCCTGCTGATCAGCCAGCGGCTGACCAATACATTTGACGGATTGTGGAACAATACATGGTTCTTCGGCGGCTATTGGCAGGTAGTCACGGGCCGATGGCTCTGGCCGGTGATCGATGCGCTGCGGTTTGGCATCCAGACGGAACCTTTCAATTCATTGCTGACGCTTTCCATGTCGGCGCTGGCGGTTACCCTGCTTCGGAAGTTTTTTACAGAGAAGGATTCTGTCGTGACCTATCTGGCGGGTATGGCTGTTCTGGCCAGCACGGTCACTGGAATACAGCTGTCATATCGGTTTCAGTCGCCGGTGTTTGGCTGCTCATTTTTGTTTTCTGTTCTGGCGGCAGAGCGTGTGGTTCGTGCCGCAGATTTTAGAAAAGCGGTCGTACAGGGAGCACTGCTTCTGGTCATGAGCCTTGCGTGCTATCAGACGAGCCTTGATAACTTTTGTCTGCTCCTGCTGACATATCTTCTGCTGCTTCTGTTCCGCAATGTGGACAGAGAAAAGGTCCATGCCCACATTGGAAGAAGTCTTTGCAGCGCAGCTGCAGGAATGGTTTTGTATTTCCTGCTCACAAAGCTGATCGTATGGGCATGTGGATGGCAGATGGCAAGTTATAATGGAGGAGCGGATGTTTCGGTACTTTCTATACTGAAAAATCTGCCCAATGCCATTGCAGAGACCTACCAACTGTTTGGAGCTTACTTTTTTCAGAATTACTATCGGCATAACATTCTGCAGCCGGTGGGCTTTTTCGTTTTGGTATTTCTGGCGCTGAACATCGGACTGCTGAACCGCTTCAGAAAAATGCTTCACCGGAAAAATTGGGAATATATCCTTCTGGGAGTGGCAGCGCTGATCGTTTTGCCCATCATGTGCAATGCCATCATGCTGATCACAAGCGAGGCGGTCTGGCTTTTGCAGATGGGCGAAGGATTGAATCTGTTCGTGCCGGTATGTCTGATGCTGCTTGAAGGGACGCGCACAAATCAGCCTATGGTAAAAAAGTATGTACGTGCTGCCCGGACAGGGGCTGTAGTACTTGCGGTTTTGGTCGTCTATGGCAATGTCTGCTCTGCCGTGATCGATCAGGAAGCTATGTATGAGGGAAGGAAAACACTCAAGAGCATGTCGGATCACATCGCGGACGACCTGATGAGCAGCGGATATTTTGACGATAACGAGCAGCTGCCGGTACTGTTTGTGGGCAGACCCAGCTCGAACTCCAGTTTTATGAAGAGGGAGTATTACCTCTATGCAAATCCGTATGCGCAGATGGGCCGCTTCTGGCTGAACGATTACTCGGCCAGAGCGTCTTGGAAAGCGGTTTTCAGGGATATTACTCCGGTAAAACTCAAGCATTGCTCGGTGGAACAGTACGGGGAACTGTACAGCAGAACAGAGCTGGAACAGATGCCAGTCTATCCGCAGGAAGGATATATCCAGCAGATCGACGGTGTGGTCGTGGTAAAAATTTCAGATGATTACAAAGTTGATAAAGAGTTCGCGCCACTAATCGACCTGGGAGAATTGTTTCAGCTCATAATGGATGACATAAACGATTCATAATGGCTGCGGCTTTGTGAAAAAACCTCCATCGAACGCGATTTTTGCGGAAAGTCACTGCACAGCCCTTGCAAACTGTCCCGAAATGTGGTAACATAACTCTTGGTTATAAAACCTGAATACTCCCAAACGCAGCGACGGAGAGAGTAGGTATGGCGTACACGGCAAAGAGAGAAGCTTCACCGGCTGAGAGGGCTTCCGGGTGTATCTGTGCTGAAGTTCGCTCCTGAGCGGTCTGTGCGAAAGGCGGAAGCTCACTAGCACAGAACGGCCACGCCCCGTTACGGCGTTCTGAGAGCCGCCCGGCATCTGTGCACGGGTGGAAACCGGGTGGTACCGCGGAGCAAAGAATCAACAGCTTCGTCCCTTTTGCCTGAGAACAGGCAGAGGGGACGGAGCTTTTTTCATGCCTCCGCTCATGAACACGAAGTAGTAAAAGGAGAGAACATCCATGCAAGCAATGATCGACGAGCTGGCAAAACAGGCCGAAGAGAGCCTTGGTCAGGTCTCCAGCAAAGAAACGCTGGCATCCTTCTGGCAGGAATACCTCAGCAAGAACGGCAAGATCCCTGCCCTGATGAAGAATCTGCGCACCGTCGCACCCGAAGAGCGCCCTGCCATGGGCAAGATCATCAACGAGCTCAAGCAGAAGGTACAGGCCGAGTACGACGCTGCCGCCGAAAAGGTGAAGGCTGCCGAACTGGCTGCCCGCAATGCTGCGGAGACGGTGGATATCACCCTGCCCGCCAAGACCCGCTCTGTGGGCGGCCTGCACCCGCTGACCCTGATCACCAACCAGATCATCGACGTGTTCTCCGGCATGGGCTTTTCGGTGGGCACCTTCCCGGAGATCGAGGACGATGACCACAACTTTACCCGCCTGAACGTGCCCAAGGATCACCCGGCACGCGACATGCAGGACACCTTCTACCTGTCGGAGGAGTTCCTGCTGCGTACCCAGACTTCCGGCGGCCAGATCCGCACCATGGACGTTCAGAAGCCGCCCATCAAGATCCTGATGCCCGGCCGTGTGTTCCGTTCCGACTCGGACGCTACCCACAGCCCCATGTTCCACCAGATGGAAGGTCTGGTGGTGGATAAGGGCATCACGCTGGGCGACCTGCAGGGCGCACTGAATACCTTCGTGCAGAAGCTGTTCGGTGCCGACACCCGCACCCGCCTGCGTCCTTCTTACTTCCCGTTCACCGAGCCCAGCGTCGAGGTGGACGTGAGCTGCTTTGAGTGCCACGGCAAGGGCTGCCCGCTGTGCAAGCACACCGGCTGGATCGAGGTGCTGGGCGGCGGCGTTGTTAACCGCAAGGTGCTGGAGAACTGCAATATCGACCCGGACGAGTATTCCGGCTTCGCCTTCGGCATTGGCATCGAGCGTATCGCCATGCTGAAGTATGGCATCAACAACATCGGCCTGATGTTCGAGAACAACCTGCAGTTCCTCAAGCAGTTCCACGAATAAGAGGGGAGAGAAGAGACAATGAAAGTACCTTTCAGCTGGTTAAAAGAATTTGTAGATATCGACGTTACTGCGCAGGAACTGGAGGAAAAGCTCTTCTCCTGCGGCTTTGAGGTCGAAGAGCTGATCCCGCTGGATGCCGGCATCAGCAAGGTGGTTGTCGGCAAGATCGTGGAGATGGAAAAGCAGGAGGGCACCCACCTGACCAAGTGTGTGGTGGACTGCGGCGACTACGGCCACGACATCCGCATCAGCACCGGTGCCGCCAACATGAAGCTGGGCGACTGCGTGCCCGCTGCTCTGGATGGCTCCACCCTGCCCGGCGGCATCAAGATCAAGGCCCGCAAGATGCAGGGCGTGGAGTCCAACGGTATGCTGTGCTCCGGCGAAGAGCTGGGCCTGAACGACGACCTGTTCCCGGGCTCTGAGGTCTACGGCCTGCTCATTCTGCCCGAGGATTCTGTCCCCGGCACCGACATTGCTCCCGTGGTGGGTCTGGACGACTACATCTTCGACATCTCCATCACCGCCAACCGCCCGGACTGCCAGTCTGTTCTGGGCATCGCCCGCGAGGTCGCTGCCATCCTGGGCAAGCCCCTGCACATGCCCGCCATGGACTACAAGACTGTCTGCGAGCCGGATGCGCCCATCACCGTCAAGGTGGAGGCTCCGGACCTGTGCCCCCGCTATATGGCACACTATGTGCGCAACATCCGCATGGGCGAGTCTCCCCGCTGGATGAAGCGCCATCTGGCTCTGTGCGGCCTGCGCTCCATCAGCAATGTGGTGGATATCACCAACCACACCCTGCTGGAAATGGGTCAGCCCATGCACGCCTTTGACCTGAACAAGGTCGCCGGCCGCACTATCGATGTGCGCCGCGCCCATGCGGGCGAAAAGATCGTCACGCTGGATGAGAAGGAGTTCACTCTGAACCCCAACAATCTGGTCATCTGCGATGCCGAAAAGCCGGTGGCACTTGCCGGCATCATGGGCGGCGCAAACTCCGGCATGGATGAGAACACCACCAGCCTGCTGTTTGAGTGTGCCACCTTCGCCCGCGACTGCGTGCGTAAGACCAGCCGCGCATTGGGCCAGAACAGCGACTCTTCTGCCCGCTACGAGAAGGGCGTGGACCGTCACTCTCCGGAG
>OMAP01000271.1_pt1 | contig 8705 bp, 9 predicted proteins | sample 1644691 | NCBI WGS metagenome assembly OMAP01 (sample SAMEA103958141, study PRJEB25191) | human gut metagenome | biome: human-associated habitat [ENVO:00009003]; feature: intestine environment [ENVO:2100002]; material: feces | place: Germany | collected 2013/2015 | reverse complement strand
GATGACGTTGAGGTCGGCACGTCCGATGATGTGACCGTCCCTGTGTACCTGACGGGCTGCTTCAACACCAACAAGTGCATTGTGGCCGACAGCTACACCATGACCGAGGCTGACAAGGATGCCCTGCGCGAGGGCGGCATCTTTTTCAAGGCCGCTGCACCGGCACTGTAAGGAGGATATATCATGCCTGCTGAACTGAATTTTTTCGATACCTACACCCTGATGGCCGTCTATAAGAGGGTCGTCCCCAAGAAGACTTTCTTCCGTGACCGCTATTTCCCGACCAGCGACGAGGACATCTTTGCGTCCAACAAGGTTCTGACCGAGTACATGGACGGCGACCAGAAGATGGCAGCCTTTGTTGCGCCTCGTGTCGGCGCAATTCCGATGGAGCGCATGGGCTACGAGATCCATGAGCTTGAACCTGCATTCATCGGCATGAGCCGTGAGCTGTCCACCGACGACCTGACGAAGCGTGGCTTCGGTGAGGCTCTGTATCCGGGCATGGATGAAGCACAGCGTGCCGCCCGCCTGCTGGCAGACGACATGAACGACATGGAAAACCGCATTGCCCGCCGCGAGGAATGGATGGCGGCGGAAACCATGATCGGCAACGGCTGTGTTATGCAGGAGTACATCGACGGTGCAACCAAGGGCGATTCTCTGGTTGTGAAGTTCTACGACGGCACCAGCGATCATACCTATACCGCTTCCAAGAAGTGGAACGAGAACGGTGGTGACTTCTGGGGCGACGTTAAGGCCATGTGCCGTATGCTGTCTGCTCGTGGTCTGCCTGCAAAAGACCTGATTCTCGGCACTGATGTGGCCGACTACATCCTGACTGACGAAAGAACCCGCCAGCTGCTCGATAAGAACAGCGGCATCATCGTAGGCGAGATTCGCCAGCAGCTCACCCAGTACGACGGCGTTGTGTTTATGGGTACGCTAAACTTCGGCGGTTTCATGCTGAACGTGTTCAGCGTGGACGAAACCTATGAGGACGAGACCGGCAAGAGCGCCAGATACTTCCCGGCTACGGCAGCTATGGTGACTGCGCCGGACTGCGGCCATATGATGTACGGCTCCATTACTCAGATGGACTACGGCAAGACCGACTACACGACCTATGCCGCAAAGCGTGTTGCAAAGCTGGTTGTGGATCAGGACAAGGATACCCGCAAGCTCCGTCTGGGCTGCCGTCCTCTGGCCGCACCCAAGACCTACTGCCCCTACATCTATGCAGCTGACGTTGTGGGCTAAGAGAAAGGAGCAGGAATATGAAGGTCGTTCAGATCATTTCCGGCGGCTATGGCTTCCGGGCGAAAGCTGGTGCACCCACGAAGCTGATTCTGGCGGGCGAGGTCGTTTGCGTTGATGATGCAGAGGCGGAACGCCTTGTGAAATTGGGCGTTGCCGCTGAAGCGGAACTGGATGCGGAAACTAAGGCCATTGTGGAGCAGGCTGACGCCGACAGCAACGATGTGGAAACGCAGGAAGAAGCATCCGAAGCCGAGGAAAAGCCCGGCAGAAAAGGCCGCAAGACGGCAGCAGAGTAAGCAGGTATTACCATGACCGACTTTTTGGAAATGGCAATGGCTGATATTGACGATGTGTTTTTTCAGGAGTTTGTAGAACAGCATACCATCGACGGAGAAACGTTTGATGTGGTGCCGTATGAAACCGGACTGAAAGAGCGCAAGTCACACTGGGAAGCCGGTGCCAAGCAAAACTTTGACCAAGGCTTGTACATCTCGCAAAAGCAGTTCTTTATCCGGGCGGCTGACTATGGCCCTGCTCCAAAGATTGGAAAGCCGATGGAGTACGACCGAATCAGCTACACGATAAAAAGCTGTCAAAATGAGCATGGACTGTATCTGGTCACGTTGGAGAGGGTGCGGCAGTAATGGCAAAGGCAATCTATGACGTGCAGGTGCCGAACATCGGTGAAGTGGAACGTGCACTGGGAGATATGCGGGATAAGGCCCCGCGGGCCATGAAAAACGCTGTCAACCAGACTGCGACGAGAGCCAAAAACATGATGATCCGGCAAGCGCGGCTTCGGTATGCTGTCAATTCTGCTGGCCGTCGTCACCTGAATGCGCTGAAAGTTCGCAACAGGGCGACAACGCAGAACCCGACGGCGGAGATTTTTATTTCCAGCCGGAGAAATGATCTGGGCGACTTCCAGTCGAACCCGTCTGTTCCGCATATGGGAAGGGACTGGGTGTTGTCGCCGGAGTTCCACACATCGCGTGTTTTGAAAAAATCGCCGATGGAAGCATTGACCGGCGGACATACGGCGCTGGGACAGGCAAGCAAGGGCTTTCTTGTGAAGTTTGACAGTGGGCACGTCGGCATGGTGCAGAGGTTGATCGGCCGTCCGGCGGCAAATCCGAAATCGACCAGATGGCGCAGTAAGAATGGCGTCGTAGAAAAACTCTACACCATGTCCAGCCCGTCTGCCAGTGCGATGCATAGCACCGTATGGAGAGAGGAAGTCGAGCCGGACAGCGAGATTATCTTGCAGGAACGGCTGCAGCATGAAGTATCCAAAATTCTGACGCAGGCCGGGAGGAAAACAAAGTGAGAGCGAGTAATTACACACCGGTTGACGCTGTGAAAAAGCTGCATGAAGAACTGGACAAGCTCTTTGCAGGAAAGACATTCAGTGGTCAAGGCAAAAATAAGCCGCTCAACATTTTCGATTTTGAATTTCCGACCGACTTCGGCAATGACGAGGATGTGGATACTGTGGCTGCAGCGGCTCCGTTTATTCTGGTCAAGGCAGCAGGTTGGAGCATTGATAAGATGGAAGAACCTGAAATGGTGGACATGAGCCTGATTATTTGCACATATCAGACACCTATTCGCAACAAAGAGGAAGGTGTGCGGGATAAAAAAGCTCCCGCCGTTCTGGATTTGTACAACATCATGCAGGATATTGGACAGCATTTCCGCGTCTACAACATCTTTGGTGATTATTTCAACGTGTTGCTTCCCATTGACTGCGCAATTCAACAGGACGATACAAGCCCGTATTACTTCGCTACGGTGCAGATGGATGTTACTTGTCCGAGCATGAGCAGCGAAAACAACCCGGAAATCGAGGAACTTATATGAGCAATGCAAAAAATACTCAGACCGAAAAGGCGGCTGCGACCGAAACTCCGGTCAAGAAGGATGGGCCGATGGTTTATTGCGGCCCGACGGTAAAAAACACGGTGAAGCAGTACACGGTGTACCATGACAGTAAGGCGGTGCCGGATGCGGTGAACCGTTTCCTTGATGCCGTACCGATGGCAAGGGGCCTGCTGGTGCCTCTTGATAAATTCAAAGATACTCGCGTGGCTCTTGAGAACCCCAAGAGCAGCGCGGGTATTCTTTTTGCCGCAGTGAAAGCGGCACTGAACTAAGGAGGGAGAGAACATGGCATACAAGCATGGCGTTTATGTTGCCGAGCAGGGAACCAGTATCGTGGCACCCGTGACGGCAACTGCTGGCCTGCAGGTCGTTATCGGCACTGCGCCGATCAACCGCGCAAGTGATCCGTATCACTGCACGAATACCCCCATGCTGGCAAATACGCTGGCAGGCGCAACTGCCGCAGTGGGTTACGACGATGATTATGAGAAGTACACCGTCTGCCAGAGCATGGGCGCAAGTTTCAAGGTCGTTGGCGTGTCGCCGATGATCCTGATTAACGTGCTTGATCCCAACAAGCACAAGAAAAATCTGCCGGAAAAAACTGTGCAGGTCAATGACGGCGTTGCAGTGGTGGAGGAAAAGGACATCCTGCTGGACAAGCTGACCGTTAAGGCAGAGGAAACTCCGCTGGCGGCTGGTACGGACTACACCGCAGCATTTGACGATAACGGTTATGTGAACATCGTGGTGATCCCCGGCGGTGCTGGCGACAGCGCAACGAGCCTGACTGTGAGCGGTGTCCAGATCGACCCGACTGCTGTTACCCCGGCAGACATCGTTGGTGCGGTTACTGCAGATGGTGTTGAGAGCGGCATGGAAGTCATTCGCCAGATTTTCCCGAAGCTGAACATGACCCCCGGCATTCTGCTTGCTCCGGGCTGGTCGGAGAATGCACTGGTGTCGGCTGGCCTGCAGGCAAAGACAAGCCACATCAACGGTGTTTTCAACTGCGTGTGCATCGTGGACATCGACAGCTCTACTGCCGGTGCAACCAAGTATGACGACGTGAAGCGTCAGAAGGAAAAGCAGGCTGTGACCAGTGCGAATTGCTACGCTGTGTGGCTGTACGCAAAGGTTGGCGACGTGATCTATGCGGGTTCGGCAATGGCTGCTGCGGCGACCGTGGCGACCGATGCGAACAACGGCGATATTCCCAACGTAAGCCCGGATAACAAGCCTATCTCTATTTCTGCTGCCTGCCTGAAAGATGGAACGGAAGTTCTGCTGGATCAGGAGCAGGCCAATGTGGTCAACTCCTTCGGCGTTGCAACGTGGCTGAACATGAACGGCTTCCGTCTGTGGGGCAACAACACTGCCTGTTATCCCGGCAACACTGACCCGAAGGATCGCTGGTTCAGCGTCCGCAGGTTCTTCTGCTGGGATGATAACACCTTCATCCAGACCTATTTCCAGAAGGTCAGCGACCCGCTGAACAAGCGCCTGATCGAGGCTCTGGTTGACAGCGAGAACGTGCGCGGCAACAGCTTTGTCAGCCGTGGCATTTGCGCCCGCTATGAGCTGCAGTACATCGAATCCGAAAACCCCACGACCGATCTGCTGAATGGCACGGTGAAGTTCCACAAGTATATGTCTCCGTTTAATCCGGCGGAGGACATCGAGGAAATTGTGGAGTTTGATCCCAACGCGATTTCTACCGCGCTGGCGGGCTAACCCAGAAAGGAGGAATAAACAATGGCACTGGACACGAATCTGACCCCGGAAATCGTCAACAGCTTCAACGTTTACATTGACGGCGTGAAAGCAATTGGCACTGCACCGGAAATCACTCTGCCGCAGATTACCTCGGAGACTATCGACGTTTCCGGCGCTGGTATCCTCGGTAAGATTTCCGCACCGAACATCGGCCAGTTTGAATCCATCGAGCAGGAAGTTTCCTTCAACCTCGTATATTCGAGCTTTGTCAACGTCCTTTCTCCGAAGCGTCAGGTGAACCTTACCTTCCGCGTTGCACAGCAGGCGGTGGATAAGAGCCTCGGCTATGCCTATAAGGGCCTGCGCATCGTTGAGGTTGGCCGCGTCAAGGAGTTTACTCCCGGCAAGATCAAGGCGGGTGAGGGCATGGAAGCCAAGGTTAAGCTGGAACTGACCTACATCATGATCGAGAACGACGGCGAGGAAATCATTGCCATCGACAAGCTGAACGGCGTATACCGCGTTCAGGGCGAGGATATGCTGGCAGACGTTACCGCGCTGATCTAACGCCAAAGAAATGAAGCGACCGCCCCGAAAGACCGGGGCGGTCAATTTTTATATCTGAACAGAAAGGAAAACCACCATGGAAAAGAATGTTTCTTCCGTCGCAGAACAGGACAAGACCGCTGAGGTTAAGAAGAACCCGAAGCTGATCGAGTTGGCCCGCCCGTACAAGTTTGATGATAAGGAGTATACCGAGATCGACCTGTCCGGTCTGGATGATCTGACCATCAAGGATGCGGTGCTCATCATCAAGAAACTGTACAACGAGGGCGAAATGGCCGTGATGATTACCCCTGAAACTGCGACTGCATACACCGACGCTCTGGCCGCTGCCGCAACGAAGCTCCCCATCGAGTTTTTCCAGCTGCTTCCCATCGGCGCAAGCAAGAAGGTTCGCCAGACTGTTCAGGCGTCGCTCCGTAGCGCCGCCGCAGAGGAAGATGGCGACGAGGACGAGCACAGCCACATCATGAAGTTCGGCAAGCCCTACACCTACAAGGGCGAAAAATACACCGAAGTTGACCTGTCAGGCGTGGCGAACCTTACCGGCATGAACGTCCGTCAGGCGGAAAACCGCATGGAGGAAGAAGATATTCGCGCAGCGGAAAAGACCCTGAACTACTATTACTGCTGCCTGATCGCATCTATGGCCACCGGTAAGGATGTGGCATTCTTCCTCGGCCTGCCGCTGGCGGAGGCTGTACAGCTTCGCGCAGGGGTGAACCACAAGGATTTTTTCGCCTAAAGGGCGGATACAAAACCATCAGAAAGGCGGCGATAGCCCTCGCCACGGCTACACACACGAGTGCAGATTTCTACCTGAATCTGCCCGTGCGTGAGCTGGTGGAAATCAACGAGGAGGTGGCGGAGGAGTGGCAAAAAATCAAACCCTAGAGCTTTCTATTTTGATCGGCGGTCACGTTGATAACTCGCTGACGCAGGCTGTAAAGTCTGCGAATACTCAGCTCAGCAGTATGGCGAACGGCGCATCGAAACTGGCAGCGAATATCGCAAAAGTAACGGTGGGCATAGCCAGCGGCATTACAGCGGGGCTGGTAGATGCAACAAAAGAAGCAGTTGCATTTGAAAGCGAAATGCTTGATGTGACGAAGTACGTTGGCGGTCTGACGGACGCGAACGGAAAGGTCAAAACGGACGCTTATGCGGAAATGTCGAAAGATATTCTTGACTTGAGCACACAAATTCCGTACACCGCAAAAGAGCTGACACGTCTGGCAGCTGCGGCTGGTCAGTCCGGAAAGAGCATGGATGACCTAATAAGCGGCGGGTTTCTAAAGGACGTTGCCGAAATGGGCACGGCCATGGATATTTCTGCGGATCAGGCAGGCGACTGGGCAGCAAAGTGGGAAGTTGCATTCAACATGAACCACGATCAGGTCATGGAGCTGGCAGACCAGATTAACTATCTGGGTGCCCACTACGCAACGACCGCCGCTGAAATTGCCCAGACCGTAAACGACACCGGCTCTCTGGGTCAAATCGCTGGCATGGATGTTCAGAGCACGGCAGCGCTTTCTACAGCACTGCTGGCAATGGGCGTTGATTCTGGTAAAGTGGCAACATCCATCCGCCGGATGTATACGAACCTTTCTATGGGTTCAAAAGCTACAGATGCACAGTCTGCGGCTTTTGAACAGCTGGGATTTACTGCGGAACAGTTTGCAAAGGATATGCAAAAAGACGCCCCGGCAGCATTGAAAAGTTTGTTTACCGCTATCGGTACTCAGCCGAAAGACAAGCAAGTGGGTTATCTGAAAACTCTGCTCGGTCAGTGGGCCATTGAGAGTGGCGCAAAACTAACCGGCAATCTTGACTTGTTTGTGAAAACGCTGGACGACGTAGGCGATGCTTCTAAGTATAACGGCAGTATGTATAAAGAGTTTATGCTGAAATGCGAAACCTCTGAATCTGTATTGACGATGCTTGGGAGCGCATGGCGGGCCGTCCGCATTGAGGTTGGAAATAATTTCCTTCCGGTGCTGAAAGATGTAGCCGGGTTTGGCATCGAAAAGCTGAATGACCTCCGCGCCGCTCTGCCGGATATTGCAGAACGTGTAAGGCGGGTAATTGAGTATCTGCTGAATAATGGCGATAAGGTAGCTACGACCATCGCGGGTATCGGCACGGCATGGGCAGGAATGCGGTTTGCACCGCAAATCCTGCAGGTGGTATCCAGCGCGACGAAGTTTGCAAGCGGGGCGGCAAGCCCTGTGGGGCTTGTACAGAAGGGCGTGTCTGGCGCAGGAAAAGCTGGCAATCTGTGGCAGGCTGCAAAACTTGGAACACAGCTGGCAAACAGCGCTGTTCCGGCGGGCAGCAATCCTAGCTTCGGGCAGAGAGTGCAGAACACCATCCTTGGTAGCGTCCTTGGAATGCAAAACAGCAAAAAGCTGTTTGGAGCAAAGACACCTGCTGGGATGGCAAAGGCAACGAGTACGCTATTTGGCAGCATTCAGCAGGCACAGGCTTCCGGCGGAATAATCGGATTGTTGAAAGGCAGTTTGATAGGGCAATACGGAGCCAGAGTTGCAAGGTCTGCAAAAAATCTGGCGGGGACAGACTTTATTCAGAACACGGTCGGCGTTGGAAAGTGGATCGGCCAAAAAGTTGCCGGTACACAACTTGGCGGCTTTGTAGGGAACATGGGCCAAAAGGCTATGGGCTTTGGACAAGGATTGCTGGGCGGAGCAAAAAACATTGCAGGAACGGCAATTGGCGGCGTAAAAAATCTGGCAGGCCGCGCAGCATCTACTAAAGCTGGACAATTTGCCTTAAACGTTGGCGGGGGAATTGCGAAAGGAACAGGGGACACGTTCAAGTTCCTTGGTTCTGGACTGAGCCTAGCCAACACGGCGGTAGGCCCGATAGCCGGTAAATTGGGCGGTGCATTTATGGGATTGCTCGGCACCTTCGGCCCGGTGATTACCGGAATCGGTGGAATCATCGCAGTGGTCAGTCTGCTGGGAGATCACTTTGAGGACATCCGCCAGATCGTCGGGAACGTGTTCGGCGAAAAGGGACTGGCAATGTTTGATGGATTTACGAGTAAAATCCACGATATTGCAGGCAACGTCCGAGATTCGGTGAGCAATGCATTCTCTTTGGAAAACCTGCAAAACATCCAGCAGAGCTTGAGCGGAAAGAGCATTTTCGGTATCGACGACTTGGGAACCACCTTCGGGGCAGTGATACCGATTATCGAATCGGTGAAAGGGCTGATTGGACAGATCGTAGACCTCGGAGTGAATCATATTAAGCCGCTG
>OMAP01000261.1_pt1 | contig 9154 bp, 6 predicted proteins | sample 1644691 | NCBI WGS metagenome assembly OMAP01 (sample SAMEA103958141, study PRJEB25191) | human gut metagenome | biome: human-associated habitat [ENVO:00009003]; feature: intestine environment [ENVO:2100002]; material: feces | place: Germany | collected 2013/2015 | reverse complement strand
ACATCATCAAGATGCTGACACGCTATACCATCCTGAACGATACGGATAAGATTCTGATGGTTATGCGCCCCTATCAGGTGTATGCCGTAGAAGCCCTTATAAGGCAGGCTACGCTCACAAATCGCAACGCCTATATCTGGCATACCACCGGTGCAGGAAAGACGCTGACATCCTTTAAGACAGCTCAAATCCTCGCAGCCAATCCGAACATCAAGAAGGTTATCTTCCTTGTTGACCGTAAGGACTTGGACTCTCAGACCACCGAAGAGTTTAACAAGTTTGAGGCTGGCTCTGTTGATGTCACAGATCGCACAGACATTCTTGTGCGGCAAATGAAGGATAAGAACCGGCAGCTCATTGTCACGACGATGCAGAAGATGGCAAATGCCGTTAAGCGTCCTCAATACGAAAAGGTAATGGACGCATACCGTGACGAAAAGGTTGTCTTCATCATTGACGAATGCCACCGCAGCCAGTTCGGAGATATGCACAAGGATATTGTTCGGCATTTCAAGAAAGCGCAGTTCTTTGGCTTTACCGGTACGCCCCGTTTTGAAGTGAACGGAAAGACGGAGGGCAAGATCACGCAGACCACCGAAATGCTGTTTGGGGAATGTTTGCATAATTATCTGATCAAGGATGCCATCTTCGATAACAATGTCCTCGGATTCCATATTGAGTACATAAAGACGATGGAAGGCGATTTTGACTGGGACGATCCGACATTGGCTGACGCGATTGATGTTGGCGAACTCTATATGTCTGATGAGAGAATGTCCCTCATTGCAAACCACATCGTCCAGAACCACAAAGCCAAAACGAGAAATGGTCAGTACACGGCTATCTTTGCTGTTTCCTCCATTGAAGCTCTTGTCAAATATTATGACATCTTCAAGAAGATCAAACACGATCTGAACATCAGCGGTATCTTTTCCTATGGGCAGAACGAAGATGCTGAGGGCAAGGACGAGCATAGCCGGGATGCCTTGGAGCGTATCATCAAGGACTATAACGAGATGTACGGCACGAATTTCTCTACCGACACCTTCTCTGCATATCACAAGGATATTTCAGATCGTGTCAAAGGCAAGAAAACGAAGTCTCTGGACATTCTCATTGTCGTAAATATGTTCCTGACCGGTTTTGACAGCAAGCAGCTCTCTGTGCTGTATGTGGACAAGGATTTGAAGTACCATGATCTGCTGCAAGCCTATTCTCGCACGAACCGTGTCGAGAAAGAAACCAAACCGTTTGGTATCATCATCTGCTACCGCAACCTCAAGAAACGGACAGATGATGCGCTGACGCTCTTCTCCAAGAGCCAGGACACCTCCGGCATTGTCGTTCCGGGCTATCAATATTTTGTTGAGAAGTTCAATGAAATGGTTATGAAGCTCAAGGAAGTGGCACTCTACCCTGAGTCCGTCGATACCATGCAGAGCGAGGATGACCAGAAGAAGTTTGTCATCACTTTCCGTGAGCTGACAAAATACCTCCAATCTTTGCAGACATTCATTGAGTTCAGCTTTGATCAAGATGCGCTCATCATGTCCGAGCAGGAGTATCAGGACTACAAGAGCAAGTATCTAATGCTTTACTCCCGGCAAAAAACTGATCGAGAAGTCGTATCTGTCCTGAATGATGTGGACTTCTGCATTGAGATCATGGAGAGTGACCGTATCAATGTTGCCTATATCATGAACTTGATCCGCAACATCCACTTTGATGACAAGAAGCAGAAAGACTACGACATCAAGCACATCAAGGAAGAATTGAGCAGGACGGATAACCCGCAGTTGCTTCGCAAGGTTGAAATTCTTCAAGCGTTCTTGGATCGTGTCGTTGTTGGACTTGAAAGTGCAGATGAGATTGACGCTGCATACAACGACTTTGAAAATGAAGCGAAACGAGAAGAGATCGTTGCTTTCGCAAAGACTGAGGATATTGATTCCTCCATGCTGACGGACATCATCTCTGAGTATGAGTTTTCCGGAACAATGGATGCAGGAAACATCCGTGACCGCATTGAGAAGCCCATGCCGCTGCTCAAGAAGAGGTCTTTGGTCAACCGGATCGTCGAATTTATCCGGCAGCACACTGAGAAATACCAATAAGGAGAGAGAACAATGGATAATTCTATTCAGGCTCACCAGAAAGAGCTTTGCAACAAACTATGGGCGATGGCAAATGCCCTGAGAGGTAATATGGAGGCATACGAGTTCAAGAACTATATCTTGGGCATGATCTTCTATTACTACCTCTCCGACAAGACCGAGAAGTACATGGTTAATCTTCTCAAAGACGATAATATCAGCTACGAGGATGCTTGGAATGACGAAGAATACAAGGCTGCCATCGTAGAAGAAGCTCTGCGTGACCTCGGCTACATCATCGAACCGGAGTATTTGTTCCGCAAGATGGTCAAGATGGTTGAGAACCGTTCCTTCGACATTGAGTTCTTGCAGAAAGCAATCAACGCTCTGATGGAATCCACTATCGGCAACGATTCGCAGGAAGACTTTGACGGATTGTTCTCCGATATGCAGCTCGATTCTACGAAGCTGGGGCATACCGTTAAAGATAGAAGTGCTGTCATGGCGAAAATCATTGCTTCGCTGGACGAGATCAATTTCAGCGTGGATGACACGAAGATTGATGTGCTGGGCAATGCCTACGAGTACCTGATCGGTCAGTTCGCTGCCACAGCCGGTAAGAAAGCCGGTGAGTTCTATACGCCTTCGGGTCCTGCCGAGCTGCTGTGCCGCCTTGCTTGTCTTGGCTTGACCGATGTTAAGGACGCAGCCGATCCGACTTGCGGTTCCGGCTCTCTGCTGCTTCGCCTCAAGAACTATGCAAATGTGCGTAACTACTACGGTCAGGAATTGACCTCGACCACTTATAACCTTGCCCGAATGAACATGATCCTTCGCGGCATCCCGTATCGTAACTTCAATATCTACAATGGCGATACACTTGAGCATGACTACTTCGGAGATATGAAGTTCCGTGTTCAGGTTGCAAATCCTCCGTATTCTGCAAATTGGTCTGCTGATATGCACTTCATGGAGGACGAGCGTTTCAATGAATACGGCAAACTTGCGCCTAAGAGCAAGGCTGACTTTGCTTTTGTGCAGCACATGGTTTACCACATGGACGAAGACGGACGAGCTGTTGTTCTGCTGCCTCACGGTGTTCTGTTCCGTGGCGCAGCCGAAGAAGTGATCCGTAAGCACCTGATTCAAAAGCTGAATGTGCTGGACGCTGTTATCGGTCTTCCTGCAAACCTCTTCTTTGGCACGGGCATTCCGGTATGTGTTCTTGTCCTCAAGAGGGAGCGCAACGGCAACTCTGATAATATCCTTTTCATTGATGCGTCCAACGACTTTGAAGCTGGAAAGAATCAGAATATCCTCCGTGAGTGCGACATTGATAAGATCGTCGAAACCTACGAGCATCGTGCGGATGTCGATAAGTACGCCCATGTTGCCACTATGCAGGAGATTGAAGAGAACGGATTCAATCTGAACATTCCTCGCTATGTTGATACCTTTGAGCCGGAAGAGGAAATTGACCTCAATGCTGTTGCAGCAGAAATCCGCAATATTCAGGCTGAGATCAAAGGCATCGACGCACAACTGAAACCGTTTTTCGATGAGCTGGGACTTGATTTCCCCTTTGATGTGGAGGGCAAATAATTATGGCAAATGTATCCTCAAGTAACGGTCTTGAGAAGCGTCCGAAACTCCGGTTTCCTGGCTTCGATAAGCCGTGGAAAGTGTTCAAGGCAGAAGAACTTTTTCAGAATATCACTGACAAGAATCACCCGGATGAAACTGTGCTGACAATCATTCAAGGAAAAGGTACACTTCCGAGAGAGCAAGCTGGTCGTAACATCCACTATGATGATGCGTCTTTATCTAACTATAAGAAGGTTGAACAAGGAGACTTTATTATTCATCTGCGCTCTTTTGAAGGTGGGCTGGAAATGGCAAATGAAGCTGGAATAGTCAGTCCAGCATACACCATCTTACGCTGCAAGCGTCCCCATTCAAGCCTATTCTATGACGCATATTTTCATACAGATGAGTTTATCAACCACAATCTTTCAAAGTCTGTTGAAGGTATCAGAGACGGACGGCAGATAAGCTACGAAGCATTTAAGTGGCTCGGAATACCATATTGTGAGCCAACTGAGCAAGAGAAGATTTCCAACCTATTTGCTGCTCTCAATGAAAGAATCGCAAAGCAGCGTGATTTGATCGAAGCCCTCAAGAAGTATAAAAGAGGTGTCGTTCGTACACTCTTATCCCCAAAACATTGCAGCATCAAGAATGTTAAGTGGACAACATCAAGAATCGGTGACATCGGTACATTCATAAAGGGCGCACCTTTATCTAAGGCAGATATTTCTTTAGAGGGTACTCCGTTTATCTTGTATGGAGAGCTTTATACAACATATAGCGAGGTCATATCGAATGTTGTTCGTAAAACACAGGCATCGGTGGATAAACAGTATTACAGTCAAATTGGCGATGTTATAATTCCCACCTCTGGCGAAACACCGGAGGAAATATCCACAGCCTCTTGCGTAATGCTCCCGGACATTATTCTTGCCGGTGATCTCAACATCTATCGTTGCACTCAAGTAGATGGACGAATTATGAGTTACATCTTAAATCATGTGGTTAATGATAGAATTGCTCGTATAGCTCAAGGAAAGTCCATTGTTCATGTTCAAGCGGCTGAAATATCCAAGATTGAAATAACTTATCCAGATTCGTTCTCCCAAAAGACAATCATAGCAATTTTAGCTGCAATTTCAGACCGGATAGATCAGAGCAACGCAGAACTTAGGCTGCTGTACGAGCTGCGCAAAGCACTATTGCAGAAATTATTTATATAAATAAGCGTTGGAGTAATCCTTTTTTGTACTCGATAAGGCGATCATAAGACGCTACATGAGATACTATAATACGATCTGTGGTTTCAAGAATGTCAACCGTCGCTTGCTGGTCATCCTTTGACGGGATCGGATAACCGCTTTTTGCGATTGTTGACCACTCAGCACGAGGCATTTTCGTTCCAGAACTTACATTAGCTGCTTTCATGAACGCCTCTGATTGAATCAGATAGAAAAGATATTTCGGGATCACGATGTCGGTTGGAATCAACGACCATATTTCTGATGAACAAACGCACTCCTTCTGGACGAATGCGTACTTTCTCAAATATGGGCGGAGTTTGCCAAACATTACATCTCCGGGCTTGCAAACTGTTTTTATGCTGTTTTGATAGTCGGCACAGGTTGATCCGATGATGCGTCCTGTTTCCTGCTCAATATGCTCAAGTTCGATACAGACGGCATGAGCATTGCATTTTGGATCGTATTTCTCGCTTCTACGCACTGCCAATTCAGAAAAAGCATAAAAGTCAGCAGTTGAAAACATGGACACATTTTGCGAGAACACGGCAGAAAGCAGACCTCTTTTATACTTCTGATCAAGCAAGCAGAATGGAGCTATATGACCGACAAAATCCCTTGCAGTAGCGGAATATCTCTGCTACTGCAAGGGATTTACCTTTGCTACAAGCCGCTATTTGATTGCTGAAATAGCCCTCAAGTAACGGTCTTGAGAAGCGTCCGAAACTCCGGTTTCCGGGCTTCGATGAGCCGTGGAAGACAAATATATTTGACGAGATCTTTTCGCTTCTTCCAAACAATACGCTGTCGAGGGCAGACCTTGCCTCTTGCGGTGATGTCTTGAATGTTCATTATGGCGATGTTCTCATCAAATATGGCTCAATTCTGGATGTCGAATCAGATGAAATCCCATATATTGCCGCTGGAAAAGAAAGCAAAAAGCAATGCTATTTAAGCGATGGTGATGTCATCATTGCCGATACTGCCGAAGACGAAACGGTAGGCAAATGCACTGAAATCACAAACACAAAAAATGCCAAAATAGAAGCAGGATTGCATACCATACCATGCCATCCGCGGATTGCCTATGCACCAATGTTCCTTGGCTACTATATGAACTCACCTTATTATCACAAGCAGCTTATTCCGTTAATGCAGGGAGTCAAGGTTTTATCTGTTAGCAAGAGCAATATCGGAAATACACTTATTTCTGCTCCCGCCTCTTATCCGGAGCAGGAAAAGATAGTAGATCTGCTCCATCTGCTCGACTGTCGGATGCGTAAACAGCAGGAGGTCATTGATAACCTCAAGAAGTATAAAAGAGGTGTCCATAACCAGATACTCTCTCAGATTGACAATAGCTATAATTGCAGACTTGGCTCGGTATGTGAAATTGTCGGTGGAGGAACACCTGACACTCTTCATACAGAATATTGGGGAAATACAGTGGAATGGTTCACCCCCTTGGATAACTCATCTGCAAAACTGCTTCCCATCGGAACGGTTTTATTGACAACCCGTGCTACCTTGGGAGAGATGTCCATTGCAAAACGAGAGTGCAGCACCAATCAGGGCTTTCAGTCGTTGATTCCTCACACGGATAGAGTTTCATCTGAGTATCTGTATTATATGCAAATCATCATTAAGCCATGGTGCGAAAAGTATGCTTCCGGCAACACATTCCGAGAAATAAGCAAGTCTGCTCTGTCAGATTGCATCATCCCTATCCCAGATAGAGCAAGGCAGGAACAGATAGTGAAGCTGTTGAGTTCCATTGACCTGATAATAGGCGGAGCAGAAAGCATATCAATGTCTCTATCTAAGATACGCCATGGCTTGATGCAGCAGCTCTTTATATGAAAAGTTGCTGCATCAGTCCAGATTTAAGCAGTGTGAGACTTTGTGCATACTTTTCGTGTACTTCAATGATACTATCCAGAGCTTCAAGTCTTTGAGTTAAGCTAACTTGGGTTGTGAGAGAAACCAATGGCATTTTTATCTTTTTCAGTTGTCCTCCCGTCACAAGAGGCTGACCAGATCCGAATATCAATCTATGTAGATTGTAGTATTCCAAGAAGAAAGCAAGGAACTTCGCTTGAACCAGATTCTCTTTAACGCGAATCACCAGCGTATTATCTGTTACTGCACACTGCCCAGAGAAATAGTTGACCTTTCCGGCATTTGCCCCAACACGCGCTATTAAAACAATGTCTCCGTCGAACTCGATGATATTTGTTTTACCTACAACACCGGTTGAGCCAAATAAAGGGAAAATGCCGTCTGCATTAGACGATGTTGTCCGTCCAGAGGATATTGATTCGCACAACTCGGATAGTGGTATTTGCTGCTTTGCCCCACTTGTGATTTTCTCAAAAACCAGTTTGTTCAATCCTCTTTTATACTTCTTGAGGGATGCCACAAGTTTCTCTTGTGCAGCAATTCTATCATCCAGACTTTGGAGAAAGGACGCAATTTTGCTCTGTTCCTGCTCTGACGGAAGGTTGATGGGCATAGCAAAGAAAGTATCGTCTTTGATGCTTACTCTGTCATGCCTCGCACCACTATCACCAGACATATAAATATATCTATGCCAAGCCGATGACCGGAAGTACCACTCGTAGTACAGTGGGTTAATTTGGTCTTTCGCATGAAAACAAAGATACAGCGGAGAAACAATTCCATCCTCTGCATATTTGTAGCTGCTGATCGGGCCGTATGGAGCATCGGATGACTTGCGTGGATTATATACGAAGTCATTTTGCCGGATGATATAATAGCCGCTTGTGTTATCGCTGTTTGCAATGTCCTTATCAAAATACTCGCGTTGTGGAATAAGACCGAGCTTTGCGGAATTGCAAATTACATTCGTGATGTGTCCATCAGCATTTTTCTGTGTACTTTTAGAGAAAAGCGCAGATAAAGTAGTTTCTTTCCATGGCTCATCGAAGCCCGGAAACCGGAGTTTCGGACGCTTCTCAAGACCGTTACTTGAGGAATATACTGCCCTGATTATCCCTCCAACGGATAATGTTCGTGGAGGTGGTCAATATGACTAACAATACACAATTCAAGACGCTTGTGAACACTTGGCTAAATCAAAAGCAGCCAATGATCACGCCGTCAACCCATGCCAGCTTTACGCTGATTGCCGAAAATCATCTTATTCCATACTTCGGCAAGCGTAAGATCGGCAGCATCACCGAAACGGACATCCAGCGCTACATTTCGTATCTCCATGATGCCGGTAGGTTGGACAAGACCGGAGGACTAACGGTAAAGACCATCCGAGATGTGATCCTCGTTCTCAGACTTTCAATGGAGTTTGCGTACAAAGAAAGGGCGATTCCGCTGCTGAACTGGGATCTCATCGAGTACCCGAAGGAACTTGGCATTAAGAAAGTAGTTTCTCTTTCAAAGGATCAGGAGCAAGCTCTGATTCAGTGTATCTACATGAACTTAAACAGGAAGACTGCTGGCATTCTCATTGCACTCTTTACCGGAGTACGCATTGGAGAACTCTGCGGATTGCAGATGAAGGACATCTCGTTGACAGATAAGACCATCAGCATCAATAAGACTGTCCAGCGCATCTATGACAAGAAGAAGGGCGAGTCCTATCTTCACATCGGACCTCCCAAAACGAAAACTTCTGCAAGGACGATCCCTGTTCCGTCTCTTCTGATGAACATTATAAAGAAGTTCTACACGGATAACCCTAACCACTACTTCTTGACCGGCAAAACAAAGCCGACAGAGCCTCGTACTTATCGGCAGTTCTTCACCCGTTTCCTGAAACGAAACGGATTGGAAAAGGTTAAATTCCATGAGATCCGACACACATTCGCAGTCAGGGCGATTGAGATACCGGAGTTTGATATAAAGTCGCTCTCTGAAATCCTCGGTCATAAGAATGTGTCCTTTACACTGAATGTCTACGGAAGTGCAAACCTCCAACAGAAGGTCAAGTGTATGAATTTACTGAATGATCTCCTGTAATCTTATTCAGTTCTGACTCGGCTTTTACAGTGCAGCAGAAACGAATAACCGTTTCCGGCGATTCAAATTCATTGACTCGATGCGCTGTTCATAGGAGGCACTATTCGACTTTCCGAAACAGAGTGACTTCTTCTTGAGCCGTGAAAGGCTGCACAAAAAAATGAACGCAGTACACGGATTCCACAATCGCGGAATCGTGTACTGCGTTTGTATTTTAGAAATGATTTTTGCGATTTA
>OMAP01000254.1_pt1 | contig 9317 bp, 5 predicted proteins | sample 1644691 | NCBI WGS metagenome assembly OMAP01 (sample SAMEA103958141, study PRJEB25191) | human gut metagenome | biome: human-associated habitat [ENVO:00009003]; feature: intestine environment [ENVO:2100002]; material: feces | place: Germany | collected 2013/2015 | reverse complement strand
CAGCTGCTTTGCCACGTGGCCGCACCGGGCCATGGTTGCAAAGAGCTTGTCCGTGGCGTCCTTGGGGTGGCTGGTCATGAACCGGATGTGGTAGTCACCGGGCACGGTGCACAGCAGGTTGAGCAGGTCGGAAAAGTCGATCTGCTCTTCCAGGCCCTTGCCGTAGCTGTTCACGTTCTGGCCCAGCAGGGTGATCTCCTTGTAACCGGCCTCCACCAGCCCACGGAACTCGGCCAGGATGTCGCCGGGCTTGCGGCTCTTTTCGCGGCCGCGGACGTAGGGCACGATGCAGTAGGTGCAGAAATTATCGCAGCCGTACATGATGGGCAGCCAGGCGCGGAACTCGCTCTCGCGCCGGATGGGGATGTTCTCCACGATCACCGGGCGCTGGGCGGGGTCCAGCAGCACACGCTTATGCTTCTGCAGCTTCTGGGCAATGAGCTGCGGCAGGGTGTCGATGCCGTCCACGCCGAACACGAGGTCCACATAGGGGTAGCTCTGGCGCAGCTTTTCCACCACGTGCTTCTGGTTGGCCATGCATCCGCACAGGCCGATGATGAGATCATGCTTTTTTTCCTTGAGTCCCTTCAGGGCACCCACATTACCGAATACACGCTGCTCGGCATGCTCACGCACGGCGCAGGTGTTGAAGAGGATCAGATCTGCATCCTCGGGCTTGTCGCACAGGCCGTAACCGATGTCCATCAGCACGCCCTTGATCCGCTCGCCGTCGTTCACGTTCTGCTGACAGCCATAGCTGTGCACAAAGGCCAGCGGCGGCGTATCATAGGCCTGTTTTACCAGCTCAGCGGCAATGTTATTATGTTCAAAACTAATGTATTCCAATCAAACCATCCTTCTCCGCCGGGCCGAAGCGCCCTGTGCGGCGAAAATCTACTTGCACTTTCTGAAAAGAGCCTTCTCTATAGTATACCCTGTTTATACGCTCCGGGCAAGAGGTTCCGTGCAAATTTTATGGCTCAGTGGGCGTTTTCCTGCGCCTGCTTCTCGCAGCAGGCCTCGCATACGCCGATCAGCACAACAGCGCAGTCCTGCACATGGCCCTTCTGGTTTTTCACCAGCTTCATTACCTGCTTTTCGTCCACCTCGGCATCGGTCACGCTGCCGCACACGGTGCAGTACAGGTGGCTGTGCCAGGGCAGCGTGTGGTCAAAGCGGTCAGCCTTGCCTGGAATGGACACCCGGCGCACCCGGCCCGTATCCACCAGACTATTCAGGTTACGGTATACGGTGCCAAGGCTCAGGCCCGGGCATTCCTTGACCGCAGCATCATAAATTTCCTCGGCGGTGGGGTGGTCGCACAGGTTCTGCACCGTCTGCATGACCAGCTCACGCTGTTTGGAATATCGCATATCGTTCTCCTTTTTCTTTGTTTTTGGGTTTTGGGTGTAAGGCGTGGCTCAGACGTTCTCTTCGCCCTTGATCTTTGCCCAGTAGGCACGGGCCGCCTGCTCATTTTTGTTATCGCCAAAGGTATAATATTTTACGTCCTTGATGGCATCTGGCAGGTATTGCTGTTCCACCCAGTGATGGTCGTAGTCATGGGCGTATTTGTAGTTCTGGCCCTTCACCAGAGCATCCTCACCGTCGTAGTGCTTGTTCTGCAGTTGGCGCGGGATCGGCCCGGTACGGCCCGCCTGCACATCCGCAATGGCCGCATTGATGGCATCATGGGCACTGTTGGACTTGGGACTGGTGGCCACCAAAATGACGGCATCTGCCAGCGGGAGCCGTGCTTCCGGCAGGCCCACCATGTTGGCGGCATCAATTGCCGCCTTCACAATGGGGATGATCTGTGGATAGGCAAGGCCCACATCCTCGCAGGCACATACCATCAGGCGACGGCAGGCCGAGGGCAGATCTCCTGCTTCCAGCAGACGGGCCAGATAATGCAGCGCCGCATCCGGGTCGGAGCCGCGCATGGACTTCTGGTAGGCTGACACGATGTCGTAGTGGTCATCGCCCTCCCGGTCATACCGCATGGCAGTGCGGCGGGTGACCTGCTGGATCATTTCCAGCGTAATGTGCTTTTCCCCATCCTCAATGGGAGCTGCCGTCACCGCAAAATCAAGACAGCCCAGCGCCTTGCGCAGGTCGCCGCCTGCGCTCTCGGCAAGGTAGGCACAGGCATCCTCGTCCATGCAGACCTTTGTGCTCTCCCCTTCCGAAAGCTTTTTCAGTGCATTGTGCACCCCACGCTCCACATCCGCCGCCGAAAGCGATTTGAACTCAAACACCGTACAGCGGGACAGCAGCGCATTATAAATGTAGAAGTATGGATTTTCGGTGGTGGATGCAATGAGCGTCACCGAGCCGTCCTCAATGCATTCCAGCAGGCTCTGCTGCTGTTTTTTGTTCAGGTACTGGATCTCATCCAGATACAGCAGGATGCCTCCCGCACCTGCCAGCGTGCCGATATCCTTGAGCACCGCCTTGATGTCCCCGGTGCCGCAGGAAGTGCCATTGAGCTTATGCAGCGTCATACCGCTGTTTTCTGCAATGATGCGTGCCACCGTCGTTTTTCCGGTACCGGACGGGCCGTAGAAGATCATGTTCGGGATGCGTCCGCTCTCGATGGTACGGCGGAACACCCTGCCCGGTGCCAGCAGATGCTGCTGACCGCAGACATCTGCCAGTGTTTTGGGCCGCAGACGCTGTGCCAGTGGTTCGTTCATCGTGTTTTCCTCCTCCCGTACCGAGGCGCGATTCCCCCCAGCATTTTTCTATAGTATATCGCATTTTGGCAGTAAGAGCAAGGTTTTATCTGAAAATCATTCTCAGATAATTTTTGCCCGCAGTTTACAAAAAACGCAAAACATGGTATTATCGTATCAGCTTTTGTCGATAGGAGTGGATGAAATGCCTGTTCGCAAAAAAGCACCAGAAGACCTTACTGCAAAAAAGGCGCTGGCGCTGGAAGTGATCGACCGGTTAAAAAAAGAATACCCAGATGCCGGCTGTACATTGGATTATGACCACGCCTGGCAGCTTCTGGTCAGCGTGCGTCTGGCAGCCCAGTGCACCGATGCCCGCGTGAACATTGTGGTGGAAGACCTGTTTGCCAAATATCCCAATGTTGCTGCGCTGGCTGCTGCGGAACCCGAAGACATTGAAGCCATCGTCAAGCCCTGCGGGTTGGGACACTCCAAAGCGCGGGACATCTCCGCCTGTATGCGGGTGCTGCGCGATAAATACGGTTGTCAGGTGCCCACCACCTTTGAAGAGCTGCTGGCACTGCCCGGCGTGGGCCGCAAGAGCGCTAACCTGATCATGGGCGATGTGTTCGGCAAGCCCGCCATCGTTACCGACACCCACTGCATCCGGCTGTGCAACAAGATCGGCCTTGTGGACGGCATCAAGGAACCGCAGAAGGTGGAAATGGCCCTGTGGAAGATCGTTCCTCCGGAAGAAGGCAGCGACCTGTGCCACCGCTTTGTGATGCATGGTCGGGCAGTGTGCAATGCGCGCAAACCAGAATGCGAAAAATGTTGTTTGAAGGATATTTGCCGCTTTGCCCGGGAAACCGCCGGGCAGCGCGCAGAGCTTTAAAATTCAGGAGGTAGAATAATATTATGTTTGGTTTTATTTTCAGTCTGCTGATCGGCGCTCTGGCTGGTTACATCGCCGGCCGCATTATGGGCAGCGAAACTTCCACCGTGCGCAATATCGTGCTGGGCATTCTGGGCGGTTTTGTAGGCAGCATCGTTTTCGGCCTGATCGGTCTGAGCGCTACCGGCATCGTGGGTGAGATCCTCGTTTCCGTTGTGGGTGCCTGCATCTGCATCTGGATCGGCCGTAAGCTGTTCAACTGATTTTTCTTGTGTGCAAGGCTGCTCTTCGAGTTTTTCTCGGAGGGCAGTTATATTTTTGCGTCGCAGACTATTTGCACCTGTTCTGCCGCAAAATCAAATCTTGACAGCGCACAGGAAGTATGATAGAATATTTCTCGTTGCAGAACATGCAAGAAAATTTTATCTGCTACTGTGGCTCAGCTGGTAGAGCAGCTCACTCGTAATGAGCAGGTCGCCTGTTCGAATCAGGTCAGTAGCTCCAAAAGTCCTACGAATTTACGTTCAAAATCGTAATTTCGTAGGACTTTTTTATTTAGTCTCGCAAGTTTTTGCAAAACCGCAACATAAACCGCAACATCGCCCACAAAACAAGACAAAATAAAACGCCCCGTGACACCATTTCATAGGGCGTTATGCGCATTTTTATGCTTTCTTTTGGACAGGCTCCTTGAGTTCACAATGTAGGTTTGTCAATGATGTGTTTCTGTGATGTTTGGTGTAGCAATTTAACTGTACCACAGAACGACTCATTCGTCTTTTTTCACTTTGTGACACATCTATTATAATCCTACACAGCTTTTATGGATCAATATATGAAATTTTATTGAAAGTTCTTCATGGTAGTGGTAAAATATTTTTATGTTTCTGTCATTCTGTGCCCCTTCGCGGTAGAGGGAGAGCGCAAAACAGAAAAGACGCAAAAATTGCGGCATCCTTTCCGTGGGTGGGTTTTACAGCGCACACTCTTGCGGGCGGTGATGTATGATCAGTAAGCCAAAGCAGCCAACCGCAAAACGATAGCTGCCCAAGAAGTGTGAGGAGAAGGATCGGATGAAAACAAAAACATTGCGCCGCCTATTTTCCATGCTTGCGGCACTGGTGATGGGGCTATCCCTGCTCACCGGATGCAGCGAAAAAAATGCGGAACGAACACAGGAGCAGGAAGACGCTCAGACTATTCAGGTGTATCTGTGGAGCACCAGTCTGTACGAAAACTATGCGCCCTATGTTCAGGCGCAGCTGCCGGACGTGAACATTGAATTCATCGTAGGCAACAACGATCTGGATTTTTACAAGTTTTTGCAGCAGAACGGCGGTCTGCCGGATATCATCACCTGCTGCCGCTTCTCGCTGCACGATGCGGCACCGTTGAAGGACAGCCTGATGAACCTTGCCTTAACCAATGAGGCAGGTGCTGTGTACAACACCTACCTCAACAGCTTCAAAAACGAGGATGGCAGTGTGAACTGGCTGCCGGTGTGCGCGGATGCCCACGGCTTTGTGGTCAACCGCAGCCTTTTTGAGCAGTACGATATTCCCCTGCCCACCGATTACGCAAGCTTTGTAGCGGCCTGTCAGGCTTTTGAAAAGGTAGGCATCCGCGGCTTTACCTCCGATTATACCTACGACTACACCTGCATGGAAACCCTGCAGGGGCTTTCCGCTGCCGAGCTTACCACCACCGCGGGGCGCAAGTGGCGCACTACCTACAGCGACCCCGCCAGCACCGCGCGGGTGGGCCTGGACGACACCGTATGGCCGGGGGCGTTTGAGCGGATGGAGCAGTTCATTCAGGATACCCACCTTACAGCAGATGATCTTGCATTGAATTACGACGATGTGACCGGAATGTTCCGGAACGGAGAAGTTGCCATGTACTTTGGCAGCTCTGCCGGCGTGAAGATGTTTCAGGATGAGGGCATCGACACGATCTTTCTGCCCTTCTTCAGCCAGAACAGCGAACCGTGGATCATGACCACCCCCTATTTCCAAGTTGCCCTGAACCGGGATCTGGAGCAGGACACCGCGCGCCGCGAAAAAGCCATGAAGGTGCTGAACGTCATGCTCTCCGAACAGGCGCAGAACCGCATCGTCTCAGAGGGGCAGGACATACTGAGCTACAGCCAGAACGTTCCCCTGCGCCTGACCGAGTATCTGAAGGACGTCCGCAGCGTGGTGGAAGAAAACCACATGTATATCCGCATCGCCTCCAACGATTTCTTTGCCGTTTCCAAGGATGTGGTCTCCAAAATGATCGCAGGCGAGCTTACCGCTGAGCAGGCGTATCAAGCCTTCAATGCCCAGCTCCTTGCCGATGAGGAGCCTGCCGACAACGAGACCGTGCTGACCTCCGGGAAGGCCTATTCCAACGTATTCCACGCAAACGGCGGCAGCGCTGCCTTCTCCGTGATGGCAAACACGCTGCGCGGCGTGTATGGCACCGATGTGCTGCTTGCCACCGCAAACAGCTTTACTGGCAGTGTGCTGCAGGCGGATTATAACCAGAAAATGGCAGCTTCCATGATCATGCCGAACGGTCTGATGTCCCGCCAGCGCACCATGACCGGTGCGGAGCTGAAAGAGACCGTCCGCGCCTTTGTGGAAGGCTGCGAGGGCGGGTTTGTGCCCTTCAACCGCGGTTCTCTGCCAGTGGTCAGCGGCATTGCTGTGGAGGTAAAAGAGAATAACGGCAGCTATACCCTGACCGGCATCACCCGGAACGGGCAGCCGCTGGGAGATAACGACACCGTTACCGTGACCTGCCTTGCAACGGAAAAGCAGATGGAAGCGCTGCTTGCGAGCGACAGCGGCACGTCTGTGGGCGAAGATACGTGGGTAAAAAACACATGGCGCGATTATATCTCCGGCGGCGCAGCGCTTGCAGAGCCGGAAAACTACATGACACTGAGGTGAGCGGAATGGCAGACGAAAAGCACGAATCCAAACGCAGCTGCTATTCCCGGCACAAGTGGCTTTCTGCCGCCGCTGCCACCCTTCTTTTGGTCTTTCTGGCAGCCGGTTTCAGCTTCCGGTACATCTCGTTTATGTCGCAGACCATCTATCAGGAAAGCACCTCGCATCTGGAAGAGGTACTGTATAAATCCAATAGTATGCTGAAAGAGATGGTGCGCAAAAACCTGACCTATCTGCATCTGTGCAACGGCTTTCTGAAAAACACCTCGAATGAGGATGAAATTCAGGCCTATATCGAGGAAGCACAGCAGGCAACCGGATTTGTTGACTTCTACTTTCTTTCCTATGACGGCAACTACACGACCGTGACCGGGGAAACCGGCTACCTTGGCCTGCAGACCAATCTGGACGAAAAGCTCTCCGATGGTGAGGATATCGTCGTGAATACGGCGCTGCCCGGCAAAGCCCCGATGCTTGCGTTCATCTGCCCCGAAACGCAGGGCAGCTACCGGGGCTTTGCCTACGATGCCGTTGCCATCACCTATTATAATGATGCTGTGCTGAGATTGCTGGACAGCTCTGCTTTTCAGGGCAATGCCAGCAACTATGTGATCTACTCGGATGGGCGGGTGGTGATTGACAATTCCGTAAACCGCAAGGAAATTATTTACAACTTCATTGCGATGCTGCGCGACCATTCCGACCTTTGCGAGGAACAGATTCTTGCCCTTTCGGATGATTTTGCGCAGGGCCGCAGCGGAAACCTGAGGGTCAAACTGGGCGACACCAGTTATTATCTGGTCTACGAGGATACCGCGGTCCAGAACTGGACGATGGTGGGGCTTGTGCCGGTCAGCATCGTCAATGCCAGTCTGGATAAGCTGTGGTTCCGCACGGCGCAGATCGTAGCGGGCATCACCGTAGGCATGGCCGTGCTGGTCATTCTGCTCATTGTGCGCAGAAGCCATACGACCCTGCGCCGGAAGGACACTGAGATCCTGTACCGGGACGAGCTGTTCCAAAAGCTTTCGCTGAACGTGGACGACGTTTTCCTGATGCTGGACGCAAAGACCTCCAAGGTGGATTATGTCAGCCCCAACGTCGAACGGCTGCTGGGCATCCCGTGGAAAGAAGTGCGGCAGGATGCCCGTGCTCTGGCAGCGCTGCACCCGAAGGATGACCCGGATCGCGACAAGAACTTTCTGGAAGGACTGCTCAGCGGGCAGCAACGCGAATGGGATTTCGAGTTTGAGCATCGGGAGACCAAAGAGCGGCGCTGGTTCCATAACATCGCCATGGGCAGCGAGGTAGAGGGCAGGACCAAGTATATTCTTGTCTTGTCCGACCGCACCGCCGACAAACAGGTAAATCAGGCGCTTTCCGATGCCGTTGCTGCCGCCGAGACCGCCAACCGCGCCAAGAGCACTTTCCTTTCCAATATGTCCCACGATATCCGCACCCCCATGAACGCCATCATCGGCTTTACCACACTGGCGATCAGCAATATCGACGATAAGGACCGGGTGAAGGATTATCTTGCCAAGACCCTCGCTTCCAGCAATCATCTACTTTCCCTCATCAACGATGTGCTGGATATGAGCCGCATCGAAAGCGGAAAGCTCCATCTGGAAGAAGTGGAAGTCAACCTTTCGGATGTGCTGCACGACCTGAAAACCATCGTCAGCGGTCAGATCTACGCAAAGCAGCTGGAGCTTTATATGGATGCCATGGATGTGACCGATGAGGATGTCTACTGCGATAAGACCCGGCTGAATCAGGTACTGCTGAACCTGCTGTCCAACGCCATCAAGTTCACCCCGGCGGGCGGCACGGTCTCGGTGCGGGTGCGGCAGCTTGCCGGAGCGGTGCGCGGCTGCGGGCAGTACGAGTTCCGCGTCAAGGACAACGGCATTGGTATGAGCCAGGAGTTCGCGCAAAAGATCTTTGAACCCTTCGAGCGGGAGCGCACCTCCACGGTAAGCCGGATCCAGGGCACCGGCCTTGGCATGGCTATTACCAAAAACATCGTGGATATGATGGGCGGCACCATCAAGGTGCAGACAGCGCAGGGCAAGGGCAGCGAGTTTATCGTTCGCGTGCCGCTGCGGGTACAGGCGGAGCACCGCCCGGTGGAAAAGATCACCGAACTGGAAGGCCTGAAGGCACTGGTGGTGGATGACGATTTCAACACCTGCGACAGCGTGACAAAGATGCTGGTCAAGGTGGGGATGCGCGCCGAGTGGACCCTTTCCGGCAAGGAGGCGGTGCTGCGCGCGCGGCAGTCCATTGAGATGAGCGATGTCTACCACGCCTATATCATCGACTGGCGCTTGCCGGATATGAACGGCATCGAGGTCACCCGCCAGATCCGCAGCCTGAACAATGATACGCCCATCATCATCCTGACTGCCTACGACTGGTCCGACATTGAGGTGGAGGCAAAGGCTGCCGGTGTGACCGCCTTCTGCTCCAAGCCCATGTTCATGTCCGACCTGCGCGAGACCCTGATGAGCGCCATCGGCCAGACACAGACGGATGCGGCGCAGGAGCTTCTGCCGAAAAAGAACACCAACTTCAAGGGCAGGCACATCCTGCTGGTAGAGGACAACGAGCTGAACCGCGAGATCGCGCAGGAGATCCTGTGCGAGTACGGCTTCCGGGTCGATACGGCGGAAAACGGTGCCGTGGCGGTGGAAAAGGTAAGCACTGCCGCACCGGGCAGCTATGATCTGGTGCTGATGGATGTGCAGATGCCGGTGATGGACGGCTATACCGCCACCCGGCAGATCCGCGCACTGGGCGACCCTGCAC
>OMAP01000249.1_pt1 | contig 9478 bp, 9 predicted proteins | sample 1644691 | NCBI WGS metagenome assembly OMAP01 (sample SAMEA103958141, study PRJEB25191) | human gut metagenome | biome: human-associated habitat [ENVO:00009003]; feature: intestine environment [ENVO:2100002]; material: feces | place: Germany | collected 2013/2015 | reverse complement strand
GGCTACATGCGCCTGGGTAATGGCAGACATTCTTTTTTTACGTCCTAATTCTATCTTTAAAGGAAATTCCAGATCAACATTACAATAGTTTCCCATCGTAAGATTCTTCACCGACAGACCATCTCCCCAGAAATCGAACATCGTGAAGTTTCCTACAGCTCCCTGTGTCTGACCGCGACTGGAGGCAAGCACAACATTTTCAGGATTTTTGGTTAACCCGACAAGATGCAGATAAGGACATTTTACTACCAGTCCGAAAGGTTCTTTACCGTCTTTTCCTACCCTTACCTGAGAATCATCAGGATTATCAATCCAATATACATAAGGAGCTATATATACTTTCATAGGCTCTGCTTCTGTTCCGGCAACAAAAGCCTTGGCTGCTTCATTAAAGCTATTGAAAACAAAAGGATATCTGGCCGTCACTTCATCGGACAGCTGCCCATCGATAAAAAAGGTTTTCTCTCCCAGCTCTATTTCCTTTCCTTCATAGAGAATCTTATTTCCTAAAAACTCTATAGGATTTGTAACATCCAACGAACGATATCCGCATACAGACTGAGCCGGCAAAAACTCACAAAAGATTATCCAGCAAAGTAAAAAAGAACAAAATTGTGTTTTCATTATCATGTCGTGTTTTTCAATATGATGATAAAAATACAAAGAATACGGAAAAAGGCATGACATATCACTAAAAATTTGATATGCCATGCCTTATAACAGAATATAAATCAGTTTGTCTACAAAGACTATTCCCAGAGATTCAATTTATTTTTCTGTGCTTCCTCGAGTGAAACCGTCTTTACCTGTTTGGTCTTATTCTTTTCACGAAGCTCACGGTATTCACTTTCCAGTTCTTCTGCAAATGTACTTCGAAGATCAAGATTCATCAGGCGTGCTGCCACCGGAGCATTCAGTGAAGCATCTTTCATATATACTACCGGAGCATGATAAACCGGAGCAATCTTCAAAGCTGTATGAAGTTTGGAAGTTGTAGCACCGCCAATCATTACAGGAATATCAAGTCCGGCACGTTCCAGTTCTGAAACGACATGCACCATTTCTTCCAGCGACGGTGTAATAAGTCCGCTCAAGCCGATAATATCTACCTTCTCACGAATAGCCGTTTCAACAATCTTTTCAGCAGGAACCATTACGCCCAAGTCGATAATTTCGTAATTATTGCATGCCATAACCACAGAAACAATATTCTTACCGATATCGTGTACATCTCCCTTTACTGTAGCCAACAGCACTTTTCCTGCACTGCGTGCCCCTTCCTTTTTTTCCGCCTCAATATAGGGCTGAAGGATAGCTACAGCTTTTTTCATAGTACGTGCTGTCTTTACAACCTGAGGCAAGAACATCTTACCGGAACCAAATAAATCACCGACATGATTCATTCCCGACATAAGCGGACCCTCGATAATGCTGACAGCATCCGGATATTTGGCAAGTGCTTCATGCAAGTCTTCATCCAGATAATCGCCAAGACCCTTTACCAGTGCGTATTGTAAACGTTCTTCTACAGTCGTCCCTTCACGCCAGGCAAGATGTGAACTAGCTGTTTGCTGCTCACCCGAGTTCTCCTTTTCCGCTTTCAGTTTTTCAGCTGTTTCAATCAAGCGTTCAGCTGCATCCGGACGACGGTTCAGCACCACATCCTCAATCCGTTCCAGGATATCCGAAGGTATATCTGTATAAAGTACAGAAGTTCCCGGATTGACAATACCCATATCCATACCCTGCTGAATAGCATGATAAAGGAATACTGCATGCATAGCCTCACGTATATAATTGTTGCCACGGAAAGAGAAAGAAAGATTACTTACTCCTCCGCTGACGTGTGCGCCCGGAAGGTGACGGCGAATCCAACCTGTAGCTTTAATAAAATCGACAGCATAATTATTATGTTCCTCGATACCAGTAGCCACTGCCAGCACGTTCGGATCGAAGATTATATCCTGAGGACGGAAACCAACCTTCTCTGTAAGAATACGATAAGCCCGTTCGCAAACTTCTATCTTCCGTTCAAATGTATCGGCCTGTCCTTTCTCGTCGAAAGCCATCACGATGACTGCCGCTCCGTACTGCTTGACGGTACGGGCATGCTCAACAAAAGCTTCTTCGCCTTCTTTCAGTGAAATAGAGTTGACGATACATTTTCCCTGCACACATTTCAGTCCTGCCAGAATAACTTCCCACTTGGAAGAGTCTATCATAACAGGCACACGGGCAATATCCGGTTCTGATGCAACCAGATTGAGGAAGGTTGTCATCTCCTCAGCAGCATCAAGCAATCCGTCGTCCATGTTAACATCGATAACCAACGCGCCGTCTTCTACCTGCTTGCGGGCTATCGACAAAGCTTCATCGTATTTCTTTTCGTTTATCAAACGAAGAAACTTACGTGAACCGGCCACATTACAGCGCTCACCCACGTTGACAAAATTAATTTCAGGAGTCACTTCCAACAGTTCCAGCCCGGAAAGCCAGAGATAATCCGGTTTCGGAGCAGGCACATGAGGTTTGGCATCTTTAATAAGTTCCTGATACTTGGCAATATATGCTTCGGTAGTACCACAGCATCCACCGATTATATTCACCAGTCCTTCATCGATATACTCCTTGACTTCGGCAGCCATTTCTTCGGGTGTCTGGTCGTATTGCCCCAGACTATTAGGAAGTCCGGCATTAGGGTAAGCACTTATATAATAAGGAGCACGACGGGCCAACTGCTCCAGGAAAGGTTTCAACTGTCTGGCACCAAAAGAGCAGTTCAGTCCGATGGAAAAGATATCAGCATGCTGTACCGAAGCCAAAAACGCATCAAGCGTCTGTCCCGACAACGTGCGTCCAGCAACATCCGAAACCGTAACCGAAAGCATCAAAGGAACTTTTCTTCCCAAATTCTGCATAGCTGTTTCTGCGGCCAGAACAGCAGCTTTCGCATTCAGTGTATCGAAAATTGTTTCTATCAGAATAGCATCTACTCCCCCTTCAAGCAAAGCCTCCATTTGTTCACGGTAAGCTTCAGAAAGTTCATCGAATGTCAATGCACGAAAAGCGGGATTATTTACATCCGGACTCATCGAGCAAGTTTTGTTGGTCGGTCCTACCGAACCAGCAACAAAACGTGGCTTTCGGGAGTTCTCGCTGTATATTCATCAGCAATTTTACGGGCCAGACGAGCTGCCGCAAGATTTATCTCACGGCAATAAGCCTGCATATGATAATCTGCCATCGAAACAGCAGTTGCATTAAATGTATTTGTTTCGATGATATCAGCTCCTGCCTCTAAATACTTACGGTGTATTTCCTCTATAACATCTGGCCGAGTCAGGCACAACATATCATTGTTTCCTTTCAGCAATCCTGGAAGATCCTTGAAACGCTCTCCCCGAAAATCAGCTTCCGAAAGATTGTATTGCTGTATCATCGTTCCCATGGCTCCGTCGAGCACGAGAATACGTTCGTTTATTAGTTGTTGCATTTTGAAAAAGCTCTATTTAAATTTAAAACACAGGGAATCGTTTTCCTCATATGCCAAAAGCACGATGCAGACAACTTATATAAATTGTAATTGTCTGCACCATCTTTCCCGATTATCGCTTGAACATGCGATCCATCATACGCTTATCTTCTTTTTCTTTCAACGTCTGGCGTTTATCGTATTGTTTCTTACCTTTTGCCAAAGCAATCACAACCTTCGCCAACCCTTTTTCATTAATATACAGACGAGTCGGAACAATGGTAAATCCAGGCTCGGCAGAAGTACGTTCAAGTTTACGAAGTTCTTTTTTCGTCAGCAACAACTTACGGTCCCGACGAGCTGAATGATTGTTGTACGAACCGTAAAAATATTCAGCTATATGCATATTCTTTACCCACAACTCTCCACGGGAAAAGAAACAAAACGTATCAACCAAACTTGCTTTTCCCTGACGAATAGACTTTATCTCAGTTCCGGTCAACACAATTCCGGCTGTGTACGTATCGATAAACTCATAGTCGAACGAAGCACGTTTATTCTTAATATTTATATTACCGGCGTTTGTTTTCATTAATTCAATATTACTGATAACTTATTAAATATAAATTCGATAATAGCAGGACACACCAAAATGATGATAGTAGCCACAAGAGTAAAGGCAGTCTGTTTGTTCTCCTCAACCTTAAGCCATCTGCGTACCCCCTCAATTACAATGGTATATATTTGCAATATCCAGTGCAGTACAACTATAGAAAACAGTCCACTGACGATATTCAATACAAAAGTAACTACCATAGAATAGCCCACAAACACAAGTATCCGGTCGTAAGAATCTTTCCCTCCCAGCCAGTTATGATTCAACTTATCCAATAAATAAGCTGAAAGAAAAAAACCACCGAACAAAGCTACAGCTACAGCACAACAACGAGTCAAGGCTACCTGGAACATAACGGATGAAAAATCTTTTCCGATAAATGTTCCGATAAACTCTGACAAACCACACAACCCAATAAGAGGATAAACAAAAGCAGGCATTACTGACCTTCCTACCCCCCGCTCTGCAATTTCACTCCACGCTTTGCCTGGAGTAGACAACAAAGCTATTATCTGCTGAAATAATGATTTATAATCCAATGTTATTCTACTTTTTTGTAATAAATCCGAACTTCGGAACTGCAAATGTACAAAAAAGAAATAAAATAAGGCACGAATTATACAGAAACGCTGACATACATTAACATACACAGCCTTATCTGCATAATCCGCACCTTACGGACGCATACTTTATCGAGTATGCTTACTCTATATTTCTCTCTCCTAAATTATTCTGTAACCTCTGAACCTGAAGTGTTACCGGCCAGCTTATTATAATTTTCGACTACTGTCTTATAATCTATTTCGTATGTTTCGCTCTTTACATTGTCTTCGTTGTATTCTGCATTATATGTATTTTGCTCGAATTCGATAACAATTTTATCCGGATTGTTGCCACCGTTTACATCTTTATATGCATAAAGAGGAGCAGCCAAAGAGAAATGTCTGAATTCATATGCACGACTAGTACGTTCCTTATTATCTTCTTCATCAAAATCTTGTATTTTATGACGGAGATGCAATGTCATAGTAGAACCATTGAAATCAGTTGCCTGATCGTAATATAACGTAAAATTATGAAGAGCTACCTCCTCTTTCAAGTCGTCGTTATTATTTGCTGGTTTATAATAATAATAAAGTGGAATAAACACATCATTCAACTGATAGAAAATAGGAGTAACCTGTCCACCTGTACTACCCGAACTTATAACATCATATATAGGAGCATTGGCATCATCTTCTGTTGGAGCCGAAGGCAAAACATATCCATCTGCCAACTGTGAACAACCATACAGCTGGACATCTATCATCTTTGTAGTATTATTGACGGTTGTAGGATCATACGAATAAGCAATATATGCATATTTTCCTGATTCCAAATCAGCAATAACCTCTTTATTAGAAGGAACATATTCATATCCAAACTGATTTTTCAAACTAACAGTTCCCAAAAAGCCAGTAACTTTTACAAAATCTACATCGCTATAGCTATTGGTATAATCTCCCCCATTCAAGCAAGAGCTAAATCCAATCATCGATGCAAAAGCTGATGCCAACATAAAAAACTTCATTGTCTTCATATTCTTCCTTTATTTATCTTTTATTATTTAATTTTTTTCACTTAAAATGAAAATGAGTAAAAAAGACTGCTTTCTCTATCTTTATTTTTAACTTTTATTCACTATAAACCAAAAACAAGCAATAAATTCCAAAGATTACTCTATCCCTGCAAATTGTTCCAAATGCTCATCTACATACTCAGCAATCTGTGCTGTAACTCTCTCCTCCATATCCATATAGGCCTCTTCCAAATCATCAAACGCTTCGTATTGCTCATACATTGCCATAAACTCATCATCGGAACATTCTTTTTCCAAATCTTCGCGATGAGCATCATAAATCTTTTTAGCATCATAAATAAGCTTTGAAAAATCTTTCGCTCCAAACATACGCATCGCCTTGGCAAAAGGATTATCAAAGATATATGGTCCGTAACCATTTTGAATCAACTGTATAAAACCTCCTTCAAGCACTTCTTCACGAAAGAAATGATAACCTAGCAAAGTATGCTGATAGCCATTCAGTAAAGGCATCGTTTCAGCATTAATTACTCCTCCTGTAACCTCAAGATACTTATGGATAAACACATTCAGAAATTCATCCATTCCAGCTTCGGCTCCACGACGTAGGTCTTCGTCTTTTACTTTAATTTCGACTTCATTCATATACCTAATTATTATTACTTACAGATAGGTATTACCATCCTGCAGATATTACCACCGGCAAAGATACAGGTTTCTTTCGGAAGATAAAAAACATTTTGACAAGCAGAGATTACAAAACAAGAGTTTCAGCAAAAAATATCATTAAAAACCAACAAAAAGTTAGGTTTCAGTGATTGCATAACTAAATAAAACGACTAACTTTGCGTACGAATTAAAGAAGAAATTCCGTAATAAGAAGTTTACGAAATACTTATTTTTTATTACTCATAAAACGTAAAGAATATGACTTATTCACACGAAGTTGAACACATGTGTGTTGTAAAAAAAGGACCTAATCATGGTCCAGCTCCAATTCCTGAAGAAGGAAAATGGGTTAAATCAAAAGAAATCAAAGACATTTCAGGTTTGACTCACGGTATCGGTTGGTGTGCTCCTCAGCAGGGTGCTTGTAAACTGACTTTGAACGTTAAAGAAGGTGTTATCCAAGAAGCATTGGTTGAAACAATCGGTTGCTCAGGTATGACTCACTCAGCTGCTATGGCATCTGAAATCCTTCCGGGAAAAACAGTTTTGGAAGCATTGAATACCGACTTGGTTTGCGACGCTATCAACACAGCTATGCGTGAATTGTTCTTGCAAATCGTTTACGGACGTACTCAGTCTGCTTTCTCTGAAGGTGGTTTGATGATCGGAGCCGGCTTGGAAGACTTGGGTAAAGGTCTGCGTAGCCAGGTAGGTACTTTGTATGGAACTTTAGCTAAAGGTCCTCGTTACCTTGAAATGGCTGAAGGCTATATCAAGACTATCGCTTTGGACGAAAACGATGAAATCTGCGGATACGAGTTCGTTCATCTGGGCAAATTCATGGATGAGATCAAAAAAGGTACAGACGCTAACGAAGCTCTGAAGAAAGTAACAGGTACTTACGGACGCTTCACAGCAGAACAAGGCGCAGTTAAACATATTGACCCACGTCAGGAATAATATAAGGAGGAAAAGACATATGATTAGAGAAGTAAAATTTGAAAGCCAGGACCGTCGTATCAAACAGATTCTTGCTGCTTTGAACGAAAACGGTATCAAAGACATCGAAGAAGCTAACGCTATCTGCGAACAATATGGTCTTGATCCTTATAAGACTTGTGAAGAAACTCAGCCTATCTGCTTCGAAAATGCAAAATGGGCATACGTAGTAGGTTGTGCTATCGCATTGAAGAAAGGTTGCAAAAACGCTGCTGAAGCTGCTGAAGCTATCGGTATCGGTTTGCAGTCATTCTGTATCCCAGGTTCTGTAGCTGATGACCGTAAAGTAGGTCTTGGTCACGGTAACTTGGCTGCTATGCTGTTGCGCGAAGAAACTAAATGTTTCGCATTCTTGGCTGGTCACGAATCATTCGCTGCTGCTGAAGGTGCTATCAAAATCGCTGCAAAAGCAGACAAAGTACGTAAAGAACCTTTGCGTTGTATCTTGAATGGTTTGGGTAAAGACGCTGCTCAGATCATCTCTCGTATCAACGGATTTACATACGTTCAGACTCAGTTTGATTACTACACAGGCGAACTGAAAGTTGTTCGTGAAATCGCTTACTCAAACGGTCCTCGTGCAAAAGTAAAATGCTACGGAGCCGATGATGTTCGCGAAGGTGTAGCTATCATGTGGAAAGAAGGTGTAGACGTATCAATCACTGGTAACTCTACTAACCCGACTCGTTTCCAACACCCAGTTGCAGGTACTTACAAGAAAGAACGTGTTCTTGCAGGTAAACCATACTTCTCAGTAGCTTCTGGTGGTGGTACAGGTCGTACACTTCACCCAGATAATATGGCTGCTGGTCCTGCTTCTTACGGTATGACTGATACTATGGGTCGTATGCACTCAGATGCTCAGTTCGCTGGTTCTTCATCAGTTCCTGCTCACGTAGAAATGATGGGATTCCTGGGTATCGGTAACAACCCGATGGTAGGTTGTACAGTAGCTTGTGCAGTTGACGTTGCTACTGCTTTGAATAAGTAATTCTATACTTAATCAAATATATAAACTCCTGTAATCTAAATGGTTGCAGGAGTTTTTTATTTGCCGTAAATTATAGTTTAGGGATATTCTAATAGCCTTCTTTTTGGTTATCTTGTCTTATCAAGTAAGAAGAAAAATGATACTATAACAACCTAAAATATAGCTCTTCCAAAGGCTATTACAGCCAAACTCAAAGCAGAACAATTGTCACTTAATTCAGCCCTAAAAAAGTGATTTTTGCAGCCCATTTGCAGCCCAATTTGCCATTTTCAAAAATGGGCTGCAAAAACTTATATAATCAGCTATAGTACAATGATATATACTTCATTTTACAATCATTTTAATATGGAAAAACATTGTACGATGGTTTACTTTTCATTGAGAGAAAGTAAGCAAAACAAGAAAGGTTTCTCACCTATTGAGATTTCTATCTCTATAAAATCACAAATGTAGCAATCGGTTATGATAAAAAATCCTTAGAAATTTGCTATCTTTGTACTATAACTGCCGAGGTGACATTAAGCAGAAGCAAATTTGTATTAATCAAACTAATGTATTTACTATGTACACAGTAATCAAAAGGATGGAAATTTCAGCCTCACACTCGCTAAAACTATCTTATCCGAGCAAATGCGAGAAGCTTCACGGTCACAACTGGATTATAACCGTATATTGCCGCTCGAAAGAACTTGATGAAAACGGTATGGTTGTCGATTTTACTCATATCAAACAGGCAGTAGAAAAACAATTAGATCATAATAATCTGAATGATATATTGCCTTTCAATCCTACAGCAGAAAATATTGCCTGCTGGATATGCAACCAAGTTCCCCATTGTTTCAAAGTAGAGGTAAAAGAATCGGAAGGTAATACAGCTATTTATGAGAAAGATTAACGAAATTTTCTACAGCTTGCAAGGAGAAGGATTTCATACAGGAACTCCTGCTGTATTTGTTCGATTCTCGGGATGTAACCTGAAATGCAGCTTCTGCGATACACAACATGAAGAATTCCGAATGATGACAGACGATGAAATCATAGCGGAAGTATGTACCTACCCATGCCAAATGGTAATTCTTACAGGCGGAGAACCTGGGCTATCAATTGACAATCAACTGACAAAAGCATTACATGCAGCGGGGAAATATATCG
>OMAP01000247.1_pt1 | contig 9570 bp, 6 predicted proteins | sample 1644691 | NCBI WGS metagenome assembly OMAP01 (sample SAMEA103958141, study PRJEB25191) | human gut metagenome | biome: human-associated habitat [ENVO:00009003]; feature: intestine environment [ENVO:2100002]; material: feces | place: Germany | collected 2013/2015 | reverse complement strand
ACTTGCATGTGTTAAGCCTGTAGCTAGCGTTCATCCTGAGCCAGGATCAAACTCTTCATTGTAAAATATCTTTTTACTCTTGCGAGTACTTTTTGTCTCTGTTCAGGTGACCGAATGTTTCTTGATTATTTAATCAGATTGACGGTTTTATCACTTCATCATGGATACACATTATATATATCACATGACTACTGCTTGTACTACATTTCGTTTGTTTATCTAAAGTCTTTCAAAGAACTATTTCTTATTTCTAAGCTTCCGTTTGTTAGCGAAAGCGTTTGCAAAGGTAAGAGGTTTTTTCTTAACCACCAAATTTTTTCGAAGTTTTTTTCGAAAAAATTTTTCAGCGGTCAGAAACCGGAACCGCAAGCCCTTCTCGCTCCCTTAGCACCGCTAAGGTAAGATACAAGGCAACACCCGAAAAACCGGAAACCTCACGTTCACTCTGTCAATGCTTTACCGCGTTTCTCTCTCGAAAGCGGGTGCAAAATTACGCACTTTTTCGCAAACTCCAACTTTTACACGACTTTTTTTTGACTTTTCCTGAAAGTTTTTTTCGTAAAACGCTGTAAAACAGGTATGTTACGCGGCATATTTTTTCAGCATACGCAGAAGGAGGAGGAAAATATGCACAATAATATATTGCGCGGGCGGGCGCATGTGCGCGAAGAGAAATACGACACATTATCCGCAAAATACGGCACAATGGAAAAACAACGCCTTCTCTTCATCAAAACAACGGCATATTTTCACTAAAAATACACCTTCTTTTTTAAAAATTACAGCATATTTTTTTCAGCATAATGAACAGACTGATTATCAGTACCGACGGAAAAAGACTATATACTGAATTTCGCTATCAGTTTCTGACATAAATTCTGATCATACTAGCCGGTTAAATTCCCTATCATATACATGCAGGATATAAATAAAAGGCTCTACACACATAAAAGTATTACAAATAGAAACCAAAACATAGAGAACAAATGCTTAAAATTTACCTTTTTCAAAAAAAATTATACAAAATATTGATTCGTTAATATATTTTCTATACGTTTGCATCCGTAATCTTACAATAACTATCAACTATGAATTTAAAGAAGCATTCTAATTGCTTGTCGCAAGCCATCCCCCTAATCAAAAGTTGGCTACATGGCAACAAGCTTAACTATCTGGCTCTGGCCGTAAGTGTTTTTCCAATCGCTAGCCCACAGATACATGCAGCCACGGAAAACAATCTTAACCAAACTGTTCAATCTGCTCAAAGCGATAAGGTTACTTACCAAGGTGTTGTCATCGATGAAAACGGCAATCCTTTACCGGGTGTAAACATTACCTATAAAAATGCTCATGGAGTAGGAGTCATAACAGATATAGACGGTAAATTTACTTTTGCCATCCCCTCAAACATCCACTCACTCATATTCTCATATGTCGGAATGAAAACACAGACGGTTCGTGTTTCCAATCCTTCCGAGAAATTAAAAGTCCGCCTGGAACCGGATGCCGTATCCTTACAGGAAACCGTAATTACCGGTATCTATACCCGAAAGGCTGAAAGCTTTACCGGATCTATGGCAACTTATTCGGAAAAAGAATTGAAAACAGTCGGCAACCAGAATGTTCTGCAAAGTTTGAAAGTACTTGACCCATCTTTCATCATTCTGGAAAATAATCTTGCCGGATCTGACCCGAATGCAACCATGAACCTCAATATCGGAGGTAACACCAACATCGTAGGTCTGGAAACAGAATATAGCACCAACCCTAACCAGCCTCTTTTTATTCTGGATGGATTTGAAACCACTCTATCGACCATTACTGACCTGAGTATGGACCGAGTAGCAAGTATCACGATCTTGAAAGATGCTTCATCTACTGCTATTTACGGTTCGAAAGCAGCCAATGGTGTAGTAGTTGTGGAAACCAAAAAGCCAGAAGCCGGAAGACTGAAATTCAACTATAACGGTAACTTCGGTATCGAATGGGCAGATTTGACTGACTATAACCTGATGAACTCTTCCGAAAAACTTGAATATGAAAGACTAGCCGGCTATTATGGTTCACTCGACTCAAACGGTAATATCATCGATGAGTATTACCGGAGTCTTTATAACCAGCGTTTGCTGAGAAGTAAGCAGGGAATTGATTCATACTGGCTGAACGAGCCTTTGCAAACAGGTTTCACTCAAAGCCATAACATCTTTGCCGAAGGAGGTGATGCCGCTTTCCGCTACGGTATCGGTATGACTTACACACAGACAAACGGTGTAATGAAAAACTCCAGCCGTGACATTCTGAACGGAAACGTACAATTGACTTACCGTATTGATAAGTTTGCATTTACCAACCAGACCAACATCACTAATACTGATGTAGAAAATCCAACTGTTTCGTTCAGTAAGTTTGCACAAACTAACCCATTTTACGACAAATACAATGAATATGGAGAAGTAGAGCAAGTCATGGAAGAGATTATATCTGCCACTTCCGGAACCCAGTATATCACCAATCCTCTGTGGGACTTCAATCAGAGCAGCTATGACAAGAGCAACCAGCTGACCTTTGTCAACAACTTCCAGATTGAATACCGTCCGATATCGGAACTACGCATCAGAGGAAAGTTTGGTCTTACTGTAGGACGCTATAATGCCCAGGTATTCAAATCACCGGAAATGAGTGAGTTTCTGACTACCGAAGTTCTGAAAAAAGGAAGCTATAACGAATCGAACACAAAATCTTCTTCATACGACGGAAGCTTAGACATTTCTTATGGTAAGACTTTCGGTGAACATACTGTCAACGCCATCGGAGGTATGCAAATCAGCGAAAACCAATCTAACTTATCTATCTTCCAAGCAATAGGTTATTCCAGCGACATGTTCTCGAATCCGAACTTCTCAAACGGATATCCAGAAGGCGGTAAACCAAGTTCTTCGATTTCCAGAATCAGACATGCCAGCTATTATGCTAACTTCAACTACGGATATCAGTTGCGCTACTTGCTGGACTTCAACCTTCGTTCCGACGGTTCGTCTGTATATGGAGTAGATAATCCGTTCTCTACCACCTGGTCATTAGGTTTAGGATGGAACATTCACAACGAATCGTTCTTCCGTCAGAACAACATCCTCAACTACATGAAGCTGAGATACTCAGTCGGTAATCCGGGAAATGCCAACCTGAATGCTAAAATGGCCAACAGCGTATATACTTATTATACCAGCTATCCGAATATGTTCGGTCTGTCAGCTTTAGTCAAAACATGGGGTAACAGCGGACTGAAATGGCAACGTACCAATGAACAGAACTGGGGTCTTGATGTAGAAATGTTCCAGAACCGCCTGCGCCTGAACGTAGACTATTTCAGAAAGAAAACCGACCCGTTATTGCTGAACATCGACTTCCCGCCTTCTTCTGGTATTACATCTGTTTCGATGAACATTGGTGCCATGAGAAACCAGGGTGTCACTTTTACAGGAAGTTACATCATCATCAGAAAACCGGATATGAACTGGACAGTAAATGCCAACCTGCGTCATATTACATCGGAATATTACAACATAGGTGATCTGCTGGAGAAATACAACGAAAAAGGACGTACCAACCAGAGTCTGATCCGTTACTACGACGGAGCCAGCCCGACAGCTCTTTATGCAGTACGCTCAGCAGGTATTGACCCGATGACCGGTAATGAAATATTCATCCGTAAAGACGGTTCGTATACCTTTAAGTGGGATTCTGCCGACGAAGTAATCTGTGGTGACTCTACTCCGGATATTGAAGGAGCATTTGGTTCCAGCTTCTACTGGAAAGGATTCTCTATCAATGCTATATTCAGCTATCGCTATGGCGGACAAGCATTCTTGTCTACCCTGTTCAACAAAGTAGAAAATATCAGCGACGTTCAAGTAAAATACAATCAGGACAAACGAGCACTTTACGGCAGATGGCAGAAACCGGGTGATATTGCCAAGTTCAAACGTATCGACGATACCACTGTAACCAACATGTCTTCCCGCTTCATTGCCGACGACAACACACTGGAATTGTCTACTCTGTCAGTGGGATATGAAACCACTACCGGAAAATGGCTGCAATCCATCGGTGCTTCTTCATTCAATGTGCGCATCTATGGTAATAACCTCTTCCGCTTATCTACCATCAAAGAAGAACGTGGTATCGATTATCCGTTCTCCAGAAAAATATCAGCCTCTATAGGAGTTCGTTTCTAAATTATAAAACATACTATTATGAAAATAAAAAATATACTGAAAAGCCTAATACTCATAGTCACCCTTAATTTCACAGCCTCATCGTGTGCCGACTGGCTGAAGGTAGATATGGAAGACGGTATCATGGAAGACAAGCTGTTTAGCGAAAACGAGGGTTTCTTTACAGTACTCAACGGTGCATACAGCAGCCTGAATGAATCATACGGAAACGTTCTCTCCATGGGAGTCATCGACGTAATGGCCCAATACTACAATGTACCGGCCAATGGTACTCACCCTTATAAAATATACGCAAACTACAGTTATCAGGACAAGAGCTTTGAAACCACCTCAAGTAGCATATGGAAACATCTGTATGGCCTGATAGCCAATATCAACGTATTGATAGAACACTGTGATGAACCGGAAAGCGCCCTCTCGGCCCGCTACTACCCTATCGTAAAAGGAGAAGCGCTTGCCCTGCGTGCCATGATACATTTCGACTTGCTGAGATTGTACGGCCCCATCTACTCCAGCCAGACCGAATCATCTTCAGCAATTCCTTATCTGGATGTTCCTAACAACAAAGACATAGTTCCCATTCTTTCAGCCAAAGAAGTATGCGGAAAAATCCTGAGAGATTTAAACGAAGCAGCCGAACTTCTGAAAGATGACCCGGTACGTACAGATGGTGTACAGACAGACGATGCGGAAGAAAATCCCAATCCTGTTTATCTGCGTTATCGCCAATATCGCTTGAACTATTACGCCGTTCAAGGATTGCTGGCAAGACTCCACATGTGGATGGGTAACAAGACAGATGCATACAACTGTGTGACAACCTTACTTGCCGAAGTTGAGGAAAAACAGACATTCCCATGGGTAACCAAAGCAGCTGCGACTTCTACTTCAGCTCCCGACCGCGTATTCTCTACCGAAGTGATGTTCGGACTCTACAATCCCAGCCGCGGAACTTTATTCGACGGACTGTTCGGAAAAAGCCTGGAAGGTGATGCACTTACTTTCGTAGGAGGATTGTCGGGCGACGATTCCAAGCTGGCACAGTTCTACGGTCCTAACAGCAGCAGTGACTACCGCCGTAAAATGTGGGAAGAAGTAGTAACCAGTACCGACGAAGAAGCAGGAGTAAGCACAGGTATCACATATTCACTGAAATACGAACAAATCACTACAGACGACTACTTCAAGTTCATGATTCCACTCATGCGCATCAGTGAAATGTATCTGATACAGGCCGAATGCTCCAACAATCTGGAAGAAGTACAAAACTGTCTGCACCAGATTCGCTGGAACCGTAACCTGACTTCGGACGAAGTTGTGACAGAAGAAAACAAAGACCAGTTGATTACAGAAGAGTTCGCACGCGAAGTCATCGGCGAAGGACAGCTTTTCTTCTATTACAAGCGTCATGCCATGGAAGAATTTGCATCGGGTACAGATGTAACGAACACCTATAAAATGTTACTATCCAATTATGTAGTACCTCTGCCAAAGAGCGAAACAGATAACAGACAATAAAATCTTATCGTATGAAAAAGTTATTGACCTATATATGCATGCTGGCATTTGCCGCACCGTTTACCTCTTGTGAAAAAGAGATTATGAATTACGAAGGTGTAGATGGACTATACTTCGATGTCCGTTGGGGTAAAGAATTTAGAGACCCCAGCCAATGGGCACATCAGTATTATACCCCGGTAGAGTTCGGTGCAATGACCGACGAAGCTTACTCCGTACAATTGCGTGTAGCTACCAGCGGTACAATCAAAGATTACGACCGTCCGTTCAGCATTACTATCGGAAAAGACAGTACCGATGCTGTAGCAGGAAGAGATTATGTAGATTTTGCCAAAGACTATGTAATCAAGGCAGGAGAACGTTATGCTTACATCGATATTACTTTCAACCGTACTCCGGAGATGGTGGACGATACACTGACTCTGCAATTGCAGTTACTGCCCAACGAGCACTTTACCTGTCCGTTCACTAATTACGAAGACAATCCGAAGTACGACAGTCCAGAAACCAAATATGGCTACAACTACGATGCAACCTTCCACAAAGTAATAGTCAACGACGTAATGGTACAGCCGGAAGGATGGTGGGGAAGCGATGCCGGACTTGGAACCTTCGGCAAATTCTCACGTAAGAAATGGTTGCTGATGATGGAGGTTTCCAATACTACTGTAGAGGACTATGCAGACAAGACAATTATGCCGATGGGACGAGCAGGAGCCATCGGTGAGTCACTTGCCTTGTATCTGCTACAAGAAGCTAAAAAAGGAAGAGAATATGCCGTCCTCGAAGAAGACGGAACCATGATGCACTGTCCTAGTGTCAACACGATAGACCCTAATGCATGGTCATTCGGTGACACTCCAGACGACTATTATAACAAATAATCATTCAAACAATAAACAGGACTTATTATGAAACTGAATCATATATTATACCCAGCCATGTTCGGCTGCCTTTTCAGTCTCTACTCATGTGTAGAAGACAAAGGCTCCTACGACCACTTGCCGGTCAACGAAATAACCGTTACCGGTACAGAGAAAACATATTCTGTACTGGCCGGTATCACTGAACTGACAATCGAACCAACAATAACAGGAAGTATATTGGGAGAAGACGACAGCCAGTACGAGTATACCTGGTATGCCTGCAAAAAAGAACTGGGAAGTGACAAGCATACTCATACCGTACTCGGAAATGAGAAAAACCTGAAAACGACTGTAGTCATGAATCCGGGAAGTTATTATCTGTATCTGATTATCAACGACCATTCTACGGGTATGGAATGGGTTATCTCAGATATGACGCTACAGGTCAGTACCTCACTGACTACCGGATTTTATGTATTGGGTGAAAAAGAAGACGGAGTGATTGGAATGGACTTTTTAAGCATGCCAAACAGCGAAGGTGACACTACTATGATACACGATATCTTCACCAATACAGAACAGCTCAAGGGAGCAAAAGATCTGTTGTATACCGGATATATCTCCAACCCATCTGTAGCAGTCAACTTATGGCTGATTACCGAAACCGGTTCTTACAAGCTGGAGAATTCCATTCAGGAAAAAACAATATTCGATATCGACCCATCGTATAACGAGGGATTCACCTTCCCATCACAGCTCATCAAACATCCGGTGAAAGTAGCCGACCAGTTCCCACATCAAGGAATATACGGTAAGGCGTATGATACAAGCAATCGTGGTTTCATTACCGAAGACGGAGTTTTTGCCAACAGCATTATTTCCGGAGAGATCTTTGCTAGTCCAATCAACCGCTACGAATCATCCAGTACGAAATTATTCAAGCCCTACCCTCTCGGCTTCTGTAACCCGTATGGAAGAATGAGTGCAGTTGTATTTTATGATATGGATGCAGAATGTTTTGTGTACCTGAAAAACATGTATACCAAAGTATGTGCTAAAATGACTGAAACTCCGGGAGCATTCCCTTGGGAACAGAACAAGCGTACCATTGTATACGGTGAGAATGGTCCGGTAAACAGCTATGCACTGATGAAGAGTACGGAAAACAATACGGATTACTTTATCTATCAGATGACCATCAACTATGCAACTGTATCTAAAAATAGCGCATATAGTTTCAGTACAGCCGATGCGACAGATATCGACAAGGCTACATTCTACAGCTTCTCTTATGAATACCCCATTATGATTTATGTGGCAGGCAATAATCTGTACCAGTACAATTACGAAACGAAAGCATGTAAAGTTGTAAAGACCTATCCGGGAGAAATAACTTATGCCAGCTTTGAATGGCAATCTCGTGGAGAACTGGACATTGTAGTCTGCACATACGAAGAAGCAGCAGAAGCCGATAAGAGGGGAACCATCTACAAATACACCATGGGACAAGACTTGAACATCGTGCCAATCATGACCGGTCCGGCTCTGGATAAAGAATTTGTTTATAATACTCCTCTGAAAGTCAAAAAAATAGAATACCGTAACTGTCCAAGATAATTTACGATACATAAGAGATTGCCGGAAAACAGCATCACATGCAAATAGAAAGCAATTTTCTGACAATCTCTTTTATTCAATCACATAACATTTTTCGATTTTACCTATATGAAAAAAACACTTATAACACTTTTATTTGGTCTGACACTGGCAACAGGTACCGTAACAGCTCAGACCAATTTCCGCAACATTGATTTCAATGAAGCGCTCAAACAGTCACAAGCAGAAAACAAACTTGTATTCATCGATTTCTATACAGACTGGTGCGGTCCTTGCCGGAAGATGTCTAAAGAAGTATTCCCGCAAAAACAAGTAGGCGATTTCTTTAATGCACAGTTTGTCTGCATTAAACTGAACGCAGAAAAAGAAGGAAAAGCACTTGCACAGCAATTCAATATAAAGGCTTATCCGACTTTTATCATTGCCGACCAGCAAGGTAATGCAAAAGTAACCATTACCGGTGCTTTCCCTGCCGATGCTTTCATCACGAAGGTAAAGAACGAACTAAATCCGGAGCTGACTCCTGAGCGTATGAAACAACGTTACGAAAGTGGTGAAAGAACTCCGGAGCTCGTTAACGCTTATGCCATGGATTTCATGGAAAAAAAGAAATACGATGAAGGGTATAAAATCATTAATGACTATTTCAATTCACTGACAGATAAACAGAAACTTTCGGCAGAAAATCTGTTTGTTTTCTCACGATACACTTTTGACATCTCCGACCCGAAATGTCAATATTGGGTAAAACATATCAATCAGGCTGACGCAAAAGTAAAAGAAGAAGCATTGAGCCATATCCAGAAGCTATATCATTCGGCTCTTTCTACTTACCTGTCAGGCTATACGTTCGAAGAAAACAAATATAATGAAGCAGAATATCAGCAGACGAAAAAGGATATCCGTTCACTGAAACTTGACAAAAAGTATCCTTTCGCACCAATGTTCGAACTGATAGAATGTTATGCCAAAGGAGACAAAAAACAGTTTTTCGAAATGGTAAAAAACAAGAAAGGAGAATTAGACCAAAAAGATTTCGAGCTTATCCTGCTCAATGTAACTCGTCTGTTCCCCAACTCACCGGAATTGACACCGGAGATTATCAGTTACATCAGAACTTCGCTTCCTGAGCTCCGTGGATCAACTATCATGATGCTGGGACGTGTATTAATGAATTTGGAAAAAAATTAATTGTCAGCTTTTTTAAAATTTCAAGAGAAACCTTGGCTTTTTGTCGGGTTTCTCTTTTTTTTATATCCGGTACTTCCCAAAGTACGGACATAAAAAAAGGAGTACCGCTGTACTCCAACCTTTGTTAACCTTAAATCTAATAC
>OMAP01000228.1_pt1 | contig 10148 bp, 8 predicted proteins | sample 1644691 | NCBI WGS metagenome assembly OMAP01 (sample SAMEA103958141, study PRJEB25191) | human gut metagenome | biome: human-associated habitat [ENVO:00009003]; feature: intestine environment [ENVO:2100002]; material: feces | place: Germany | collected 2013/2015 | reverse complement strand
AACCCCTGCTAAAACTGCGGTTTACTTCTTTGCCTTGGCGGGCTCGTCGCTGTACACGATATAGGTGATAACGAATGCAGCAACGACCGTGAGCAGGTGGAACCTGCGTCGTCCAGTACGCCAATCGCGGCGAACAGCGAGAGGAAGCCTTTCAGGATACCTTCCTCTGATCAGCCCCGATCTGTCGGTTCTTTGAAGTTTTAGGGAGCTCTCTTACTTCCAGAGAGTGGGGTTGCCGTAACGTGCATCCAGCGCAGCGCTGAACCAGCGACCGTTCATGACATTGCGGATCATCTTCTGCTTCAGCTCTGCCGAAACCGTGGTGTCTGCATCCATGCGGTCCATGATCTCCTCATAAGTGGTGGAGACATCCTTGCAGCCGATCTGTGCATCCGTTGCAGAAGCATCCATCACCATGCTGACCTTGTTGTCCGGGGTCCAGTTCTGCCACTTAGGCAGGGCGCTGTCGCCGGAGAACAGACCCCGGATACCGGTAAACAGGTTGCCATTGGGGTCGCCGGTGGTGAGGAAGTTCTTGAGATAACGGTTGAACAGCACTGCCATTTCCTGATAGCCTTCGCCGCTGAAATCCACCATTGCCGCATAGTTGTTCACCGTGGACAGCATGGGCACAAAGATACCGTGGAATGCGCCCAGAACGGGGATCTGGCTCAGTGCATCGGGGTCGCCGTAGTCGATTTGGCACAGGTAGATATCCGCACCATAATGGTCGTACATGGTCTCGGCGCTGCATTCTGCATTGAAGATGCGGTACATATCGGAGCCGTACTTGACTGCAAAGTCCTTTGCAGCATTAGTCTCTGCTGCCGGGTATGCCTTCATTTCAGCGCTGCCAAAGTATGCATCCCACGCTGCAAACATGCTAAACTCGGTGCTGCCGGTCAGCATCAGCAGGGGCACATTGTTGTACTGGGTAGTGGCAAAGCCCTCTTTGGGCAGCACCACCCCGTCACCGTACAGGTGGGGGAAGACGCTCATGCGGATACCTGCATTGCTCATCAGCGGGCACAGACGGGCGGAGTCCAGACTGTACAGCCAATCCCGAACATCCTCGCCATCGGTCATGAGCCACGCCTTGGCAGCTGCCGTATCTGCAAACAGACCGTCCTCTACCGCCAGCGGCGCAATTGCCCATGCGATCTGGCTCACGCTTGCTGCCTCGTCGGCAATGGTCATGCCGCCGGAGAAGGCAATTGCCTTCTGGAAGCGTCCGGCAAACAGAGGGCTGGTCAGCATTGCCATTACGTCACGACCGCCGGCAGAGAAACCGGAAATGGTGATGTTGTCCGCATCGCCGCCAAACTGTGCAATGTTATCCTTGACCCAGTCCAATGCCTTGGCGATGTCCAGCAGGGTGAAGTTGCCGGTGTCATCGCTGCCCCGGCAGAGGGCAGGCAGGCAGTTGAAGCCGAACAGACCCAGCCGGTAATCCAGCGTGACAAAAACGCAGTTATCCCGAACCACCAGCTCGCTGCCCAGAATTTCCTTGGTGTTGCCGGTCTGGTTGTTGCCGCCGTGGATAAACACCAACACCGGCAGCTTATGAGCGTTGGGGGTGGTATAAACATCCAGCTTCAGGCAGTCCTCGGTGCCGATGGCACCGGAACCGTACTGATAGGCGACCTCACTGGGAGCAGTGCAATCTTTGGCTTCCGTCCACACGGCAGGATCCTGCGGTGCCTGCCAGCGCAGCTCTCCCACCGGGGCTGCACCATAGGGAATGCCGTACCACACAAGGCTCTCGCCCTGATCCAGACCCACGACCGGTCCGTACTGGGTGGAGCGGCGAGGGGTGATCTTTGTCCACAGGCAGTTTTCCTCTTCTGCGGAGGCTGCCATTGCGGGAACGCTGAGGGACGCCATTGCTGCTGCGACGGCTCCTGCTTTCATGAAATTGCGACGGCTGATATAAACGTTACGAGTGCTCATACTATTTCACCTTTCTGCATTTACCTTCTGTTGTAAATTCTTACCTTCTCTGACCAGCCTTGATCTGCCGGTCTTTTTTACAGGTGCCTGAACATTCCTTTGTTTTTGGGGTGCCGTTTACTTCTTGGCAGGCTCATCCTTATAAAGCACGTAGGTCATGGCAAAGCCAGCCACGGAAGCAATGAGGATGGCGATGAGGATGTAGATCATGTTGGTCAGACCCATGACACCGGTGGTGTCGATAAAGCTAGGCAGACCGAACAGCCCCAGACCGCCGATGGAGTAGCTGCGAGTGCGCATGAGACCGGTGAATGCGCCGCCGATGGCACCGGCGATGCAGGAGTAGATGAAGGGAGTCTTCTTGGGCAGGGTGACGCCGTAGATCGCCGGCTCGGTGACGCCGAAGATGCCGGAGATGAAAGCAGGGATGGCGATTTTCTTGAGATTCTCATCCTTAGTCTTCAGGACGATAGCGAGGACTACGAAGGTCTGTGCAAAGGAGACGCAGAAGTAGGGGCTGAGAATGAAGTCATAGCCCAGCAGACTGTAGTTGATCATGGCAAGAGGTACCAGACTCCAGTGGAGACCAAAGATCACCAGCACCTGCCAGAACGCACCGATGAGGACACCGCCGATGAGACCGCCCACCACGGGGATGCTGTAGATGGCGTTGAAGAACAGGGACAGGATGCTACACAGGATGCTTGCGATGGGACCAATGACCAGATAAGTCAGGGGTACCATGACGATGAGGGTTACAAAGGGAACCACAAAGAGCTTGATAACATCGGGTATCACCTTCTTGAGCCAGTGCTCAAGGGGAGCCGCAATAGCAACTGCCAGAATAATGGGCACTACCGAGCTGGTATAGCCAGAGGCAGGCATGATTACCGGGATGCCGAAGAAGGTGAGGTAGTAGCTCATCTCAAACGCCGTGCCGGTAAACACGGTGCCCAGCACAGTTCCTGCGGTGCTGTTGACCATGGCAGGATAGCACAGGGCGATGCCAATCGCCATGCCGATGAACTCGTTGACCTTGAACTTCTTGGCTGCGGTGTAGCCAAGAACGATGGGCATGAAGTAGAAGAAGCCATCTGCCACTGCGTACCACACCTGATAGGTACCGGAAGCGGCGGGGATCAGACCGAGGAAGTCAAAGAGTGCCAGCAGACCCTTGATGATACCGGTCGCTGCCATAACGCCCAGAGTGGGCTGCAGAGTGCCGGAGATCACATCGATGAGCAGGGAGACAGGACTCTTTTTGCCGCCGCCTGAGGTCTCTTCCACTGCGTTGCCCTCTTCATCCACAGCGCCTGCTGCAGCGAGATGGCCCACTTCCAGCACGGCGTCGTACACGTCGTTGACCTGATTGCCGATGACCACCTGATACTGACCGCCTGCCTGCATGACCTTGATGACGCCGTCGGTGGACTCCAGAACTTCCTTGTTTGCCTTGCTCTCGTCCTTCAACTTGAAGCGCAGACGGGTGATGCAGTGTGCTACCGAGATGATATTGCTCTTGCCGCCAACATTCTGGATGATGATACGCGCAAGACCATCATATTTACTAGCCATAAGTCGATTCTCCTTTTTACATTCTTCGTATGCCTGTGCGGTCAACTCCAGCCGCAGCCTGCCGTTGTTCACGCTGACTGCCGCGATGTACGGCAGTGCCGCCAGCGCCGAACCGTCTGCAAGGCTTTCGTCCTTGAGCGTCAGGGTCAGCTTTGCGCCGCGGCGCACCGCTGCGGCGACGTTTGCCTCGCCGCCTGCCAGCGGATACAGGGCGTGCAGCAGCTCCTGCGGGTCATGTTCGTCCTGTATCATTTCAAGCCTCCCTTGCACAGAGCATACAAAGCTCTGCCGTTATAGTGTCAAACCAAAAACATATAAACGCAGCCCTCGCGCGCCGGGCCGCGGCTATATCAGTAAAAAAGAAAAATCACCCAAAGCATGAGCCGCTGCAGCAATACAAAAGCCCCTAAAAGGCCTGTACAGCTGGTGCTCGATGTCCTGGGTGACGCCCCGCAAACGGTGTGCGGGTAACGATCCGTAAAACGACCGGGGATATTCAGTTGTGGGTTCACCCCTCCACAGCGGTGCGCTCAACGCAGACGCGGTGGATATGCATGATGAGGTACAGCTGCTCTTCTTTGCTGCACTGCCACCCGTAGGTGCCGTGCAGAAAGGTGTCGATCTGCTGTACGCAGGCATAGACCTGCGGGTACTCGTTGCGCATGGTAACGAACATGCTGTCCATGGCGTTATCGGCGTTGAGCGGACTGCCGTGCATCATGCGCTGTACAAGATACCGCAGATGCATACAGAACCGGGAGTAGCTGAAGCTTTCCTTATTGAGCTGGATCTCCATGCCATGCTCCACGATGGCAGACAGCTCCGAAATGACCTTGGCGGTCAGGATGGTGGAATGCATATCTCCCACCTCGTTTTCCGCCGTGATGATGTGCATGGCAATGCTCACGATCTCGGTGTCCGGCAGATCCACCGCCAGCGTGCGGCACAGCTCGTGCAGCCCCTGTTTTGCGATGGCGTACTCATGCGGGTAGAGATGCTGTATATCATAGGCAAGCGGCACCTGGACGTTAAGTCCTTCGCGGCTGCGCTGGATGGCAAAGTTGAGATGATCGGCCAGGGCATAGGTCAGGTTTGCATTCAGGGTGCAATCCAGTTCTTCCCGGGCTGTATCGGCGATATCGTCCGCCGCCAGAAACACGGCTTCCGGCACATCGCGGAGAAGTGCCAAATACTTCTCGTTCACATCGTAAAAGGTGCGCTGGATGCGGGAAAGATCGGTCAGTTCATAGGGCATGGAGGCAAAGCCGATGCCTTTGCCAAAGACAACGAGCTCCCGGCCCTTTGCATCGCGGGCAAGCGCAACGTTATTGTTGATCTTCTTGTAAACTTCCATGTCTGATCCTGCCCTACAAAAAAATAACTCCCTGCGGCAAACAACGATAGTACGATCACAAGCAAGTTAAACAAGTAAGTCGAACCAGCAAGCAAGTGTACAAGTAATGCCTCCAGAGAGTAACAATCCTGTGCTTTTATGATACCGCAGAGAATCTGAAATGTCTATTCGACATCTTCACAAATAATTTGCCGCAAATTTGTAGATTGTGCTCAGAGCGTCCGTTGCTCTGCAGCAAAAGGGGCTGTTGCACAAGCCCAGACAAAAAGACCGACGTCATTTAGCTGGGAGCAAGTTGCACCGAACTTTTTATACGCACATAAAAATCGTTTTCATCTGTAATTTTGTCGTACAGATGGGAACTGTTTTCCAGGGAATTCTTATAGTGTGGTCAATCTTCTAACCCATGGCTCCCGGCCACGTTCTTCAAATATTCCTCCGGGTCCCCATTCAGAATCAAATCGGCATAGCCCAGTGGGTCATTATAGATAAGGTAATCCAGTTCCGTCTGTTGCGACATAGTCACATCCAGAGCATCCTCAACCCCGGTGCAGTCGATGGAAATTTTTCTCCCGTCCCGGAGCAGCAGCTCCACGCACCCGGTGTCCATGTTGAAATGGCAAGCTCTTGCATCGTACTTCATGTTCGTATCCTTTCCACCTTACGGCACCTTTACAGTTGTGACTTTCGTGATACGGTCTTTCTTCTGATAAGGTTTCGGACACACAGCGGTTGGAAAAGCACCTTCGTTCTGTTTTCCAAAGAAAACAAAAAATCCGAACCCTTCTCCTATCGAGAAAAGGTTCGGATTTTCATGGTTTGGTGCGACCGGGAGGATTCGAACCTCTGGCCTTCCGGGTCGGAGCCGAACGCTCTATCCAGCTGAGCTACGATCGCACATATTTATTTCATCGGTGTAAAGTAGTATAGCACAGCCACACAAAAAAATCAAATAGGAAATGTCGATGCTATCTTGCAAAAGCCGCAGCGGCCCATATAATAGAGGGTGTGCCCCGGTGTGCGCGGGCACGGTTTAGGTTAAAGGATAAAAAGAGAACATGAAATCAAATACCATAACACTGACCGAAGGCCCTCTGGCCAAACAGATCTTTCTGGTCAGTCTGCCGCTGGCGCTTTCCAACCTGCTGCAGGTGCTGTTCAACATGTCGGACGTGGCCGTGGTAGGCCGGTTTGCAGGCTCTACAGCGCTGGGCGCGGTGGGTTCCACCAGCATCCTCGTCAGCCTGTTCACCGGCTTCCTGATCGGCTTGAGCGGCGGCATCAACGTGCTGGTGGCCCGCTTCTACGGTGCACGGCACGAGCACGATGTGGAAAAGACTGTCCACTCCGCCGCCATCGTCAGCCTGATCGCCGGTGTGGCGCTGCTGTTCATCGGCCTGCTTGGTTCGCCCTTCATGCTGCGGCTGCTCAACACCAAGGACGACCTGCTGCCCGGTGCCATCCTGTACCTGCGGGTGTATTTTCTGGGCATGCCGGCGCTGGCACTGTACAACTTCGGCAATGCGGTGTTCAGCTCCATCGGCGACACCAAAAAGCCCCTGATCTATCTGTCCCTTGCGGGCGCGCTGAACATCGTGTTGAACCTGTTCTTCGTCATCGTCTGCCGCCTGAGCGTGGTGGGCGTGGCGCTGGCCAGTGCCATCTCCCAGTGCGTCTCGGCCGCGCTGATCCTGCGGGCACTGACCCGCGCACAGGACTGCTACGCGCTGGATGTACACCAGCTGCACCTGGACCCTGCCACCACCAAGAGCATCCTGGCCCTGGGGGTGCCTGCCGGGTTCCAGAACGCCATTTTTGCCATCGCCAACCTGTTCATCCAGGCCGGCGTCAACTCCTTTGACTCCCTCATGGTCAAGGGCAACAGCGCCGCCGCCAATGCCGATGCCATGATCTACGACTGCATGGCCGCATTCTATATGGCCTGTGCAAGCTTTATGAGCCAGAACTACGGCGCTGGCAAGCCGGACCGCGTAAAGAAGAGTTATTTCATCAGTCTGGCCTACTCCTTTGGTGTGGGCCTGATCCTGGGCGGAAGCCTGTTCCTCTTTGGCCGCACCTTCCTTGCCCTGTTCACCACCGAGAGCGCCGTCATTGATGCCGGCATGAAGCGCGTGGGCGTGATGGGCTTTGCCTACTGCATCTCCGCCTTTATGGATTGCACCATCGCCGCTTCCCGCGGACTTGGCAAGACTGTGGTGCCCACCATTATTGTGGTAATGGGTTCCTGCGTGTTCCGGGTGATCTGGGTATACACCATCTTCGCGCACTTTCACACCATTCCCTCGCTGTACGCACTGTACCCCTGCAGCTGGGCGCTGACCGCCCTTGCCGAGATCGTGTACTTCGCACACTGCTATAAGGAATCGATGAGGATTTTTGAGCAGCCAAAAGCTGCCGCATAAAGCACAAAAGCTCCTGTCTGAATGGGCAGGAGCTTTTGTGTTACTGAACTTTTACTTCACCGGCCAGAACGCGCTTGTAATCCTCATAGTTGCGGGCCAGCAGGGCGGGGGTATCCAGACCATATGGGCACTTGGCCTTGCACTGGTTGCAGTGCAGGCAGCCCTCGATCTTTTTCATCTTGGCCTGACCTGCGGGGCTGAGATGCTCTGCCGAGGGCGAACGCCGCAGCAGCAGGCTCATGCGGGCGCAGTTGTTGATCTCGATGCCTGCCGGGCAGGGCATACAATAGCCGCAGCCGCGGCAGAACTCGCCGCACAGCTCGGTACGATCCCCCTCAATGACGGCACGGATGTCGTCGGTCATGCGCGGCGGGTTGTCGATATAGGAGAGGAACTCGTCCAGTTCCCTTTCACGCTGCACGCCCCAGATGGGCAGAACTCCATCGAACTGCGCCTCAAAGGCATAGGCTGCGGCGCTGTTGGTGATCAGTCCACCGGACAGGCCCTTCATGGCGATAAAGCCCATATTTGCCGCCTTGCACTTGTTCACCAATTCCAGCTCCTGCTCACCGGAGATATAGCTGAACGGGAACTGCAGCGTCTCGTACAAACCGCTGTCAATGGCCTCGTGGGCCACCTTCAGGCGGTGGTTGGTGATGCCGATATGCCGGATCATGCCCTTGGTTTTGGCCTCCTGCATAGCCTCGTAGAGGCCGGAGCCGTCGCCGGGCTTCGGGCAGAATGCGGGATTGTGGAACTGGTACAGGTCAATGTAATCGGTGCGCAGGTTGGTGAGTGAGGTGTGCAGATCCTTCCAGAAGTCCTCTGCGTTCTGCGCTGCCGTTTTGGTGGCGATATACACTTCCGTGCGGATGCCGTCAAAGGCTTCGCCCAGCTTCACCTCGCTGTCGGTGTAGGCGCGGGCGGTATCAAAAAAGCGGATGCCTGCCTTGTAAGCCTTGCGGGCCAGATAGACGGCATCTTCCTGCGAGATGCGCTGGATGGGCAGTGCGCCGAAGCCATTTTTGTTCACCGTGATGCCGGTGCTGCCAAGGGTGACCAGATCCATAGCTGTTTCCTCCACTCGTGGGTGTAAAGACTCTCCTTTTTCATTATAAAACGAACGATTCTGCTGTGCAAGAAGTTAGGCAAAGCAAAAGGGCCTTTCCCGAAGGAAAAGCCCTCTTTGCTTACTTTTTACTGATAATCGTGGTTCAGGAACATCGCTTTGATGACCACCACCTCGTCGTATTCCTCCTGTTCCACCTGCACGTCTGCATTCAGGGACTTCAGGCGGTTTTCCACGGCAGTCAAAGCCTCCGGCACGGTGACGGCGCGGCCCTCTTCGATGGCATCGGCCATCTGCTTGAGCACGATGGGATGTGCGTAATGGCTGGGCACCGGGAAGGCACCGTTCGGGTAGTGCTTCACGTATTCTGCCATAGCAGTTTCGGCCTTCTCGGCCCGCTTCATGATGGCGCTGTGGTTGTTGTGGGCGGTGGGCAGCATGTTGTAGCTGGAGAACAGGAAGATGGCTGCAAAGCCAAACAGTGCAAAGTAGATGCCATAGCCGCCGGTGTGGGTGGTAACGGCATACAGGCCGTAGGCCGCGGAGACGATGCCCATAACAAAGATGGCCAGCGCCACATAGCGGTAAGTGCGACACGGCGACAGAGGAGCAGCGGCAGAATACGATCGCGCATTTGAAGCGGTCGCTTGCGGCGCTCGGCTGCACTCAGCTCATCGGCGATTTCCGGCTTTGCTTCCAGATATTCCTTTGCCCTGCGCAGCACGGTGATGCTGTGACGGGCATCGTCGGTCAGCTCGCTTTCCGGCAGCTTGCGGGAGGCCTTTTCGGCTTCCTTCTTCTGCAGCATCTGCTCACCGGCTGCGCTGAGCAGATGGATCTGCGGCTGCTCTTTGGCCAGCACCTCCAGCAGCTTGTCCACATCCCGCTCGTCCTTGAAGTTGCACTGCTTCTGCTTGCCGCCATCGTACTCCACCACAAGGTAGGCCATGGAGGCAAACATGCCCTTGCCGGTAAAGCCGCCGGAGCTCATAGCCACCCGCTTGAACACGCGGCTGATGCTGCCATAGGGCAGATAATAGCGGCGATCGATGTAAAAGCTGTTGAGGTACAGCGCCTTTTTGCCAACGCCGCAGGGGCCGATCTTTTTGCAGGACTTTCTGTCCTCCACCAGCTCCTGATTATCAAGCTTTGCCATACCCAGCTGTGCAGGTTTGAAGATCATGGAAGTTCCCTTCTTTACTGTTAGTTTCCGGTCCAGCCGCAGATGCTGCAGCCATTCCAAATAAAATCACCGGTTCTATTTTCGCACTGCAGCCCTCAAAATGCAACCCCTTCTGCTGCTAAGATTTGCACAAAAGGTTTGTCTGTTATGTCAAAACACCCCCGTCACTGCGGGGTGCAGCGGCGGGGGTGTCAGAGTTTAAGGCTTATGCGGTGCGGCAGACATCCTTATGCCTTCTGAGAAGCGGTGTGCTTCTTGGTGGCATGGATGAAGAGTGCCAGCATTGCGATTGCAAAGATGATGCCGATGGGGTATGCAACGGCAGTGTTGTAAGCGACCAGCTTGCCGTCTGCGTAAGTATTGATCATCTTGCCCAGGCACTCAGGTGCCAGCACGAAGTAGGTGCAGGACACAGCGCTCATGAAGGTAGCGGGCACAGCGGTGATCCAGTAGTTCTTCTTCTCCTTGAACAGGTACATGGATGCAGCCCACAGAACGATCATGGCCAGCGTCTGGTTGGTCCAGCTGAAGTAGCGCCAGATCACGGTGTAGTTGATGAAGCCCAGTGCGTTGCCGATGCCCAGGAAAGCACCA
>OMAP01000223.1_pt1 | contig 10330 bp, 9 predicted proteins | sample 1644691 | NCBI WGS metagenome assembly OMAP01 (sample SAMEA103958141, study PRJEB25191) | human gut metagenome | biome: human-associated habitat [ENVO:00009003]; feature: intestine environment [ENVO:2100002]; material: feces | place: Germany | collected 2013/2015 | reverse complement strand
AACAATGCCAATACGGTAAGCACCGTACCTGTTCCTGCAAACCAGATGCCCTTCGTATATGTAGCACTGAGAACACTTTTTACCAGACCCAACAATACACCAATAACTCCCACCAAAAACAATATCAGCAGATAAGGCATAGCCAGCAAATTGTTGAAGTATTTATAAGGTTCCATAACAATGGTCTGTGTTTCTGCATCTACAGCAAACCCATCCTTCAGCAACGTACGGATAACAAAAGCCAGAAAAAACAACAGGAAAGGTACTGCATCTGAAATCAGCTGGCGCCGGCAACGAAGAATCAGTTCTTCATGACGAATATTATTGATGAAATACATATTACCCAACAGACGTGCCAGGAAAAATACAGCCAGCCCTAAAATCAAATTCCAGGGATCACCAAAAGCGTCTAATCCATGCCAGCCGTTTGCCCAGCGACTGATGACAGGCATCATTTCATTGGCCATATTAGCTTTTCTGACAATGAAGTTTGAGCCATTGAAGAATGTAGCCACAGCCGCTCCCAGCAACACAGGTCCTACAATTCCATTTATCACCAGAAAATACTGATAAGTACGCTTACCCAGCAAATTACCTAACTTTGACTGAAACTCATAAGAGACAGCCTGTAGCACAAAACTGAATAGAATAATCATCCATAGCCAATATGCTCCCCCGAAGCTTGTACTGTAAAACAAAGGGAAAGAGGCAAAAAAGGCTCCTCCAAAAGTTACCAGTGTAGTAAAGGTAAACTCCCATTTACGACCGGTAGAATTTACCATCAAAGTCCGCTCTTCTTCCGTCTGTCCTAAACGAAACAGTAAAGAGTTTCCTCCCTGAACAAACAGCAGAAATACCAACAAAGCTCCCAGCAAAGAAACCAGAAACCACCAATAGTTCTGTAAAAAAATATATGTTGAATCCATAAATTCTATTATTTAAGTAATAGTTGACTTATCGTTTATTTACACCTCTTCCGGGCCTTTCTTGATAGCTTTCAGCATAATACCTATTTCAGCAATCAGCAGCACTGTAAACATAATCAGGAAGATGAAGAAAGTTGTCTGTACCGAACCGGTTTCCAGTCTGGAAATTGCAGCATTCACAGGAAGCAGGTCTTGTATAGCCCAAGGCTGGCGTCCTACTTCGGCAACAATCCATCCGGCCTGACTGGCGATATAAGCCAACGGAATACTCCAAAGTGCAATCCAATGCAGCCAGCTGGCTTTCGACAACTGATGTTTCCATGCCAGAACCAATATCAAAATAAAAAATGCGATGAAATACATACCCAGTCCAACCATTACACGGAATGACCAGAACGACAACCATACATTCGGAACGATCGAATTAGGATCTTTGATATATCCATATCCGAAATAAGGCATGTTTTCATCCAGCACCTGACGGGCACGCTGCATACCTTCCTCATTTTTTTCTTCCTTTGCCTGACGGAAATCGGCAAGGGCACTGATAGCCAATTTTCCTCTTTCCATTTTTTCCATAACAGAAAGTGCTTGAGAACCGTCTGGAAGCGTATATCCTCCCAACAAAATATTATTGATTCCCGGAACATATCCAGCTGCATCATGCGTTGCCAGGTATGACAACATTTCTGGAATCTTAAGACTGCCTACCACAGTAAGCGGTTCATGAGTACCTCCATCGTAAAGAGCTTCCATAGCAGCCAGTTTCATTGGCTGATACTTGGCTACTTGATAAGCAGATTTATCACCGGAAAAAGCAGTAACCAACGCTGCAAACAAGCCCACTCCTGCCGCAATCTTAATGCTGGCTACAGCAAACTCCTTTTCACGTTTACGCAACAGATACCACGCACTGACACCGATAACAAACACAGCTCCCAATATCCAGCTGCTGAGCACTGTATGCAAAAACTTCATAACAGCTACTGGTGAAAAGGCTACCGAAACGAAATCCACCATCTCGTTGCGTACTGTTTCGGGATTAAATGCCATACCTACCGGATACTGCATCCATGAGTTGGCAACCAAAATCCACCAGGCAGAGAAAGTTGCTCCCAATCCGGTCAGCCAGGTAGACGCCAGATGAAACTTTTTGCTCACTTTATTCCACCCAAAAAACATGACGGCTACGAACGTGCTTTCGAGGAAGAAGGCCAGGATGCCTTCGATGGCCAGCGGCGCGCCGAAGATGTCGCCCACGAACCATGAGTAGTTGCTCCAGTTGGTTCCGAACTGAAATTCCAGAATCAGTCCGGTAGCAACCCCCACCGCAAAATTAATTCCAAACAACTTCATCCAGAACTTGGCTGTCCGCTTCCAGAATTCATTGCCGGAAACATAATAAAGTGTTTCCATTAACCCCATAATAACAGCCAATCCCAACGTTAGCGGCACAAATAGCCAATGATACATGGCAGTTAAGGCAAACTGGGCTCTTGACCAATCCACCATCGATGTGTCAATACTTTCTAACATAAATTTCTAGTTTTATTTAATAATTGAATTACTTGAACGATTTACAAGCTCTGAACCTACATACTGCTGTTTTTCCTCATCCGTTTTATCCTTCAAAAAAGAAGGAAAGAAAAATAGCTTCAGAATAAAAAACATAATAAAGAGCTTGACCAAAATCAGCATCCAGAGCGTACGGCCGAGCGTCATTTCCCGAAATCCATCCCGATAAAACTCCCAAATTCGAATGATACAGTTTTTAATCATAGTTTATTTTTATAATGATTACAAAGTAAAGTCTTTTATCGGTAAAAAACAAGCCTTTGTCTTGATAAAATCAGGGTTAATCTAGTTCATTTGAGCCGATATATAGTATAATGTATTTTTGCATTAGAAAATTAAATAAACAGAATATGAAACAACAAGCACTATGTTTAATTGCAATCCTTTCGGCAGCCTCTCCTCTTTATGCCCAGGAAGAGAAAGAATGGACTCTGGAAGATTGTATCAATTATGCACTTGAGAAAAACATTCAGTTGCAGCAGAATAAGATCTCGTTGCAAGAGAGTGAAATAGATGTAAAAAGTGCAAAGGCTAATCTTTTCCCAAGTTTATCATTCAGCACCGGGCACAACATGATCAACCGCCCTTATCAGGAACAGAGTGCTACGGTAAGCGGCACGGAAATTATTACCAGTGATAATAAGACGACCTACAACGGGAACTACAGTCTTAATGCTCAATGGACGCTGTGGAATGGCGGCAAGCGACTGAACACCATCAAACAGGAAAAAACAAACCGGGATATTGCTGGGCTTGCCGTTACAGAAACCGAGAATACGCTACAAGAAGAAATAGCCAAATTGTTTATTCAGATTCTATATGCAGATGAATCTATCAACATAAACAAAAATACGCTAGAAGTGAGTACTGCTACATTCAACCGGGCTCAAGAATTATTCAAAGAAGGAAGTATTTCTAAAGCAGACCTTGCACAACTTGAAGCACAGGTAAGCAATGACAAATATCAGCTGGTTACTGCCGAAAGCTCCTTGCGCAACTATAAATTACAACTGAAACAGTTATTGGAACTGGATGGTACAGCAGAAATGAAGCTGGCACTTCCCACACTGAATGATGAGCACGTAATGGAAGTATTGCCAAGCCAGACAGACATCTATCAGACTGCACTGGCTACCCGTCCGGAAATACAAAGCAGCCAACTGAGCATTGAAAACGCTAAATTAGGTATTTCGGTTGCTAAAGCTGGCTACTATCCAACTATCAGTTTATCTGCTTCCAGCTCAAGTACGACAAACAGCGCCAGTACTAATAACTGGGCACAGCAGATGAAGTACGGCTGGAACAATATGATAGGAATCAGCTTAAGCATCCCCATATTCGATAACCGACAGAACAAGAGCAACGTACAGAAAGCAAGATTACAATACAGCAACAGCCAGTATGAGCTGCAAAGCAAACAAAAAGAATTATACAGCACGATAGAAACATTATGGCTGGATGCACTGAATGCCCAAGAACAATACGCTGCTGCCGAGAGTAAAGTGGAAAGCAGTCAGACAAGCTTCGATATGGTTAGCGAGCAATTCAATCTGGGAATGAAAAATACAGTAGAGCTCCTTACAGAAAAAAATAATTTACTCAGTGCACAGCAACAACGGGTACAAGCCAAGTATATGGCTATATTAAACAGAACACTGCTCAATTTCTATGCAGGGAATAAAATAGAACTATAAAAAATTTGAATATGAAGAATAAAAAAACAATCATCATTACAGCAGCTGCCATCATCATTATAGCTGGAGGATGCTGGATATTCGGTGGAACAAAAGCGAAAAACAAGATCGACTTTGTCACAGAACAAGTACAGAAAGGAAACGTTAGCAATTCTATCACAGCTACCGGAACGATAGAGCCTGTAACAGAAGTAGAAGTAGGTACTCAGGTTTCAGGTATCATCGACAAAATATATATCGACTATAATTCAGTAGTAAAGCAAGGCGAGGTCATTGCCGAAATGGATAAAGTGACACTTCTGAGTGATCTCCAGTCGGCACAGGCTACATACAATGGAGCTAAGGCTGAATACGAATATCAGAAAAAGCAATACGAACGCAATGAACAACTCCATAAAAAACAGCTTATCAGCGATACAGATTACGAAGAGTCATTATACAACTACCAACGCTCACGCAGTTCATACGAACAGAGCAAGGCAGAACTGGCCAAAGCAGAACGTAATCTTTCATATGCAACAATCACATCGCCGATCGATGGTATCGTAACCAGCAAGGATGTTGAAGAAGGACAAACTGTTGCATCTGGTTTCGAAACTCCGACATTATTTACCATCGCTGCCGACCTGACCAAAATGGAAGTCGTAGCCGATGTAGATGAAGCCGATATAGCAGGTGTGGTTGAAGGAGCACGTGTCACATTTACTGTAGACGCATATCCGGAAGATGTCTTCGAAGGGAAAGTACGACAGGTTCGCCTGGGAAGTACAAACAGCAGTTCAAGCAGCAGTTCAACAAGTACATCTGAAACGGTTGTAACTTACGAAGTTGTCATTACCGCAGACAATCCAGACCTGAAACTTAAACCGCGTTTGACAGCAAACGTAACTATCTATACTCAGATCCGCGAAAATGTACTTACTGTTCCTGCCAAGGCACTACGTTTTTCTCCGAACAAAGAACTTGCCGGCAGCCGTAGTATCAAAGATTGCCAGGGAGAGCATAAAGTCTGGACACTGGAAAACGAAACATTCGTTGCACATCCTGTAAAAGTAGGTTTGAGCGATGGATCGCATACTGAAATACTGGAAGGTGTAAGCGAAGGAACAAGCATTGTAACCGAAGCTGTAATAAAAGGCAGCATGCCGGATATGAGTGCTATGGAAGCACAAGGAGAACGCAGTCCTTTCATGCCAGGCCCTCCGGGAAAAGATAAAAGCAAAAGCAAAGGAAACAAATAAAACTCCAACAATAATACAATGAGTAAAGTTGTCATAGAATTACAAAATATAAAACGAAACTTTCAGGTAGGAGATGAAACCGTACACGCACTGCGAGGTGTTTCATTCTCTATCACAGAAGGAGAGTTCGTTACCATCATGGGGACATCCGGTTCAGGAAAATCTACATTACTGAATACACTGGGATGTCTGGACACTCCCACCAGCGGAGAGTATCTGCTGGATGGAGTTTCCGTAAGAACCATGAGCAAGCCTCAACGAGCTATCTTACGTAACCGCAAGATTGGATTCGTATTCCAGAACTACAACCTGCTGCCTAAAACAACGGCAGTAGAAAACGTAGAACTCCCGTTGATGTATAATTCAGCCATCAGTGCTGCCGAACGACGCCGCAGAGCTATAGAAGCGCTGATTGCTGTAGGATTAGGCGACAGACTGGAACATAAGTCGAACCAGATGTCCGGTGGACAGATGCAGCGTGTAGCAATCGCCCGTGCATTGGTAAACGATCCGGCGGTTATTCTGGCCGACGAAGCAACCGGTAACCTTGATACACGTACATCTTTCGAAATTCTGGTACTCTTCCAGAAGCTACATGCCGAAGGACGCACCATTATTTTCGTTACTCACAATCCGGAACTCTCTCAATACAGTAGCCGGAACATCCGCCTGCGTGACTGACATGTAATCGAAGATACGGTAAACAATCATATTTTATCGGCAGCAGAGGCTCTTGCAGCCTTGCCGAAAAATGATGAAGACTAACTAAGTCTTTATCGTACGATAACTTATAAATTAAGAACAACATGAACGGAACAAACCTTTTTAAAATAGCCCTCCGTGCGTTGGCCAACAACAAGCTCCGCGCCTTCCTTACCATGCTTGGTATAATCATCGGCGTAGCTTCCGTAATTGCCATGCTAGCTATCGGACAGGGATCGAAACGAAGCATACAACAGCAGATTTCGGAAATGGGTTCGAACATGATTATGATTCATCCGGGAGCAGAAATGCGAGGAGGAGTTCGCCAAGACCCGTCTTCCATGCAGACATTGAAGTTGGAAAACTACGAAACATTGTGCAATGAATGTATGTTTCTCTCGGGCATCAGTCCCAATGTATCTTCATCCGGACAACTTATAGCCGGCCCCAACAACTACCCCTCTTCAGTGAGTGGAGTAAGTATAGATTACCTGAAAATCCGCCAGCTCACAGTAGAACAGGGAGAAATGTTTACAGAGAATGATATCCAGACAGCAGCTAAAGTCTGCGTAATTGGTAAAACAATTGTAGACAATCTTTTCCCCGACGGAACCGATCCGATAGGTAAGATTATACGATGCAACAAAATACCTTTTCGGGTGGTAGGAGTCCTGAAGTCGAAAGGATACAACTCAATGGGTATGGACCAGGATGATGTAGTGCTGGCTCCTTACACCACAGTAATGAAGCGTCTATTGGCACAAACTTATCTGAGTGGTATCTTCGCCTCGGCACTGACCGAAGATATGACTCAAGAGGCAGTAGATGAAATCACAACTATCTTGCGCCGTGAACACAAACTGAAAGCAAGCGACGATGATGACTTTACCATCCGTACCCAGCAAGAATTGAGTTCAATGCTGAATACAACAACCGACCTGATGACAACCTTGCTTGCCTGCATTGCCGGAATTTCACTGGTTGTAGGAGGTATCGGAATCATGAACATCATGTATGTATCCGTAACGGAACGTACACGAGAAATAGGTCTGCGAATGTCAGTTGGTGCGCGCGGCATCGACATCCTGTCACAATTCCTGATAGAGGCCATACTGATAAGTATTACCGGAGGACTGATTGGAGTAATCTTAGGATGCGGAGCCAGCTTTGTCATCAAAACAGTGGCACACTGGCCGGTATTTATACAGCCCTGGAGTGTATTGCTGTCATTCGCGGTATGTACCGTTACAGGAGTCTTCTTCGGATGGTATCCTGCCAAAAAAGCAGCCGACCTTGATCCGATTGAAGCATTACGATATGAATAACGATAAATGAGCTTGTGAAAGTTCATCTTTATAACTTTGTTCTTCATAACTTTGGTTTCCTTGTCCGGCTGTCTATGGCAATAAAAGTATTGCTACGCAGCCGGACTTTTTAAATTTTTTAGTTACTTTTGTTTGTACAGACTACATCACCTATGAAACAGCTCACTGATAACACACACCGTTCACTCGAAATCCTGATACACACCATTTGCTGGGGACTCTTTTTCGCGTTCCCGTTGTTCTTTACGCAAAACAATGACGGAACGATAAACTGGAAAGATTTCATGTTTCACTGTATAGTGCCAACCACACTATGCATTATCTTTTATCTGAATTATTTCGTTTTTATACCTCATATTTTATTTCATGAGCAAACCAAACGGTTTATTTTCATAAATGCGATAGTTATTATTATTCTGACCTTTGGCTTACGCTACTGGAACAATATGCACTGCCCTCCTCCACCGTCTCATCGCCCCATGCCGCCATCATATATCTTTTATTTGCGCGATATGGCAAGCCTTATATTCTCGGCAGGGCTGAGCGTTGCCATCTGTATGAGTAAGCGCTGGAGTCAGACCGAAGCGGAACGCCGGGAAGCAGTAAAAAGCCGCACCGAAGCAGAACTGAAAAACTTACGTAATCAGCTTAATCCTCATTTTCTGCTGAATACGTTAAACAACATTTACGCACTGATAACATTTGATACAGACAAAGCACAACAAGCTGTGCAAGAGTTAAGCAAGTTATTGCGCTATGTACTTTACGACAACCAGCAGATGTTTGTCCCACTGAGCAAGGAAATCGATTTTATACGCAATTACATCGAACTCATGCGCATCCGTATTTCTGCCCAGGTAGATATACAGACCAACTTCAATATCAAGCCCAAAAGTCAGACCCCCATTGCTCCCTTGATTTTTATCTCACTGATAGAAAATGCATTCAAGCATGGGATTTCTCCCGTGGAGCCCAGTTATATAAACATCTCCATTTCGGAAGATAATGACAAGATAGAATGTACCATACGCAACAGTAATTATCCTAAGACAAGAGCCGATAAAAGTGGTTCGGGTATCGGACTGGAACAAGTACGAAAGCGCCTGGAACTGGTTTATCCCGGAATATATAAATGGGACAATCATTTGTCTGACGACGGAAAAGAGTATTTTTCCAATATCATCATATACCTTAAACATTAACTCTCAAAAACTATAAATATGAACTTAAGATGTGCCATTGTAGACGATGAGCCCCTAGCACTCGGGCTTCTGGAAAGTTACATAAAAAAGACACCTTTTCTGGAACTCTCCGGCAGTTATTCCAGTGCCATACAAGCCATGAAGTATTTACCCGATCATCCGGTAGATGTACTTTTTCTGGATATCCAGATGCCTGAACTCAACGGGCTGGAGTTTTCACGCATGGTATCTGAAGACACACGAATTATTTTCACTACAGCTTTCGACCAATATGCACTCGACGGCTATCGGGTAAATGCCCTCGATTACCTGCTGAAACCCATCAGCTATTCCGATTTTATGGAAGCTATCAATAAAGCTGTAAAATGGTTTGAACTACAGCAAAAAGCAGATAAGCAAAGCACGGAAGGAGATTCAGACGAGAATAAAAAAGACTATATATACGTAAAAAGTGATTACAAACTAATACAAATAGAGCTTAACAAAATATTATACATAGAAGGTCTGAAAGACTATATCAAAATTCATCTTGAGAATGAAGACAGACCTATCCTGTCATTGGTCAGCATGCGTGTCATGGAAGAAAAGCTTCCGGCCAACCAGTTTATCCGTGTACACCGGTCTTTTATCGTACAGAAACAGAAAATAAAAGTTATCGACAAAGGACGAATCGTATTCGGAAAAGATTATATTCCGATCTCTGACAGTTACAAACAGGAACTTCAAAATTATGTTAATGAACATATTGTTTAGTCAGAGTACTATTATTTAACTTTTTTTTACTGCACATTTTGAAGTTTTTTGCGCAAAGGCTTGTCACTTCTAAATATAACCTCTATATTTGTAGAGTACATAATAAGAACAGAAGTTGTGAAACTTCTTATTTGAATAGTTTAGTTAAGTCTAGTTTAGTTTTTGTGTTGTGATACTCCTGCTGAAAGTGTTCATCAGGAGTATCTTTTTTTATAATATTTCTCTTCTATCAATAAATTCGCAGGATAAAGCATAAATTGATTATATTTTCGTATTTTTGAATTCTGTATCGCTCCGGCGGTATCAAGGAATAACTTTTAAAAGCGTTATAACCTCCGGTAAATAAAGAGATTGCAGTTCCACGCTTTTTGTATTACTTAAATGTCTTTTCGGGACTGAAGGACTGTACTTAATATTATGGAAAATCAAGAAAAGATATCGGGCAATCCCGTACACCAAACAATTATCATTCGGGAAGAATCCAGAAAATCGAACGGTCTGGGAACTGCCGGATTTGTACTGGCTCTGCTGGCGCTTTTAGGATGCTGGGTACCTGTACTCAACTGGATATTGTGGTTGCTGGGATTCATTTTTTCGTTTATCGGCATATTCAAATCTCCCCGCGGACTAGCCATTGCCGGATTGTGCATCAGCTTGGTAGACTTAATTCCGTTAATCCTCCTTTTAGGATTTGCAGCCGCCTTACTAATCTGATAATAAACAAATTACTCCAAATAAGCGATTTGTTTTAAGCTTCTGATAAACCGATTTATCCCTATTCATAAAATATCTAATAAAAGAAGGTAATCTTTCAATAAAAATTTGTACAATTTTTTTCAAAATATCACCTTCTTTTCAGGAAAATATCAGCATATTTTTTATTAGCATTGCTTAACATTATATCAAACCAAT
>OMAP01000220.1_pt1 | contig 10402 bp, 13 predicted proteins | sample 1644691 | NCBI WGS metagenome assembly OMAP01 (sample SAMEA103958141, study PRJEB25191) | human gut metagenome | biome: human-associated habitat [ENVO:00009003]; feature: intestine environment [ENVO:2100002]; material: feces | place: Germany | collected 2013/2015 | reverse complement strand
CAAAGCCCATTACCGCCCGCAAGCTGGGCGACGATTTTGACCGCGCCGCTGTCCTTGCCGTTTTGGAGCAGAACGCCCAGAGGGGCGTAACAGTTCATTCCGTCCCCCAGCCGCAGACCCATGCCGCCGGAGCCGCAGAAAAGACCGAAGCCCTGTCTATCCAAGACCAACTGCGGGCAGACAGAGCCGCCCAAACCGCCCCGAAACAAGACGGCGTGCAGCGGCTTGTGGACATTGAGCAGAAGAAAGCCGAGGGCAAAGGCCGGGGCTATGAACGCTGGGCGACCATGCACAACCTCAAACAAATGGCCGCGACGCTGAATGTGTATCAGGAATACGGCTTCACTTCCCCGGAGCAGTTAGAAGCCGCCGTTGATACCGCCTATCAGGAAATGCGCCAGACCAGCGGCGAACTGAAAGCACTGGAAACGAAGCTACAAGGGAAAAAGGAGTTGCAGCAACAGGTACTTGCTTACGCCAAGACCAAGCCTGCCCGCGACGGGCTGAAAGCACAGAAATCCGAGAAAGCCCGCGCCGCCTACCGGCAGGCGCATGAGAGCGATTTTATCATAGCCGACGCAGCAGCCCGGTATTTCAAGGCGCATGGCATTACCAAGCTGCCCGCCCGGAAAGCGTTGCAGGCCGAGATCGAGCAGCTTGTTTCCAAGAAATCCGGCCTGTATAACACCTACCACGAACAGAAACAGCGGTATGCGGAGTTGCAGACGGTCAAGCGGAATATCGACCAGATTTTGCGCCGGGAGGAACCCCGCCGCAGAAAGGAGCAGAGCCATGAGCGATAAGCTGCCCCGCATGGACTACCGCCAGCACCGGCGGGCGCGGCGGCTGGTGCATGAGTGCTGTAACTACGACGAGGGAAACTGCCTGCTGTTGGACGATGGGGAGCCTTGCATGTGCGTCCAGAGCATTTCCCTTTCCCTCATGTGCCGGTGGTTCCGTGTGGCTGTCCTGCCCCTTGACAGGGAACTGGCCGCAGCCCTCTTGTACCGGGGGAGCCGGAAACGGTGCGCCGTCTGCGGCGCGGCCTTTGTCCCCAAGTCAAACCGGGGAAAATACTGCCCCGACTGCGCCGCCAGAGTACGCCGCCGCAAAGAAGCCGAGCGACAGCGCAAACGCTACCACCTTTCTACGCATTTAGGGGCTGTCAAACCCTTGTAAATCAAGGGTTTTTTGCCCGCCCTCAACGGGGGCTTGATACATTTATCCTTTTCCCCCGGAAACGGCGTTCTAAATGCGTACAAACGCCCCAAATCCACCCAAAGGAGGAACCATGTCAGACAACCGAAAATACTACTACCTCAAGCTGAAAGAGAATTACTTTGACGAGGACGCTATCGTGCTGCTGGAAAGTATGCAGGACGGCATCCTCTATTCCAACATTCTCTTGAAACTGTACCTGAAATCGCTGAAAAACGGCGGGAAGTTACAGCTTGATGAAAATATCCCCTACACCGCGCAGATGATTGCCACCATTACCCGTCAGCAGGTCGGCACCGTAGAGCGAGCCTTGCAGATTTTTATGAAGCTGGGGCTTGTGGAGCCGTTACAGAACGGCGCGCTGTATATGAGCAACATTGAACTGCTTATCGGCCAATCCTCTACCGAGGGGGAGCGGAAACGGCGGGCAAGGCTGGCTTTGCAGGAGCAGAAAGCCTTGCCAAAGGCCGGGGCGGACAAATGTCCACCATATCAAGCGGACATTTGTCCACCAGAGATAGAGATAGAGAAAGAGATAGAGATAGAAAAAGAGAGAGAGCGAGAGTTAGATACGGGACAGCCCACCCGCGCCGCTTATGGTCGATATGAAAATGTCTTTCTTTCGCAATCAGAACTGGACGGGCTGAAAGCAGACCTGCCCGACAAATGGAACTACTACATTGACCGGCTATCCTGCCATATCGCGTCCAGCGGCAAGCGATACAAGAGCCATGCCGCCACAATCTACAAATGGGCGCAGGAGGACGCAGCCAAGAAAGCCCCGAAAAAGGGCATACCCGACTACTCATGCAAGGAGGGCGAGAGTTTATGAAGAACGAAATCAACGCTGTTTTGGAAAATATGACGGCTGCCACCCCGGAGCCGGAGGACTACACCGGCGAGGACGGTTTACTGTACTGCGGCAAGTGCCGCAAGCCGAAAGAAGCCTATTTTGCGCCGGATAAGGCCGCTGTCTTTGGCCGTGACCGCCACCCGGCAGAGTGCGACTGCCAGAGAGCCGCCCGCGAGGAACGGGAGGCCGCCGAGAAGCGGCGCAGGCACCTTGACACCGTGGAGGAACTGAAACGCCGGGGCTTTACCGACCCCACCATGCGGGACTGGACTTTTGAGAACGACAACGGCAGGAACCCGCAGACCGGGATTGCCCGCCGGTATGTGGAGCATTGGGAGGATATGCGAACCGACAATATCGGCTGCCTGTTCTGGGGCGGCGTGGGAACCGGGAAAAGCTACCTTGCGGGCTGTATCGCAAACGCCCTCATGGAGAAAGAAATCCCCGTCCACATGACGAACTTTGCCCTTATCCTCAACGACCTTGCCGCCAGCTTTGAAGGGCGCAACGAGTACATTTCCCGCCTTTGCCGCTATCCGCTGCTTATCCTTGACGACTTCGGCATGGAGCGCGGCACCGAGTACGGGCTGGAACAGGTTTTCAATGTGATTGACAGCCGTTACCGCAGCGGCAAGCCGCTGATCGTCACGACCAACCTCACGCTGGACGGCCTGCACAACCCGGAGGACACCGCCCATTCCCGGATTTATGACCGGCTGCTTTCCATGTGCGTCCCGGTACGCTTTACCGGCGAGAACTTCCGGCAGGAAACCGCACAGCGGAAAATGGAGAGCATGAAGAAACTGATTACCGACTGAAAGGAGTATTGCCTATGGCAGATAACAAGCAGCCCGACACCCGCACCGCCCGCCGCCCCGACTGCGTGACGGAAATCCGCATGGGCAATTCCGTCCTTGTCGTGTCCGGCTATTTCAAGAAAGACACTACCACCACCGCCGCCGACAAAATGGCGCGGGTACTGGAAGCGGAAGCCGCTGCTACACAAAAACCGGCGATTTGACAAGCTGTAAAGAAGCAGATTTGACACTTTTGCCGCTATACAACCAGCCCTATTCCGTGGTACAATGAAACCACGGAATAGTGGGGCTGGCTGTCGGAAACGGAGGATTTTATGTTAAGACAAGCCACCCAAAACCTCATTACCGCCCTTTATCCGAGATTGTCCCATGAGGACGAATTGCAAGGCGAGAGTAATTCCATATCGAACCAAAAACGGATACTCGAAACCTTTGCAAAACAAAATGGCTTTACCAACCTGCGCTGGTACACCGACGACGGCTATTCCGGCGCGAACTTTCAAAGGCCCGGTTTTCAAGCCATGCTTGCAGACATTGAAGCTGGGAAAGTGGGTACAGTTATCGTCAAGGACATGAGCCGGTTAGGGCGAAACTACTTGCAGGTAGGGTTTTACACGGAAATGCTGTTCCCTCAAAAGGGCGTGCGTTTTATCGCTGTCAACGACAATGTGGACAGCGCAAACGGCGGCATGGACAACGATTTTACCCCTCTGCGAAATCTGTTCAACGAATGGCTGGTGAGAGATACGAGCAAGAAAATCAAGGCAGTAAAACGAGCAAAAGGCATGAGCGGCAAGCCCGTTACCAGCAAGCCGGTCTATGGCTATCTCATGGACGAGGACGAGAACTATATCGTTGACGAGGAAACCGCGCCGGTTGTCCAGCAGATATACCAGCTTTGCCTTGCCGGGAACGGCCCGACCAAGATTGCCCGTATGCTTACGGAGCAGCAAATCCCCACGCCGGGGACGCTGGAATACCGCAGGACGGGCAGCACCCGCCGCTACCACCCCGGCTATGAGTGCAAGTGGGCGACCAATACCGTGGTTCATCTGCTGGAAAACCGGGAATATACGGGCTGTCTGGTAAACTTTAAGACCGAGAAGCCGTCCTACAAGCTGAAACACAGCATAGAAAATCCCCCGGAAAAGCAGGCGGTTTTTGAGAACCACCATGAGCCTATCATTGACCGGGAAACGTGGGAACGGGTGCAGGAGTTACGCAAGCAGCGCAAACGCCCCAACCGTTATGACGAAGTGGGCTTGTTCTCCGGCATACTCTTTTGTGCCGACTGCGGCAGCGTCATGTACCAGCAGCGATACCAGACGGACAAGCGCAAGCAGGACTGTTATATCTGCGGAAGCTACAAGAAACGCACCGCCGACTGCACAGCGCACTTTATCCGCACTGACCTCTTGACCGCTGGCGTACTCTCCAATCTGCGGAAAGTTACCAGCTATGCGGCAAAGCATGAAGCCCGGTTTATGAAGCTTTTAATCGAGCAGAATGAGGACGGGGACAGACGCAGGAACGCCGCCAAGAAAAAGGAGCTGGAAGCCGCCGAGAAACGCATAGCCGAGTTATCTGCTATCTTCAAGCGGCTGTATGAGGACAGCGTAACCGGGCGCATATCGGACGAGCGTTTCACAGAGCTGTCGGCAGACTATGAAGCCGAGCAGAAAGAACTGAAAGAACGTGCCGCCAGACTGCGGGAAGAACTTTCCAAAGCGCAGGAAGCCACCGCAAACGCTGAAAAGTTTATGAATGTGGTACGCAGGCACACTACCATTGAAGAACTTACCCCTACTCTGCTGCGGGAGTTTGTGGAGAAAATCGTTGTCCATGAAAGCGTTGCCCTTGACGGGAAACGCCGGGGCAAGTTACGCAGACAGGAAATCGAAATCTATTATTCTTTTGTCGGCAAGGTAGAACTGCCCGACACCTAACCGCCCGACCTATCCGACATACCTCATGTGCCGGATAGGAACGGCAAAATTTTTTACACTTCTATTACTTCTTTATCACACATAAGCAAAGTCCCAGGGCATGAAGCAGCTTATGGCTAATTAGATGTAATAAAAGCGGAGAAAGGAAAAGCACAATCCAGACGGAACGGGCGGTGCGGTCAAGAAATATTGTGGAAACACAAGATTTGTGCTATAATAAAAATAGTATTTGACAATAGATGGAAAGGCGGGACGCCTATGCACATCAGCTATCAGCCACTATGGGACACCTTAAAAGAGCGTGGCATGAGGAAAGAGGACTTGCGGCTGTCCGCCGGTCTGACCACCAATATGATTGCCAACATGGGCAAGGGAAAGCATATCAGTATGGAAACACTACTGCGTATCTGCAAAGCATTGAACTGTGGAATTTTGAATGTGATTGAATTAGAGCATGACGAAGAAGCTGAAATATCAAATTAACAAGGAAGGTTCTGCGAAATGGACAATAGAGAAAGAATTATCAGACTTTGGTTTGATATGTGGCTTACAAAGAAAGATTTAGGTATATCCGATATTTTTTCAAATAATGCCATCTATATTGAAAGCTGGGGGCCGGAATATCACGGAATAAAGAAGATAATACTTTGGTTTGAGGAATGGAATACCCGGGGAACCGTCTTACAATGGGACATCAAGCAATTTTTCCATAAAGGCAATCAAACCATTGTTGAATGGTATTTCAAAAATAAGATGGATGCCGGTAACGTAGAAGCGTTTGATGGAATGTCACTGATAGAATGGACGCCAGATGGCAAGATTGCTCTCTTAAAAGAATTTGGTTGTAACGAAAATCGGTATGACCCTTATAAAGATGGCAATATACCACATTTCAGAGATGAAAATGCAAAGTGGTTTTAACTGGAAATTCAGTTGCTGGAGGTAATTATGCGGAATGGATAATTGGTTTACCATTGAGCAAATAGACCGTGATACATTCTCTATTAGCGAATACAAGCACTGGGAAGAAACACATTGTTATCTATTATGTGGGGAAAAATATGCTATTCTCATTGATACAGGTTTAGGCGTTTCCAACATCAGAAAAATTGTGGACTCTCTGACAAAGCTGCCTGTTATGACAGTTACAACTCATGTTCATTGGGATCACATTGGCGGGCATAAGTATTTTGATAATATCGCCGTACATGAAGCGGAAAAGGACTGGCTATCGGTCAGGTTTCCGATACCATTGCAAGTTGTGAAGAATAATTTGACAAGGCTTCCTTGTGATTTTCCAAGAGATTTTGATATTAACGCTTATCAGATTTTTCAAGGTATCCCACAAAGAATTTTACACGATGGCGATTTTCTAAATTTAGGCGGGCGGGAAATTCAAGTTGTTCACACGCCGGGACATTCTCCCGGACATTGTTGCTTTTACGAACCAGAACGAAACTATTTGTATTCCGGGGATTTGATATACAAGGGAAGCCTGGACGCATTTTACCCAACTACCGACCCGAAGCTATTCTATCAATCTATAAGGCGAATACGGAAATACAATATAAAAAAAGTTCTGCCCGGACACCATCAGTTGGATATTCCCGTTTCTTTGATAGCCGATATTGAAGCCGGATTTGCACAATTAGAGAGAGCCGGAAAACTCAAACAGGGAAATGGATTGTTTAAGTTTCAGGATTTCCAAATTCATATATAATCAAAGCTGCCGTTGCAGGAACACCCATTCCCACAACGGCAGTTTTTCATTTCCACGGCCTGCGCCGGAAGTTCATACCGGACTGTTTTATCAGCGGGGATTTCTTGAACAGTTTCTTCAAAAGGCTTCGTTCCTCTTGTGAGAGCCGCTTATATTTAAGCTGGAACGCCTTGCAGAACATCTCCGTGAATTGCTGAACCCTGTCCCCCGGCGATTGCATGGCCTTTTGTACTTCCCGTATCAGTTCATCGGCGGGCGTGGTATCCGGCGCACTTTCGCTGTCATTTTCGTGCGCCTTGCGTATGTCGTGAAGAATAACGTCCCATGTTTTGTGCGTCACATGGCAGAAGAAATCTTCTTCCTTTACCTGACCGGCTTCCAATACTTTGATTGCCCGGTCTGCCACCGCTTCGGGATGTTCTTCCAGTATCATAGCCCGCACAGCGGCCAGCGAGCTGTTCATGTCATGGAAACGCATGGTTGCCATTCCGTCCACATAGATTTCTGCGTCTGCCAGCAGTTCCCGGAATTTTTCATGGGAGATAATCTCACACAGCAGCCGGTTATTGAAGCGTTCACTTTTCAGCAGTTCCACGACTTCATCACTTAAATGTAATTCTTCTATCGGCGTGTTTTCATACTTCCGGTTGTTGGTAAGGCCGAGCAGATAGTCAACGGACACCTGATAGAAGTCTGCCAGTTTCGACAGGCTGCCGTGATTGATTTCCTTGTATTCATCGTTGTCGTTTTCATAGCTGCCGAGGGCTGATTTTGAAATGCCGGTTTCCTGCGCCAGTTCTTCCAGATTTAAGCCCTGTTCCACCCGTAAATCTTTCAGGCGCTCCTGTACGGAAATGCGGGTTTTCATAGATACATCGCTCCTTCCTGCGGCTGGCTGCCGCCGTCAATTCCATTATACCATACCTGTTCCGCAATCGTGGAAATTTTCGATTTTGGGGCGGTTTTCCTACTTTGTGGATATACGGGAGAAGGCTCAAAAATGTGCCATAATGGGCTTAGTTCATCGATGGATTATTCCAATCGAATGACCGGCCTGTATGGGATATGCTCCCCGGCGATGTAGCGCAACGACTTGCGGCAGGGAAATGGAGGAACCATGACCGCAACGAGCGTACCAAAGGGAGCGAAACGCCGTTGTGAGAGCCAAGGGCAGGAACGACATCAGGGAGAACCGGCGAAAATGAACACCGAATTGATACCGAAACACAACAATCTGATAGGGCATAGTCTGTCCTATCCGTAAATACTACGGGGGATTTCCGGGCGGCTCTATGGCCGCTTTTCCCTTGAAAATCGCCCCGAAACACAACACTAAAATCTGCTATCCGTCTATTGCGGCTGTTATGGCTGAAATGGGCGGATTTTTGTTTAAGGAGGCACCATGCCGAGAATGCCGAAAAAGAGGAAGCTGGAACTGTCCTTCTTCCTCAATGAACGGGGGCGGGTAACGTACAACGACCTTTGCCGGAAATGCCAGCGCACTTGCAAGCAGAGTTTCCGGGCGGTCATTGTGGACTGCCCCCATTATCTTTCCAAACGCTCAAAACGAAAAGTAAAGGAGGATACCGATTGAATGGAAGTTGAATTTATGACCGCAGGCACCGCCCTGCCGCCCTGTATGCCGCTGCCGAGAGCCATGCTGCGGCTCCCGATCAGCAGCACCGCAAAGGTCATGTACGCCCGGATGTTGGATATTGTTTTCCTGTCCGGCATGGAGGACGCCAACGGGATTTTATTTATCCATTTCCCAATCGTGGAACTGGCGGCGGCACTTGCCCGCAGCACCATGACCGTGAAGCGTTCCCTGAATGAATTGGAGGACGCCGGACTGATACTGCGAGTGCGTCAGGGCTTCGGGGAACCCAACAAGATATATGTACTCATTCCCAAGAAGGAGGACAGCCGCTTATGAATGAAAAACTGGAAAAACTCAATCAGGAGATAGAGAAAACGGAAAAGAAGCTGCGGAGGGCGCAGCATGAAGAAAAGATATTGGAACACCAGATAAAGACGTTGACACGGAAGGAACGGACGCACCGGCTTTGCACCAGAGCCGCCATGCTGGAAAGCTACCTTCCCCACCCGGAAGCCATCACGGATGAACAGGTCAGTTTGTTTTTGAAGCTGCTGTTCCACAAAGACAGCACCCGACAGCTTATGGAAAAAGTGTTCGGCGGTAACAACGATTTTCAGGGAGAGGACGCAGGCCGGAAACGGCCATGATTGCTTCCAGAGCCGCAGCCGTGGACTGCCCCCTCTGAAAGAGGGCGCAACTATACACCACCTGAAGGTAGTGTGTTGCGCCCTGCCGGGGCTTCCTGCGGAAAGCGGATGATTGCCCGCAGCGTTCCGGCTCCAGCCAATCATCACAGGGGAAGCTACACTTCCCCTGCGCTGGCTGCCGCCAGCTACCCCTTTGTGGACTTGCCGCCCGGAAACACCTTGCGCTGCAAGCTGTTCCCGTTCAGCAAGTTTATTCAAATCCAATCACAATTACATTTTTCAAGATTATTTTCAAACCGTCTCATTGCATGGAGTAGTCTACTCCACTATAATTAAGGCAGGAGGTGTTGAGAAATGGCGAATGAAGATAAAAAAGATTTTAATGCCATGCTACACGATAGCAAGGATATGCCTAAATTTCAGACCATTACCGACCAGAAAAGCATTGAGAAATATGGCGGAAGCAGAATGTATTTTGCCCCGCCAATCGATTATGACAAGGTAATGAAACTAATTCCTTATGGCAAAGTAATTACTGTCGGAAAAATCCGTGAATATTTTGCTGAACTGAATGGAGCGGATTTCACAGAGCCTATTACAGCAGGAATTTTTGTATCTATTGCAGCATGGGCGAGTTACCAGCGTTCCGAAGATGAAACCCCGTATTGGCGAACCTTAAAGGCAAACGGGGAATTGAACGCAAAATATCCCGGCGGTATAGAAGCACAAAAGGAAAAACTGGAAGCAGAAGGCCACACAATTATTCAGAAAGGACGCACAAATATAAAGTATTTCGTAAAGGACTATGAAAGCGTTCTTTTTGATTTGAGATAGGAATTTTGAGTTGTAAAATATCCCATCATCGGGCCAACCTGACCCGAACTTTCAAAACTGAATACCAGCCGCCCACCGGCGGCACCACCGAGCAGGAAATCTTGAAACAGGTTCCCTGCTCTTTTTTTGCCCGGACGCCGGGAGAAAGGAGGACACGACTTGCCATGCCCGCACTTTGATGTGAAAATCATCCAGCGCAGCAAGCGCCAGTCAGCCGTTGCGTCTGCCGCCTACCAGAGCGGGGAACGGCTGTTTTCCGAATACGACCAGAAACAGAAATACTATTCCCATAAAAGCGAAATCGTCCACACCGAAATCATGCTGCCGCCCCATGCCCCGCCGGAGTACGCAGACCGGAATACCTTGTGGAACGCCGCCGAAGCCATCGAAAAACAATGGAACTCCCAGCTTGCCCGGAGGTTCGTGCTTGCCATACCGAGGGAACTTCCCCGGTCACAGTACGCCGACCTTATCCGGGACTACTGCCGGGAGTTTTTCGTTTCCAAGGGCATGATTGCCGATTTTGCCATCCATGACAAGGGGGACGGAAATCCCCACGCCCACATCCTTCTTACCATGCGGGCGATGGACGAACAGGGCAAGTGGCTTCCCAAGAGCCGGAAGGTCTACGACCTTGACGAGAACGGCGAGCGTATCCGGCTTGCGTCCGGCAGATGGAAAAGCCACAAGGAGGATACCGTGGACTGGAACGACCAGAAGTACGCTGAGATATGGCGGCAGGGCTGGGCTGACACAGCGAACCGCTATC
>OMAP01000219.1_pt1 | contig 10409 bp, 10 predicted proteins | sample 1644691 | NCBI WGS metagenome assembly OMAP01 (sample SAMEA103958141, study PRJEB25191) | human gut metagenome | biome: human-associated habitat [ENVO:00009003]; feature: intestine environment [ENVO:2100002]; material: feces | place: Germany | collected 2013/2015 | reverse complement strand
GTGTGCTCCATGTCGCGGGCAAAACCGTGCTGACCGCCCTTGTACGTTTTGCCGTCCACCTCAAAGGTACCGCCAGGCAGCTTGCCCGTCCACGGGAACAGAATGGGAGCGTGGCGCTTCCACACAGCCGGGTCGGCCTGCCAGAGCATCTCCTGCCCAGCGGCATTTTTCAGGCTGACTGCTTCGGCACCGTGGGTATCCACAGTCAAGGTCAGAAATTCGTTGTGAATGGTTGCCTGCATTTTCAGTATCTCCTTTGTCCTTCTTATTTTCCGGGGTCTTCTGCTTCCAGTATACTCCCCCGTGTGCCAAAAATAAAGTCCCGCCCAGTTTCAGCAGGGCTGTGCCAGCGGCAGGGTGACTGCAAAGGTAGTGCCGTTTTCGCTGCTGCGTTCCACGGTCACACTGCCGCCATGCAGCACGGCGATCTCCCGCACAAGGGCAAGGCCAAGCCCAACGCCGCCCATCTCCCGGCTGCGGGACTTATCCACCCGGAAAAAGGGCTGGAAGATGCTGTCCCGACAGTCTGCGGGGATGCCCGGGCCGGTATCCGTAATGCGCAGTACAGCGGTCTGCTTTTCCTGTTGCAGGGTGACGCGCACCGCACCGCCGGGGCGGTTATACTTGATGCCGTTTTCCACCAGATTGAACACCAGCCGGTAGATCAGCGCATCGCTGCCCACCATGCCAAGTTCCTCGCAGTCCTGCTGCAAAGAGATATTGTTTTTCTGGGCAAGGGGGGTCAGGTCGGTCAGGATCTCCTCCACCAGCGGCGCAAGGGCGATCTGGTCGGTGCGGGAGACTGATTGCAGATTGCTCATCTCTAATAAAGTGCGCACAAGAGCGGTCAGGCGGTCCAGCTGCTCCCGCAGAGAGCGGATCAGCCCGGCAGTTTCGGCGTCCATGGCCGGGTGCTCCTCTGCAAACAGTTCCAGCTTCGTCTGCAAAATAGCCAGCGGGGTGCGCAGCTCGTGGGCGGCATTGCCCGCAAACTGCCGCTGCAACTCAAAGGACTGCGCCAGACCATCCAGCATCCGGTTCACCGACCGGCTCAACTGCCCGAATTCCTGCACAGTGTTTTCGTCCAGACGGGTGGTGGCAATGCTGTCCTGATCGACCTGCTGCGCCTGCTGCGCAAGCTGCTGTAACGGTTTCAGCGCTCTGCCGCTGACAAAATAAGCAATGGCAGCACTGACGATGGTGACCACGACGGTGATGCACCAGCCCTTGCGTCCAAAGACCACCTTTGCATCGTAGACTTCCTGCGAAAAATGCGCCAGCAGACTGGACATTTCCTCCTGCGGGATCTCGATGGTCAACGGATCCGCACTGCCGGGCTGGTACTGCATCATAAAGCCGTTGAGGGCATCCATGCCGGTAACGCCGGTGCGGTATAAAAGCAGGTTCATGCACACGCAGGCGCAGGCGATGAGCAGCGCGGTCAGCAGGGTGATGCGCCATTGCAGGGACAAATGTTTCATTGTACCTCGCCTCCGATCTCGTAGCCTTCCCCGATGCGGTTGCGGATGGGGTCGTAGCCCAGCGCCGCCCGCAGCTTTTTGCGCAGGGCAGAGATATGCACCCGGATGGAGTTGCTGAAGCTGTCTACGCTGCCATCCCAGACGTGCTCGATGAGCTCTTCCTGACTGACCGGGCGTCCCTGATGCAGCAGCAGATATTCCAGTACGCCGCTCTCCTTCCGCGTCAAAGCAAGGGTCTGACCGTCCACAGCAGCAACGCGGCTACGGGTGTTGAAGCTCAGCCGTCCGCAGCACAGACAGACGTCTTGCTGAATAAATTTGCGCCGGGTCAGGCTGCGCACCCGGGCTTCCAGCTCTGCAAGGTGAAAGGGCTTGGAAAGGTAATCGTTCGCCCCGGCATCCAGCCCCTCCACTTTATCTGCGATCTCGCTGCGCGCTGATAAGATCAGCACACAGGTCTCAAGGTCCTGCCGGCGCAGGGTGCGCAGCACCTGCATTCCGTCCACCTTGGGCAGGTTGAGGTCCAGCAGTACAAGGTCGTACCGCTCTGCTGCCAGTGCCTCCAGCGCGGCCTCGCCGTCTGCACAGGCATCCACCTCGTACCCGGACAGCCGCAGCTTTCGGGCAATATCCTCCCGCAGGGAGTGCTCGTCCTCTACCACCAAAAGGCGCATCTTGTTTTCCACCTTTCCCATAAAAATTGCGTTTTTTCTTCATTATAACAGATTATAGCAGACGGTGTTAAGATTCGTGTTAAGATTTTCTTAGCAGAGATTTTATCACGCATGGTGTATACTGATGCCATCAAACAACAGGAGGCTATGATGTTCATGACAAAAAAACAGGCGCAGCTGCTTTTGCTTGCCGCCGGGGTTCTGATGCTGCTGTTCGGCTTATGGCGGGGCGAGGCAGACACCGTATTTTCAAAAGCCATCCGGCTGTGTATGGAGTGTGTGGGCATTGGATAAGAAAAAGAAAAAGCTTTCTCCCCTTGCCCGCTTCCGGGGCTTTATACAAGCCGGGGCTACCCTGCTGACCAATCTCCACCTACCCAATTTTGCAAAAGGAGCGCTGTATCAGGGCGGCGGAAAATACGTCTGCGTGCCGGGGCTGAACTGCTATTCCTGCCCGGGCGCGGCCGGTGCCTGTCCGGTGGGAGCATTCCAGGCGGTGGTGGGCTCTTCCAAGTTCCGCTTTTCCTACTACATTACCGGCATCCTCATCCTCTTTGGGGTGCTGCTGGGGCGGTTCATCTGCGGTTTCCTCTGCCCATTCGGGTGGTTTCAGGAGCTTTTGCACAAGATCCCATCCCCCAAGCTTTCCACCAAAAAGCTGAAGCCGCTGCGCTATTTAAAGTATGCGGTGCTGCTGGTCATGGTGGTGTTGCTGCCTTTGCTGGCGGTCAATGAGCTGGGCATGGGCGACCCCTTCTTCTGCAAGTATCTCTGCCCGCAGGGCGTGCTGGAGGGTGCCATTCCCCTCTCCCTGACCAATGCGGGCATCCGCGCTGCGCTGGGCAAGCTGTTCACATGGAAGGCCTGCATCCTGCTGGCGGTCATCGTGGGCAGCGTGGTGTTCTACCGCCCCTTCTGCAAGTGGCTGTGCCCGCTGGGCGCGTTCTATGCGCTGCTGAACAAGGTCTCGCTGTTCCAGATGCGCGTAGACACCCACAAATGCGTCTCCTGCGGAGCCTGTGCAAAGGCTTGCAAGATGGACGTAGACATTACCAAGACCCCCAACCACGCCGAATGCATCCGCTGCGGGATGTGCATGAAAGCCTGCCCCACGGACGCCATTCAGTACAAGTTCGGGCTGGGGGACCAATCAAATACCGAAACAACAAAGGAGTAAAACCATGAAGATCCATCGTATCGCCGCACTTTTTCTCAGCCTTGTGCTGGCTTTCAGCCTTGCCGCCTGCGGGCAGGGCGCATCCTCTGCATCTTCTGCATCCTCTTCTGCCGCTTCCTCTGCGGCAGCAGAAAGCAAAACCGAGGAGCAGCTGCTGGCCGAGGAAAACGAGATCCTTTCTGCAAACGATGCTCTGTGGGAGAAAGTGTTCTCATCCATGGACAAAAACGTGACCGAAACCACGATCAGCGCCAACTACGGCGATTTTCTGCTCAGCGCTGTGGAAAAGACCAAAGATCAGTTCTCGGACGAGGAGTACAAGACCCTGACCGCAGATGCCGAAAAGATTCGTGCCATCGAGGAGCAGATCGCTGCTCTTGCCCCCGCAGAGGATGCCGCTTCCAGTGCCGCCGCACAGGGCACCGCCTTCCCCAAGTTTGAGGGCAGCGATTTAGAGGGTAACCCGGTGGACAACAGCCTGTTTGCGGGCAACGCCTTTACGGTGGTGAATTTCTGGTTCAACGGCTGCAAGCCCTGCGTGGAGGAGTTGGACGACCTGAACGCCCTGAACGAGAAGGTCAAGGCACAGGGCGGTGAGGTCATCGGCATCAACACCGAGACGCTGGACGGCAACCAGCAGGGCATTGATGCCGCCAAAAAACTGCTGGAGACAACGGGCGCAAGCTACCGCAACATCTACTTTGCCTCCGGCAGTGAGGCCGGCAAGTTTGCACTGAACATCATGGCCTTCCCCACCACTTACGTTTTTGACCGGGACGGCAACGTTGTGGGGCAGCCCCTGCTTGGCGGCATCGACAAGGAAGAAAACCTTGCCGCTCTGCAAAAAAATATCGACGCCGCCCTTGCCAAGGACAGCGCCAAATAAACCTTTCTCCCCTGCCGCCTTCGGGCGGCTTTTTTATTTGCGGTGTGCATTGCCATGCACGCCCGGGTGCCGGACGGAATACGCTGTGAGAGAAGCGATACCACTTTTACAGCAAAGGAGCATCCGCCTATGAAAAACACCGGCATTCTACGCATTCAGGCTTTCGGTGCCCGTCAGTCCTCGCCCATCGAGGGTGTTCTCGTCACCGTGTCCGGCAACGGCTTTACCGCTCAGCGTATCACCGACGAGACCGGCACCGCTGCCGACCTCTCCATTGAAGCCCCCTCCTGTGCGCTGTCCCTGCAGGAGGACAACACCATCCGGCCCTATGCCGTTGTGGACCTGACTGCCGCAAAGGCAGGCTTCCGCACCGTGCGCATTCAGGGTGTGCAGATCTTTGCCGGGCAGGTCACACTGGCCCAGCCGGAGATGATCCCCGAGACCGAAGAGGATCGCGACGTGGTAAACCCGCCCATAGTCATCCCGGAGCATTCACTGTTCACCGGCGATGGCGGCAGCGGCCCGGACCCCATGGAGAACTGCGTGCCCCGGGTGCTGGACAGAGTCATCATTCCCAAAAACATCACGGTGCATCTGGGCAAGCCTGCGGCATCCGCCCGCAATGTGACTGTCTCCTTCCGGGATTATATCGCCAATGTTGCATCCAGCGAAGTCTACCCTACCTGGCCGGAGCAGGCCCTGCGGGCCAACATCCACTGCCAGATCTCGCTGGCACTCAACCGCATCTACACCGAGTGGTACCCCAGCAAGGGCTACACCTTCAACATCACCAACTCCACCAGCTACGACCAGTACTACGTTCACGGACGCACGGTGTTCGATGTGATGGTGCGCATCACCGATGACATTTTCAACACCTATTTGCGCAAGCGCGGCACCGTGAACCCCTATTACTCCGAATACTGCGACGGCAAGTCGGTCACCTGCCCGGGTCTCAAGCAGTGGGGCACCGTGACGCTGGCCAATCAGGGCCGTAACGCCTTGCAGATCCTGAAGTATTACTACGGCAACGACATCGAGATCATCCGCACCTCGAACATCCAGTCCATCCCCCAGAGCTACCCTGGTTCGCCCATCCGGCAGGGCGACAGCGGCACAGCGGTGTTCACCCTGCAACGCCAGCTGAACCGCATCACCAAGGACTATCCCTTCCTCGGCCTGCTGACTGTGGACGGCGTGTTCGGGGCCAAGATGGCCGCCACGGTCAGGGCGTTCCAGAAGCAGTTCAACCTGACCGCCGACGGCGTAGTCGGACGACAGGCATGGTACAAGATCAGCTATATCTATGTGTCGGTCAAGGATCTTGCGGAGCTGACCAGCGAGGGCGAGGTGTCCAGCGGCACTCTCTCGGACGGCACATGGGGCGGCACCGTACTGCGCACCGGCTCCACCGGCAGCGCCGTGGAACAGCTGCAGTTCTGGCTGAATACGCTGGCACAGTATGAGTCTTCCATCCCATCGTTAACAGTGGACGGCGTTTACGGCACTGGAACGGCCAACACGGTGCGGGCCTTCCAGCGCAAATACGGCCTGACCGTGGACGGCGTGGTGGGCCGTGACACATGGACCGAGCTGTACGACCAGTTCCGCAGCATCCAGTCCGACAACGGCACTCCCAATGCCTACCCCGGCACCGCCCTGCGGGAGGGTGCAAGCGGACAGAATGTGCGGCTGGTGCAGTTCTGGCTCAAGATCGCGCGCACGGTGTACTCGAACCTGAACAACATCACGGTGGACGGCAAGTTCGGCAGTGCCACCACAGCGGCAGTCAAGCGGTTCCAGACCTACTTTGGCCTGACCGGCGACGGTGTGGTGGGCCGCACGACATGGAACAAGCTATACGAGGTGTACAACGACATCGCCAACAAGCTGCTGTCGTCCAGCCTGCGCCCCGGCGAGTACCCGGGCGTGCTGCGCAAAGGCTCTTCCGGCACAGCGGTGCGGGAGCTGCAATTTTACCTCTACCTCATGAGCGCCTACGAGAGCAGCATCCCGGCCATTGGCATCGACGGACAGTTCGGTGCTTCCACCGAAGCTGCCGTGCGGGCCTACCAGCGCTTTGCGAGGCTGACTGTAGATGGCATCGTGGGACGTACCACATGGAACAGCCTGTACGACAAGGCGTCCACTCTGCGGGCATCCGGGCCGGTGGTCACCCTGAAACGCCTGCCCTACCCCGGTACCCCGCTCACAGTGGGGTCTTCCGGCAGTGCAGTGCTCTACTACAGCCTGCTTTTGCAGCGCATTGCCTACTACTTTACCAGTGTGGAGAACCCGCCCCTCTCCGACCAGTACACTGACGAGACTGCCGTCGCCACCCGCAGCGCACAGGAGCTGCTGGGCCTGCCGGAGACCGGCATTGCGGATGCCGACACATGGACAGCTGTGGAAGCGCTGAGCCTGCAGCTCGCCGCCGAAATGCCCAACCCCGACCGCAGCATCGGGCATGGCCCGGTCTACCCGGGCCGGGCCATCGGCGCGGGCAGCGTGGGGCCGGACGTGGCGCAGGTGGAGACATGGCTGAAAGGGCGTTCCTGCCTGTCCGGCTGGCACAGCAGCGGGCCGGGCTGCTGGTGACCGGCACCGTGGACCGCGGAACATGGGCCGCGCTGCAGGCCCAGAGCTGCCCACACTGCAGCAAGGAGGAATGAGCGATGGCACGACTTCTGATCTACGATGCCTACGAGAACAAGGTATACACCTATGCAAACCTGAACGAGAACGACCCCATGCCCTACAGCACCGGCACCACCCTGCGGGTGCGGGAATTCCGTGGCAAATCCGCCAGCCCCACCCTGTGGACCACCATTGCGGCCATGGAAGCGTGGAACCTGACCCGCCGCAAGTACGGCATGGGCATCCCGGTGGGGTATGCCTTCCGCCGCATCTGGGAGGGCGGCCACGGCACCCGCAGCCAGCACTACGCGGGCGTATCCTTTGACGTGGGCCAAAGCCTGACCCGGACCGCCCGCACGGCCATCTACAACGCAGCCCGGGGCACCGGGGCATGGGGCTATGTGGAGCCGCTGAGCCAGACCCCCACATGGGTGCACATGGACCGCCGCTACGGCACGCCCGCCTGCAGCGGCACCACCGCCGGGTATCCTACCCTGAGGCGCGGAAGCCGCGGCTGCTATGTGATGATTCTGCAGGACGCGCTTTCCACGCTGGGCTACCAGACCGGGAGCCGCATCGACGGCATCTTTGGTGCCCGGACGGAGGAAGCGCTGAAAGGCTTCCAGCGGCGCACGAGCCTGCGTGTGGACGGTGTGTGCGGCTGCAGCAGCTGGAAAAAGATCAGCACCGCCGTCATCGGCGTGGGACGGACAAAAACGACGATCGATTAGCAGAAACTCCCCCAGTCGCCTTCGGTGCCAGCCCCCTCGGAGATGGGGCCTTTGGCAAAACCGCAAGCTTTTCCTCTTCGCCAGAGGCTCCCTCATTGAGGGAGTTCCCCCGTGAAACATCCTTCGCTTCCCATCACCGAAAGTTGAAACTTTCTCCCCCATCTGCCCTTTTCGTTGCGCAGGCAGGCAAAACGTGCTAAAATAGCTCTATTATTAAAATGGTTCATGTTGAAAACAAGAGGATTTGAGGGGTATTGTATCATGGAATTTTCCAAACGACTGGACTTGTTCGGCGATGAGATCTTCGCCGCACTGAACGAACGCAAGGTGGAACTGGAAGCTCAGGGCCGTACCATTTATAATCTGAGCGTCGGCACACCGGACTTTGCGCCTGCCGAGCACATCCGCAAGGCCATGATGGACGCAGCCGCCGACCCGCAGAATTGGAAGTACAGCCTGCGCGACCTGCCTGAGCTGCTGGATGCCGTGTGCGGCTACTACAAACGCCGCTTCGGCGTAGAGATCACGCCGGATCAGGTGGCCAGCTGTGCGGGCAGTCAGGAGGGCGTGGGCCACATCGGCATGGTGCTGTGCGACGAGGGCGACACCGTGCTGCTGCCCACTCCCTGCTACCCGGTGTTCATCGCGGGCAGTCTGCTGGGCGGCGCAAAGCCGTGGTATTACCCGCTGACCAAGGAGCACGGCTTCCTGCCTTATGTGAAGGACATCCCGGAGGATGTGGCCCGCAAGGCAAAGTATATGATCGTCTCCCTGCCCGCAAACCCGGTGGGCAGCGTCGGCTCCCCGGAGCTGTACGCCGAACTGGTGGCCTTTGCCAAAAAGTATGACATTCTCATCATCCACGACAACGCCTACAGCGACATTATCTTTGACGGGGCCGTGGGCAACAGCTTCTTCAATACGCCGGGTGCCATGGATGTGGGCGTGGAGTTCTTCAGCCTTTCCAAAAGCTTCAACGTCACCGGTGCCCGCATCAGCTTTCTTGTGGGCCGGAGGGACGTGGTAGCCGCCTTTAAAAAGCTGCGCGGCCAGATCGATTTCGGCATGTTCCTGCCGGTGCAGAAAGCCGCCATCGCCGCCCTGACCGGCCCGCTGGACATGGTAAAGACCCAGTGCGGCCTGTACCAGCAGCGCCGCGACGCTCTGTGCGGCGGCCTGCGTTCCATTGGCTGGAATGTGCCGGACAGTCACGGCAGCATGTTCGTGTGGGCACCCATCCCGGCAAAGTACGCAAAGAGCATGGACTTCTGTCTTGACCTTGTGGAAAAGAGCGGTGTGCTGTGCACGCCGGGTTCCAGCTTTGGCCCCTTGGGCGAAGGCTACGTGCGCTTTGCCCTCACCCTGCCGCCGGAGCGCATTGCCGAGGCGGTGCAGTCCATCAAGGCAAGCGGTATCCTGAACTAAAAAATAACGGGAACGTCCATGCGGCGTTCCCGTTATTTTTATGCGTTCACAATATTCTCTCCCGCGCCATCCAGCCATGTGCGCAGGTTGTTGGCAGTAATATCCATCAGCCGCTGCAGGGCTTCGTTGGTGGCCCACGCGATGTGCGGTGTCAGCAGGGCATTCGGCAGGCCGCGCAAAGGGCTTGCCTGCGGCAGCGGTTCAGTGCCAAAGGCATCGGCACCGTAAAAGCCAAGCTTCCCGTTTTTCAGCGCATCGGCCACGGCCTGCTCGTCCACCAGCGCACCGCGGGCGGTGTTCAGCAAGATCATGCCAGGCTTTGCCTTTGCAAGGGTGGCCGCGTTGATCAGCCCCCGTGTTGCAGGTGTTGCCGGGCAGTGCAGGCTGAGCACATCGCTGCGGGCAAGCAGGGTGTCAAGATCCACGAATCCCACACCGTCGGCTTCGTACTCCGGCCGAACGGTGCGGGTGCACACCAACACCTCCATGCCAAAGGCCTTGGCAATGCGGGCGGTCTGCCGGCCAATGCTGCCGTAGCCATAGATGCCAAAGGTCTTGCCCAGCAGTTCCACCTGCGGCAGCAGACCGTAGGCCGCAGGCTCCTCGGTGCGCCAATGGCCGTCCTGCACAAGGCGATGGTAACGGTCGGCGCACTGGCAGATGGCCAGCAGCAGGCTGAAGGTCATCTGTGCCACACTGTAAGTAGAATAGCCCGGCACGTTGGCTACCGGCACGCCATGGCGGCGGCAGGCCTTCAGATCAAGGTTATCCGTGCCGGTGGCAATGATGCCCACCCACCTGAGCTTCGGGCACTGGGCCAGAACGGCTTCGTCGATGCGGCACTTATTCAGGAACACGATCTCCGCATCCCCGATGCGCGGCACCACCTCTTCCTGCGCGGTGCGCCCATAGCGGGTGATGTCCGGCACAAGCGCCTTCACACCCGACCAGTCCAGATCTCCCTGCTGTATGGCATAATCTTCCAGAACCACTGCTTTCATTTCAACTTCCTCACTTTCACATCATATGGGATACAGTGCCAGCACGGTGCCCTGCGGGCTTTCGCGGCTTTCCAGCGCGGCATAGCCTCGAGCCAGCAGGATGGCAATGTGCACCCGGTCGGCCAGCGGGAGCCATACCGGCGGCACATTCTGCGCAAGGCACCCGGCCTGCAGCAGGAAACACGGTGCCAGACTGTCCAGCGGACGGATAGCCCGCAAAGCAAACCCCTGACGCAGATACAGCGGGATCAGCTCTTCTGCCGCACATTCCACCACGGCCCACCGTGCCCGCTGCCGGGCAAGAAACTCCTGCCGGGCAGCAGCCGCAGCCAGCAGCGGTGCAAGGGTCTCGGCGGCATGGCCGTCCGGCCCGGCTGCCGGGGTCAAAAAATATCCG
>OMAP01000213.1_pt1 | contig 10671 bp, 9 predicted proteins | sample 1644691 | NCBI WGS metagenome assembly OMAP01 (sample SAMEA103958141, study PRJEB25191) | human gut metagenome | biome: human-associated habitat [ENVO:00009003]; feature: intestine environment [ENVO:2100002]; material: feces | place: Germany | collected 2013/2015 | reverse complement strand
TTTATTGCTTATTATCCGCACCCAAAAAGTTGCATTTATAAGTTGAACTCAAGAGTTTATATAGATTGTACACGCATTTCTTTTCAGACAAAATACAAGAAAAGTAATGTAAATATTAGAGAAAAAATCATATCTTTGCATTATGATTGAATTAGCAAAACATATTGAAGTATTACTCCTGGAGAACGATTGCGTGATTGTTCCTGGTCTGGGAGGCTTTATAGCTCACTATCGTTCGTGTGTATACAACGAAGATACGGGAGAGTTTTGTCCGCCGGCACGTACAATCGGCTTTAATCCTCAACTTGTCATGAATGACGGTTTGCTTGTACAGTCTTATATGCAAGCATATAATACGGATTTTCCTGATGCAACCCGCAAGATAGAAAAGCTCGTACAGAAACTGAAAGAAGATATTTACCGATACGGACATATATATTTGAACAATGTAGGTACGTTGTATTATAATATGAACGGAGTATATGAATTTGAACCGGAAGTAAATGGTTTCTTTACTCCTTCATTATATGGACTTCAAGGATTCACATTTCCAAAGTTGTCACCAGAGAATGTACCTCAGGGGAAACCTTTGGTCGAATATGCTATGCCCCGCACGGTAAAGACCAGTACACGCCGTTCGTCCTTTCATTATCGCAGATGGAGTAAGAACATTGTGGCAATAGCAGCTGCAATATTGTTGTTTTTCTTGTTTTCTATTCCAGTGGAAAACACCTACTTGGATGATGCTGAATATGCTTCTTTAGGTTCGACTGGATTATTTGATGCTATTAAAAATCATTCTATGGCATCAAGTATTATTACGGTTTCTCCTTCTGTTCAGCAACAGGAAAAGAAACAAAAAACAGTAAAAAAGCAATCTGTAAAGAATAATATCAATACACTGAAACCGGTTGCTGTGAAAATTGAAAAAGTTGCAGCTCCATCGGCAAAGCCGGCAGCACATGTTGTAAAGGATGTGAAGCAACCTGTAGAAAAAAAGACTCCTGCAGCTAATAAAGTGCCGCAAAAAGCGACTACAAAAGCTGGCAGTTATATTATAGTTGCAAGTCTGGCAACAAATAGCGACGCAATGCAAGTCGTAAAACAAATGCAGCAAAAAGGTTATAAGGAAGCGCAAATTCTGGAATCAGACGGACGTTTCCGTGTTGCAATCAACCGATATACTAATCAGACTGACGCATATAAACAGATTAAAGAATTGAAGAAAAATGCAGATTTTGCGTCAGCATGGGTGCTTACAACTAAATAAACCGAGAATAATCACATTATGAAAAGAGTCAGATGTCCGAAGTGTGACAACTATATACAATTTGATGAAACAAAATACGAAGAAGGTCAGTCATTGGTATTCGTATGCGATAATTGTAAAAAACAGTTTGGTATCCGTATTGGAAAATCCAAACTGAGTGCAGGTTCCCGTCGTGAAGAAGTCGTTGATGAGAGAGAAGGAACGCAAGATTTTGGCAACGTGATAGCTATAGAAAATGTTTTCGGCTATAAACAAGTGCTCCCTTTGCATGAAGGTGATAATATAATAGGCCGCCGTAGTAAAGGGAATGAAATTGATATTCCTGTAGAAACAAATGATCCAAGCATGGATCGCCGGCATTGCGTGCTGAATGTAAAGCAAAACAAACAAGGGAAAATCGTATATACCCTACGGGATAATGACAGCATAACGGGAACTTTTCTGATGAATGAACTTTTAGGTCCCAAAGATCGTGTACGTATAGAAGACGGAGCCATTTTTACTCTTGGAGCAACTACGCTCATTTTACGAGCAGCAGAAGAAAAATAATTTTTTATATATTAAGGATAACTAAACTAAATAACCTAACTTTTTAACCTAACTTTGTTATGGCATCAAACAACGTAATGATTGTACGCCACAAGCTATTGGAAAAACTGGTCGCTTTGTGGAAGGAAAACCAGCTAGTTGAAAAAATAGATCGTGTTCCTTTGGAATTCAGTCCTCGCCGTTCTCAACCTGTAGGACGCTGCTGTATTCATAAAGAACGCGCCGTAACGAAATATAAGTCACTTCCGTTGCTGGGCTGGGATATGTCTGATGAAACGGATGAACTGACTCCTCTATCGGAATATGCCCGTCAGGCATTGGATCGTAGAAACAAACTTAAAGAAAATATTCTGTGTGTTATAGATGAAGCATGCTCTTCTTGTGTACAGGTTAATTACGAAGTAAGTAATCTGTGCCGTGGTTGTGTGGCCAGAAGCTGCTATATGAACTGCCCGAAAGGAGCTGTACATTTCGACAAGAAAACAGGACAGGCACATATTGATCATGATACTTGTATCAGCTGTGGTATTTGTCATAAAAGTTGTCCTTATCATGCGATTGTATATATTCCGGTACCTTGTGAAGAAGCATGTCCGGTAAAAGCAATCAGCAAAGATGAAAATAATATAGAGCACATAGACGAAAGTAAATGTATTTATTGCGGAAAGTGTTTGAATGCATGTCCGTTTGGTGCAATTTTCGAGATATCTCAGGTGTTCGATGTGTTGGAAGCAATACGCCGTGGTGAACAGGTTGTTGCAATTCCGGCTCCTTCTGTACTGGGACAGTTCGATGCAACTATCGACCAGGTTTACGGAGCTTTGAAAGAGGTAGGCTTTGCTGATGTAATAGAAGTTGCCGAAGGAGCTATGCAGACAACAAGCAATGAGGCACACGAATTACTTGAAAAGCTGGAGGAAGGACAAAAGTTTATGACAACCTCATGCTGTCCTTCATATATTGAGCTAGTAAACAAGCATATTCCTGCTATGAAGCCTTATGTGTCAGGTACAGGCTCTCCTATGTATTATGCTTCACGTATTGCCAAAAAGAAATATCCGGAAGCAAAAGTTGTTTTTATAGGTCCGTGTATTGCAAAGCGTAAAGAAGCACAGCGTGATGAGTGTGTAGACTACGTAATGACATTCGAAGAATTACACTCAGTATTCCGTGGATTAGGTATTGAACTGGCTCAAGCCAACCCGTATAAGGTTGCCTATGAATCTGTTTGTGAAGCCCATGGCTTTGCACAAGCTGGTGGTGTTGCAGGAGCAGTTAAGTCATATTTGGGTTCTAAGGCAGATGGTATAAAGATGCTGCAGTTCTCAGACTTCAACAAGAAGAGTATCGGACAGATGCGTGCATGGGCTAAGACAGGAAAAGTGGATGCCCAATTCATCGAAATGATGGCATGCGAAGGAGGATGTGTAACAGGACCAAGTGCTTATAATGATTCTGTTTCAGGAAAACGCCAGTTGAATCAAGATTTGCTGAAGCGCACGCTGAAATATGAAAATTATAAAGAAGAATAATCTCTTCTCTACCTTATGAGAAGTTTAATAGAACGTCTTCATCGGGAGCATACACTGGCTCCCGATGAATTTCGTATCTTATTGAGTCAGTGTAATGATAAGGATTTATCCTATATCAATGCTCTTGCAAGAGAAGTTTCACATGCTAGCTTTGGAAACCGGATTTTTATCCGGGGACTTATTGAAGTTGGCAACCGATGTAAGAATGACTGCTACTATTGTGGTATCCGGCGTAGTAATCATTTGATAGAACGCTATCATTTAGATGAAGAAACAATTCTGGCATGCTGCCGACATGGTTATGAACTGGGATTCCGGACGTTTGTTCTTCAGGGAGGAGAAATGAATGATGATGAAATGATTATACGTACTGTAGCCTCTATTCGAAAAGAGTTTCCAGACGTAGCAATTACACTTTCATTAGGAGAAAAAGAAACATCTGTATACGAACGTTTTTTCCAGGCTGGAGCTAACAGATATTTACTTCGTCACGAAACGCATAACGAGCTTCATTATCGCAAGCTTCACCCTGAAGCTATGTCTTTGTCCAACCGTCTGAGGTGTCTGGCAGACTTGAAGCGTATTGGTTTCCAGACTGGAACAGGGATTATGGTAGGAAGCCCATATCAGACTATTGATAATTTGATAGAAGATATCCTTTATATCGAAAACCTTCAACCAGAAATGATCGGTATTGGACCGTTTCTTCCACATCATGATACTCCTTTTGCAATGATGCCTTCGGGAAGTTTGAACCAGACACTGCTCCTACTCTCCATTTTCCGTCTGATGCATCCTCATGCTTTAATTCCTTCTACAACAGCACTTGCTACCCTTTCTCCAGAAGGACGAGAAAAAGGCATATTGGCAGGAGCCAATGTGGTAATGCCTAACCTCTCTCCCGTCATACAACGGAGCAAATATTCCTTATACGATAATAAGGCTTCTCTAGGTGCTGAAGCAGCCGAAGGGCTTCTGCTGTTGGAACAGCGGCTGAAAGTAATAGGATATGTCATAGATAAGGGTCGAGGAGATTACAACGCATACTAAACATCGTTTTATTATTAAATATAAAGTCAATTATGTATAAAATAGATTCACCTCATGCAGAAGAATTCATCAATCACGATGAAATCATGGCTACACTGGATTATGCAAAAGCCAACAAAGACAATCGTGAGTTGATTCGTTCTATCATAGATAAAGCTCGCGACTGTAAAGGGCTTTCTCATCGTGAAGCCGCCGTTCTGTTGGAATGTGACGACAATGATTTGTTGGAAGAAATATATGCACTGGCACGCGAGATCAAACAGCGCTTTTACGGTAACCGTATTGTTATGTTTGCTCCGCTTTATTTGTCAAACTACTGTGTAAACAGTTGCGTATACTGTCCTTACCACATCAAAAACAAGTCGATTGCCCGCAAGAAGCTTACTCAGGATGAGATTCGCCAGGAAGTCATTGCATTGCAAGATATGGGACATAAACGTCTTGCTATCGAGGCTGGTGAAGATCCACTGCATAATCCGATAGAATATATCCTGGAATCTATAAAGACCATTTACAGCATTAAGCATAAAAATGGAGCTATCCGTCGTGTGAATGTAAATATAGCTGCAACAACAGTCGAAAATTACCGTCGTTTGCACGATGCAGGAATTGGAACTTATATTTTGTTTCAGGAAACTTATCATAAAGAGAACTACGAAAAACTTCATCCACGCGGACCCAAAAGTAATTATGCATATCATACAGAAGCAATGGACCGCGCTATGCAGGGAGGTATCGATGATGTAGGAATAGGAGTACTATTCGGACTTAATACATATCGGTACGATTTTGTTGGTATGTTGATGCATGCTGAACACTTAGAAGCTACATACGGAGTAGGACCTCATACTATTAGTGTTCCGCGTATCTGTTCGGCCGATGACATCAATGCATCCGATTTTGAAAATGCTATTTCAGATGAGATCTTCCAGAAAATTGTGGCTGTGATCCGTATCAGCGTTCCTTATACTGGTATGATTGTTTCTACTCGCGAATCTCAACGCTCACGAGAAAAAGTATTGGCATTAGGAGTTTCTCAACTTAGTGGAGGTTCACGTACAAGTGTTGGTGGATATGTACACGAAGAAACTCCCGAAGAAAATTCGGCACAGTTTGATGTAAGCGATCGCCGTACTCTTGATGAAATAGTATCCTGGCTGTTGAGATTAGGGTATATCCCCAGCTTCTGCACAGCGTGTTATCGAGAAGGTCGTACGGGAGACCGTTTCATGTCGCTGGTAAAAACCGGACAAATAGCCAATTGTTGTGCTCCAAATGCGCTGATGACACTACAGGAATATTTGGAAGATTATGCTTCTCCAGAAACGCGTGAATTGGGTGTGAAAATGATCCGTGAACAGATGGAACAGATTCCTAATCCTGCTATCCGTCGTCGTGCTTTGGAAAATCTGGAACGTATTTCCGAGGGGCAACGAGATTTCAGATTCTAATTAATAAAGTTTGAATTTTATGCAAGAAACACCTCGTGCCAACCGCCTGCATATCGGGCTATTTGGCAAACGCAATAGTGGAAAGTCATCGCTGATTAACGCCCTTACTAATCAGGAAGTAGCTCTGGTTTCGGACATAGCAGGAACAACCACTGATCCTGTATATAAAGCAATGGAAATACATGGAATAGGTCCGTGTGTTTTCATTGATACCGCAGGACTTGATGATGAAGGTGAACTGGGAGCACTTCGTATCCAGCAGACTATGCGTGCTATGGATCGCACTGACATTGCATTATTAGTGTGCACAGGAGATGATATAGAGAAAGAACTTGAATGGAGTCGTTTGTTGAAAGAGAAAAATATTCCAGTAGTATGGATATTGAATAAAGCAGATTTGCTGACAGATGTTACTTCTACAATTCGTTCGATAGAAAAAAAATGTGGACAGGTTCCCCTTGGAGTAAGTGCCTGCACTAAACAAGGAATGGAAGATATCCGTCGTAGTCTGATTGCTAAATTACCTGATGAAACAATGTCGCGAGGGATTGTTGGCAAACTGGTGGAAGAAGGAGATACGGTAATGCTCGTTATGCCACAAGATATTCAGGCTCCTAAAGGCAGACTAATCCTTCCTCAAGTCCAGACAATTCGTGAATTACTTGATAGGAAGTGCCTCGTAATGAGTTGTACGACAGATCAAATAGATTGTATGCTTCAAGCATTAGTACATCCTCCAAAACTCATTATTACAGATTCCCAAGTTTTCAAGACTGTATATGAAAAGAAGCCTTCTGCAAGTAGATTGACTTCTTTCTCTGTCCTCTTTGCCCAATATAAAGGTGACATTGATTATTTCATTGAGGGAGCAAATGCTATTGGAAGACTGACAGAAAATTCTCGTGTCTTGATAGCAGAAGCGTGTACTCATGCCCCACTAACTGAAGATATTGGAAGGGTAAAAATACCCAATATGCTTCGTAAAAAGTTTGGATCAGGATTGCTGATTGAACATGTCTCTGGAACAGATTTTCCTGAGGATTTAAGTAAATATGATCTCATCATTCATTGTGGAGCTTGCATGTTTAATCGTAAATATGTGCTAAGCCGTGTAGAACAAGCACGTAAGCAGAACATCCCGATGACAAACTATGGAGTAACTATAGCATATCTGGCAGGAATTTTAGATAAAATAGATTATTGATGAAAAAAAGTAGGTTTTATTATTGCTTATTTGTGTAATAAGACCTACTTTTGTTCGACAATTCATCTGCGGTAGTAGCTCAGTTGGTAGAGCATTAGCTTCCCAAGCTAAGGGTCACGGGTTCGAGTCCCGCTTACCGCTCTTCTTTAGTTAAAGGCTAATATACTGATAATTAGCGTATTTTAGTCACTGCTTCACAAGCTAATTTCTCTGATTTATAGATTAAAAAAAAGGATATAAACCTCACTTTTGAGGTTTTGTGCGTATCCTTTGCGTATCCTAAAATTTTTCCTATAGATAAACAGGCTTCAATACAGCCTTCAGATTTTACCTTATGCTCTTGGAGAATTAGTTAAAACAGGAAGTCAATACTCTAAAAATATAGATGCAATTATAACTCATTATACTATAAATAAATAAGTTATATTTAATGAAGCATTTATAAAAAGAAGGGATAACCGTAAGAACGATTACCCCCTTCTCTACAAATTAGAAAGAAACTTATGTAAAAGTTAATCATTTAATATCGTCATAAGCAGTGATGGCTTTTTCAAAACGAGTACAAACATCTTTAAATGAATACAATCCATCAGAATTCAAATCTAGCCCTTTCAGTTGTAACTGATAAACCATAGGAGAGTTTTCCTTGTCGAGCATTTCCAAATTTCTCAATTGTTCAGTGCTCTGATATACCAGATTGATTGAAATAAACTCATTTCCTTCTTTGTCCAGCCATTTTTCAAATACCAACTTACAACCAATTGGAGTCTTTTTTTCGATGGAATTAGGTAATTCATAATCTTCCACTTCCAAAGCAGCATTCACACTTGCAATATTTGAATCATGTCCACATAAGAAAGTAAATTTTCGAGCTTCTGAATTAAGTTCATCATTTATGTATACAAGTAATGGATGTGCCACATTATAAGCTACAATAGGTGCTGTAAAAAGTACATCCCCATATACATCCTTTACTCGGGCAATCTTTTCCCAGTCAGAATTAGAGATTTCATGTCCGAATGAAGCTTTTCTTGCATCAGTCTCTTCATAATATTGCAAGATAAAAGCGTCAGATGCTGAATTGGCAAGCTTCAGAGAACCTTTCATTGCAGGCTCCTCTCCTTTTTTCAATATAATTTGAGTATCATAATCATCAAAGGCACAAGTTTCTCCAGCTTTACAAGCAGGTGAATCTTTCAGATCAAGAACATCTGCCAGAATTTGGTATGAGTCTTCGAGTTTCTCATTAATTCCTCTTATTCCGTTTTTGCCTCCCATTGCTGCAATTTGAGACATTGCTTCTTCGCAGAAGGAGTCACTTACTTTTGTCAGGCGAGGGAAAAATACCGGATCCATCTTGCTCGGAGTGTATCGATGATGAATAGCCAGGTTGGCTACTGGCATAAATCCTGAAGAAAAGTATTGCGCTGTTGCAATTGTGCGTTGCATACTATTAGCGTAGATGTTTACTTCATCCACACTCGGTACATAATTTTCAGTAAATAATCCTTCATCAACCAGCCATTTACGGAAAAATTGTCCCATCATTGTTTCCAAAACTCCTCCTCTCAAAGTGAGTTCACTAGAAGCTGAACTCCACTTTGTCCATTGATGAGGAGTTAATTTTCCCAAAGCGCTCCCGTTGTCAGACAACGGAGAGCGGATATTATGACGACTAAGAACAACTACTTCTTTTAAGGTATATTTTTCTTTAAATTCGGGTGAACGTTTGGTTTGAGCCCACACAAACACAGGGCAGGCAAATACCAGTATTAATAACGACAGCTTATTTAGATTTCTCATAATACAGTTTTTATTTGTCAAAACTACAAACTATAATTACAAATTCTCTACTTCTATCAGAATTTTATCTGCAAACGTGTTTCAATAAGCGCCAGTTTTGTATTCGGAGTATTGATTCTGTCGGTTGTAGTAGTGTAAGAGCCGCGAACACGCCATATCATATACTTATTGATATAGTAGTTGAATGTAGCCGACCAGTCATTCAGTCTTCCTCCCAGAATTGCAGCTTTATGATCAGACATATCTGTATAGTTATACGAAAGAACAACCTCCATAGCTCCCGGATCAGGAGTAGCAATACCTCCATCCAAGTCAGAGTACTTATAATTCTTACCTTTTACAAGTGCACGGATCGTTCCATAAGCACCACTTGCCTTGTAATTAGGCTTATCTTTTCTGTTAACATTTACATAGAAATACTGAGTTTCCAGTCCGATACGTCCTATTGCAGCATTGAGTTCCGGAGTAAATTTGTATAACATTTTGGCATCATCAATAACCGCCTCCTGAGCAACGACTTTGGCAATTCGTGTCGGGAAGGTAGTCGACAAAGTATACGCATGATGACTCAATTCTGCGTCCGAATCATAACGAGGTGTTTCAAACGCTCCAGAAAGTCCGACATGAAATATCTTTCCCGGTTCACAGAATGGCTTATATACCAATCGGGTCATCATTCCTACACCTTGATTTCCCAATTTATCGGACGTCATTTTCATAGCATCCGATTCTGTAAAGAAACTCAAAGTTCCCAGGAATTTACTTCTTGTATGCTGATACATCAAACCAATCATACGTGAATTGTTGAAAGCCTGGTTACTTGCAGGCTCTTCCATCGAGATCTTAAAAGAAGAGCTAGTAGCACTTTGCAAACCAAACTGATGGATAAAATATCCGGCACGCAGGAAATCTGACGCATCTTTATCAAAGTTATACTGAATGAATACATCCTTCATGTTCACCTTTCCATACGCATATCCCATATCTACCTTTGCCTTCCATGCACCATACGATGCACTAAATCCAACTCGCATATCGGGAATAGCAAAACCGTCATTGAACTTGTCGTCTTGTTCATTAGCCTTAAAAAGTCCCCCATCCAACAAAATACGTCCTGAAGGTTTTATTTCTAATTTTTCTTCCTGTGCTTTGGCAGCACCGATCATAGTTAAGCCTAAAGTCAATAAAAGTAATCGTTTCATAGTCTTAAATTATAGTTATTCTATTAGTTTTTTACAGGTCTAGTTTTACAAGGTAAAAAAAGTCTAGTCTAGTTTTGTGATGATAAGATTCAAGTAATTAACAAGATTGGAGAGATTAGTTTGCGAAATCACTCTTAGCAACTTGTCCTTTACTTACAAGTTCTGCAAATTCTTTTTTAGCTTTTTCCAGCTGTTTCATAAAGTTTTCATTAGCATGCAAGCGTGCAACAACCGCACTTGCAACTAATCGTGCAGCATCTACATCACTCTGGAAATGGTATCCGCAAATTACTCGGCTCTGCCCCATTTCATATCCCCGTTTCAATATTTCGTTCTGTCTGTCAACATTGATTTCTGCAAGTACAAGAGCTGTAGCCCATCCGATAGCCGTATGTCCGGAAGGATAAGAACCATTTGTCGACAATTCCTGCTGCTGTTCAGGGTTGCATGTCATTTCATTATAAAAAGCAAACGGACGTGTACGCATGTAATGCTCTTTAGCTTCACGTGTAGCCAAGTCGCCGGCATCTTCGCGCATACCTAAAACCAGTTTATCCCAAATCGGTCATTAGGATTTCTCTGTGTCGTACGGCAAAGAGAAATCCTTTAA
>OMAP01000206.1_pt1 | contig 10883 bp, 8 predicted proteins | sample 1644691 | NCBI WGS metagenome assembly OMAP01 (sample SAMEA103958141, study PRJEB25191) | human gut metagenome | biome: human-associated habitat [ENVO:00009003]; feature: intestine environment [ENVO:2100002]; material: feces | place: Germany | collected 2013/2015 | reverse complement strand
GGGGTCACGGGTTCGAGTCCCGTACGCACCGCGTATAACACTTATAATAAGGAAGTTTTATAAAAAACACCCGGAAAAGTACCCATTATTCACTTTTCCGGGTGTTTTTTGTCTGTTTTTCTGCCGGAACTCTCGGCTTACCTTCTATTTTTAACAATTTTATAGCGGATGTAAAAGCCCGCCGCAAGAACCGCCGCTAACCCTATCCCGCTAAGTACCCAAAGAAACGGGTTCGTTTTCGGGTACTTTTCTTCTTCGGTCTGCGCGGTTTCCTTTGTTTCCGCTTCCGCCGTCGTCTTCTGCGTTTCGGTAACTTCCGTTTCCGTAGCGGTAGTAACGCTTGTTTCTGTCGTTTTTTGCTTATCGCCGTTTATAACGATGCGTCCGGTAGTCAGCGACTTTACGTTAGGCGGTTTCTTCAATCCTTCAATAGCCGGGAACAAATCCGTATTATGCCGCAGGGAGGTGTCTGATTGCCCTTCTGCCGTTTCGCTGGTTTTCCGGGTTGGCTCTCCGTTTGCCATTTCCAATGCCTTGCGCATGTCTTCATTAAACGCGCTGTCGGCTTTTTGAAACTGTTCTGCAAAGCGGTTCGGCTTTTGTCCTTCCGGGTAATACTCCACTTTTGTAAACTCTATAACTATGTTTTGCTTCTCGTTGCTTCCGGTAATAGCCGTAGTGTTGGTGGTTGTCCGGTCTTCCGTTCTCCGGTTTCCTTCCGTAGTTGCTGTTAGCTGGCTTTCCGCCGCCAGCTTTCCCTTACGGGTACTTCGGGTACTTGCGCACCCGAAAACCAACAGAAGCAAGAATAGGGAAAGCATGGCTAAAACAAATCTTCTCATACGTCTGTGAAATTTAGAACTTTGTCCTTCCCCTTCTTGTTAAGGGTAAGGCTTCCATAGTTTATACAATTAAGCCGGGATAACCACCCTTTCTTGAAAACCATCTGCGAAGGGTCGCGCTTTATAATTCCTTCAATAAAGGAAATACGGGCGCGTTTTATGTCTGCAAACAGTTCGCGGGCGTTCCTTCCGTTCATCGCGGCTAAGGTCTTTTCGCCTACTATGCCGTCCACGCTTACCCCTAAAATTCGCTGTACTCCGGTAATGCCGTTCTTTCCCGAAGCCCAAACCCAATCCACTACCAAGTTGGCGACGGACTGGCTTTTTATCCGGTCTGCCTTCCATCTGTCCCAATAGTGCGGCTTCATCACGCGGCTAACCGCGTCTTCTTCGGTTATCAAACGCAAATCTTCCACATCTATATCGCCGTCGCCGTCTTTGTCGTACCCTACGGCTTTCCAAGTGGCGATAGTTACCCCTTTGTTAGTTGCCCCGCCTTTGTCTGCTGGGTGGTTGGTAAATCCACCTTCCCAACTCAAAATGAAGGGGGATAATATTTCAATCCGTGCCATTGTCTGAATGTTTATTCGTTATCAACTCTACAATTTTTTCCGCGTCCTTCGCGCTTGCCGCCTGTACGATCTGCCGTATTATGTCCGGTACTTCCGCCGCGTTTACTTTGATTTTTTGCAGCTTCTCGCGTACGGAAATAAATTCTATCAATACCGCGCTGATAGTATAGACAACGGTAGCGAATGGAGCGACGTACCACGTGAACAATCCGGCTAAGAAGTCAAACATGAGGGCGAATACCATAACCCGTATGTAGTCCCCGATTTTGTTGAACGTCCGACGGTACTTCCTGCTTCGCAGTCCTTCCCCTGCCGCCTTCGCCGCCTTGCGCCCGTAGTACATATCTATGAAAGTAGCCATCGCCAAGAATACCCAGCAAATTAGCACAATGGCTACGCGCACCGCCACGTAAACCGTCAAGCCGTGCCAGTCTCCTTGCTGTATCAATTCCAACATATTAGTAACCTTCCGTTAATAAATCGTTCTTTACCATAGTTTTGATAGCAATAACCCTGCTAAGGTGTGCTTTATAGTCCGCTACCGCTTTCGCTTTGCGGTCTTCGTCCGTTTCTATACCCAACTGTGCGGCGTAATAGTCGTTAATCAAAGAAAATTCTTCGGTTTCGTCTATTTCGCTACGGATAACCGCACGCGTAAGGTTTTCGTAGTCCGGCTTCTGCCAAACCTGCACCGTATCGTAGTTGTAAACGGTCTTTTCGCCCGTTTCCGGGTCTTCTACCTTTTCTTCCACTATGTTGTAGTTATAGTGGTAAGAACCATTACCCAACGGTAAAATAATCGCGGGTCTAACGTCTGAACTTGATTTCATAAGGTGTAATTTTGTTTAATTTGTTAATTAAATATTCGCTGTCGCTGTATTTAGCCCAACCCCACCACGCGGCTAACGTCTGCTTAAATTCATCCTCGCTTAACGGTTTCTTCCGTTTCCGTAATTTAGCTATCTTACGGCAAAGGTTCTGTTTGATACGCTTCCTAAGCCGTGTTTCGTTCAAATAGAATACATAGCCCAAGAAATCAATACCACGCCCGAAGCTGTCGCGGTGGTCGTGTGCCACCGGAAAGACTTGTTTGTTCTGTTTGATTTCCAGCTTTACGTTAGCCGCCAAGTAGCTTTCAAACTCTGCCAGCAAAGCGTGAAGCGTCTTTTTGTCGCTATGCAATACTACAATGTCGTCGGCGTATCTGAAATAGTACCTTACCCGCTTTACTTCCTTTACCCAATGGTCGAAGTAGGTAAGTACAAGATTCGCTAAATATTGGCTAAGGTAGTTGCCAATCGGTAAGCCTTCCGCACTGTCTATTATTTCGTCCAAAAGATTGAGTAGCCGTGTGTCCTTAATCTTCCGGCGAACAATGGACTTTAGTACGGTGTGATCTATGGAAGGGTAAAATTTGCGTATGTCTATTTTCAAGCAATACGCGCAGCCTGCCTTATCTCTGTCTATAACGCGCCTTAACTTATTTGCCGCCGCTTGTATGCCACGCCCTTTTATGCAACTATAAGTGTCCGCCGTGAAAATAGACACCCATATAGGTTCTAAAATGTTCATTACGGCGTGATGTACAATCCGGTCGGGAAAGTATGGCAAACGGAAAATCTCGCGTTCTTTAGGCTCGTATATTGTGAAGGTACTATATTCCGAAGTCCTATAAGTTCCTGCCTTTAGTGCTTCGTGCAAAGATAAAAGGTTGGCTTCCTTGTTACGGTCGTGCAACTTCACGCCGTAAGAACGTAGTTTGCCCTTGCGGGCGCGTTCGTCCGCAAGGCGCAAATTATCCAAACTTATTATTTTATCGTAAAGGTTGCCTAACCTTTTCATAGTTGTTTCTTTGCTGATTAAATGGTGTTCTTCGGTTTCCCTACCAAACCCCGTTAATGATTAATCTTTTCCGCCTTTCGGCGCGGTCTTTGTCCTTATTAGCTTTACAAAAAATCAGTATAGCTGAGAGCCGATATTCGCATTCGTATTCGTAGCCGTGTTATTCGTATTCGCGTACGAAAGCCCGGCATTCGCGCTGTTATTCGCATTACCGCCGAACAAGACACCCGAAGGACAAACAACCGTGAAAATCTTCTTACTCAAAATAATAGCGCGTTCCGAAGCCCGCATAGTTACCTTTCGCGGAAAGGCGTTACGCTTCTTTATCTCCTGTAAAATGTATTTTATCTCGCTGGAATTTGTGAAGAACTTCTTCGCTTCGCTTTCGGGGTCATCTTTCTTGAACTTAATTTTCACGAGGAAGCGGTTCGCACCGAATTTCGTTTTCACGTCTTCGATGAAATCAATTAACCAAAACTGCAAATTGATTAGTTTCTGTTGCGTGGTTTCCGGGCAGTTAAAATGTTTGTTCGCTTCGTCCGGTTGAATGTTCAAGAACGAAAGGCTACCATCATCTGTGCTATTATTGTTTGAAGTCATTTTCTTGTATTTTTAATTGTTAAACATTCCGTTTCGTGACGTGTTACGCGGCGGGGATAAAGCAAAGCCGAGAGCCGATAGACGCAGTCGTAGTCGTAGCCGCGCTACCCGTATACGCGTACGAAAGCCCGGCAGACGCGCCGCTATTCGCAGCACCGCCGAACAAGACACCCCTTTGTGCTACGCCGCTGGCTGGTATGTTGGTATAGAAGTAGTCGGCAAAGTAGGTAGTAGAACCTGCGCCCACTTCCGTAGGCATATTTTCCCCGTATTCGCCTATCATCATGCGCTTAACATAACCTTCCTTACGTGGAAGTTCGCCGCGTTTTACGTAATTGTCATAGTTGGTATCTTGGTAGTTTGCCGGGTTGTCGCAAGTATAGAAAGAACTTACGCCGCCGTCCGCATCCGATTCAATAGCGCATTTGCATCCATCCGTCCAACTCCAAATATGCCCGAACGGGTTTTCTATTCCCCGGTATGAAGGTACTTTTACTTTAACTACTACGCCCGTATCGTATTCGTCCGGCATGGTAAATTCGACTACGCCCGAAGCGTTGCCTAATGAATTTGTAGTACCGCAGGGGACAAACGGGTAGTAGCTGTTGAATGTGTTCCACTTCGTACTGTTAAGCGTCGTAACGCCCGCACTTAATCCGCCCTGCTTGTAGCCTTCGCTTGTAGGCTGCGCGTTAAAATCAAGCTGGCAGTTAAGGTTGGCGTATTCAACCACATAAAGCCAATAGGTCGCGTTTTGTGCCGCGTATAAATCGCAGTTCCAGCCCGCGCCGTTCAATCCTACTGCACCTCTGTTTCGTGCGTATTTTCGGAAGTTGGTTAGCGATGTGGCGGTAGCCGGGCGACCTAATAGGGTTCTATAAGTTCCGTCCCATGCCGTATTATTATTTCCGCCCCGGAAAGCCGCCGTAGTATTTACCACGCTGGCAAGTTTGGGAGTAGCTGATAAAGTTCGGTCTATCGTGGCTTCGTATGCGCTACGGTACATCTTTGGTACTTCGATAAAGCCCGGTAGCTGGTATTGCGAAATAAGGCAGGTAAACGTAGTACCGTCAAACTCAAACTTACGGTAGTGCTTCGGTATTTCTACCATTACCATGCCGGAAGCTCCGGTAAGGTCTGCCGCTGCCCCGGTGTCCGTCTTCGTACTGTTAGTAGCATGTAGGTAGGTTACAACCTTCCCCGCATCGTTAAGCAGACAACGCCGCATAAGGGAGCGAAACATGTAGTTCCGGTCTTCCTACCCGTTCCAGCTTTGTATCTGCTACATTTACGTTAATCTTAACGCCATAATAGTAATCATAAGGAAACGCGGGCTTTGTGTTGCCCGCTGCAATAATTAAACCCATAATTATAATTTTTAATAGCCCCAAATTAGGGCGGTTGCTGAACTCGTTTCTTTTATCTCTCTGATAATTTCGGGGTTCCATCCCGTTTCAAAGCGCGTGCTTATAAATTCGCCTTCGGGCATTCCCCAAAGGTTTACTTCCAATACTACCGCCGCTTCGCCATCGTTTTTTAAGCAAAAAGGCGTATCCATTCGGAAGTTGCCACCGGAAAAATCCACGTTCCCGGCTACCGAAATTTGCGCGCTCACTAAATCGCCGTTTCTATTTTCCATACGCTTAATTTTAAGTCGTTACAAAAATACTTTCTTATCGTATTAGTTTAATACGTCGTGAAATACTCGTGAAGTGTTTGTTTAGCCGAAGCCGTGAAATTCGGCGTTACAACACTTCTATTTAATGCCTTGCGCCGTGATGCATGGCTTATTCTCTTATGTTCAATAAATAGGCGTAATATCCGCTGCTTCCGTCCCAAACTAAAAGAAACTCGCGTATGTCGCCCGCCGCCATGTTCCACTTTCCGGTTTCGTTTCCCGCGTTGTTGTTCATACGGTACGGGTAGTAGTTGCTATCCATAGCATTGCCGCCGGAACTGTTCTTTACGAATGTATTACGCCCGCAAACGTACCCGGTCTGCGTGCTCGTTCTATCACAAATAATAGTAATCCTTACGGCAAAGGCTGTATAATTACTAATGCCTAACACAGTACAAATGGAATCACGACGCGGTAGTCCTATGCCGCTGTTGCTATAAATGAAGCGCGGCATTAACTTGAATAACGTAGGCTTGGTAGCGTCGCCCGGTGTAAGGCAGGTATTTACGGAAGGCAAAAGTTTTGATATGCCGTAATCCGCTACGTAGCTGTCGCAAACTATCGCGCCTTTGCTCACTATACCCAAATTAACCATCGCACCGGACGCTTCAATAAGTAACCCGTAGTTAGTTCCGTAGCTGTTTGGTGTCTTGTTGGTAAAACGTCCAACGCCGACCAACCCGGTAGAAGCTGGTAATACGTTCGTTCCAATGGAAGCCCAGCGGTAAGAATCCGAGAACTTTATAAAACTGCTAAGCAATGCTAAACCACTTCCGCTTGTGTCGCCGGATGAAGCCGCTACGCCTATTCGTCCGCTTGCTATCGCAAAGCCGCCAATACTTCCGGCGTTTGCGTTGATTGTTCCCGTTATAGTTCCTTTCGTAGCTACAAAGCTACCGTCTTGCAGTACGCGGAAAGGTGCGGTAGCCCGGTTTCCCTTGCTTGCGCCAGCCCAAAACCTTACGCTTGTGTCGGCTGTGCCTTCCCCCGTTATTCCGGCTTTTATACTCGCGTCGCTACCTGCAAGCTGAACCGTTCCGGCTGTTACTATGCCACCGTCTATCGTGGTTTGGGTGTTATCGTAATAAACGGCTTCCACCCAATCGTTAGCGACGTAAGAACCGGAAGTACGTTTAGTTATACAACGTTTCAGTATTCCGTCTGTTTTTCCACCCGTCAGCCAAAGGTCGCCTATGTCATACGGTGGTTTGGGCTGGGCTACAAATACCTGCCTTTTCCCGTCCGCTGTGTCCTGCGCCTTGCTTGCTGCCGTGTATGCATCTATCGCCTTTTGGTCTTCTATCGTAGTCCATGAATATGTAGAACCGGAAACGGTATAGCGTTTCAGCAACTTTGTTGTTGAACTGTACCACATATCGCCTACGTGCGCCTTCTTTAGTGCCGTAGTCGTCCAATTAGCCGCCGGGTCGGATGATTGGAACCAGCTTTCTATTTTTCCGTCTATCTGTGTCGTAAGGTCGTTTACGGTTGGCGTGAAGTTCTTGTTTATAAAGTTGGTTAGCCCGGTGTCGTCCGTATATTTGGAAGCCTTTACCCAATCTGCGGAATTATAAGAACCGGAAGTGCGGGCGGTCTTGCATCGCATGATGTCGCCCGTACTGCCTTGTACCCATAAATCGCCTACGTCGTAAGGCGTTGTAGGTTGTGCCACGAAAATACGCCGCTTTGTCCCGGCAAGTTTTAACGCGTCGTTAGCAAGTGCCAACGCTTGCGCTACTTCGCTGTCTTGTAGTTCCTGCCAACTGTAAGTAGAACCGTTTTTTACGAAACGGAAAACTTTACCCGTTGAAGTGTTATAGAAAAGGTCGCCTAAATGTTCATCTTTCAGCGCGGTTGTGTTCCAATCCTTCGCGGGCGCGTTTGTCAATGTCGGGTCGTATGTTTCAAAGAACTGCTCTATTTGCCCGTCTAATTGCGCTTGTATTTCGTTTAGAATACCGGGCAGGGTATTGTTTATGTAGTTCTTTGTTTCGTTCGCTATCTGGTCGAGGTCTGAAACGTTCTTTGTCGTTCCGTCGCTGCTTACAAAGCGAATAACGCCGCCTATTTCGTCGTTGTCGAGGTCGAAGTAGCATTTACCGCCGCCGCTGCTCTCTATCCTTCCGGTACGGATGAAACGCCCGTTTATGGTACTGCTCCCGTAAGTCAATGAAACAAGCCTACCGGGGTTCTTCCCGTTCGTATCTGTAACAACCGAATTAAGAACCCCTACAAGGAAATTGTAATAGCCCGCTTCCGCTTCTACCGTCTTAGCCGTAGCGGATAGTACAATAGTTCCGCTATCCCCGTTTTTAGGACATTTTGCGTAGATGTAATACGCCGTAGCGGATGTTAGGTTAGTAAATGTTGCCGAAGAAAGCCCCCACAACTTCAATGCGTCCGGGTCTATCGCGTAATGAACCAATGTACCGGAAGAAACGTAAAGGCTATTAGGGTTGCCGCCATAGTTCGGCTGGAACGTAATGTTTTGCAGTGTGAACTGTGTGCTTTTAGCCCCAACGCTTAACATCTGCGTTTCAATGGAAAGCGGCTTTATCTTCTCGCTGTAATAGTCGCCTTCGGGGTCGAATACCATGTTTAGAAGTTCCTGCGTAGCCAGCCAACGGCGGCGCGCCCTTGCGGGGTCTGCCAGCTTGTTTATGGTAATGACTTCGTTCAAGTCCTCTATTTCGTTTAGAACGCGTACGGTAGTGCTTTTCGTTACGGTGTCGCTTAACGTTATGTCGTAGCTATGCCGTTTTAGCAGATCGCGCTCTATGCGGGTAATCCTTACCGCCTTATTTACGCCTATCTGTTCGTCCTCAATCGGTATGAAATCGCCTACGTGCAGGATTTCGGTTTCCACTTCTTTGCCCCAAAGCGAAATAAAGAAGCCTTCGGTTAGTGCAAGTTTGTAACTTACTTGCGGCTGTGTCATGGTTTCAAAATCCTTTGTCCCGGCTTCCTTCAAATCCTTTTCGGCTTCCGTTATGTATTCCTGCGGTAACTGAATATCTAAAATGCTGTATTTGTCGCCTACGCTTATCTGAAACGCGCCGGAAGTTTCGGAAGGGAATACCGTACCGTTTTCGTCTTGGAACTTGTTTATTACAAACTTATGCGTTCCATGCTCGTAGCTGTGCAGGTCAAACTCGTAGCCTGCAAGTTGCCCGCTTTCAAACTTAATCTTTGCGTTCGTTCCTTCTATCAGATACTTCGTTGTTTTCCCGTCCGCTTCTTTCGCGTTAAGGTCAAACATCGTATTGTCGATGAAGGTAATCTTATCCGTACCCAATGCCGTAACCGTGCCTATACGTCCCGGTTTGATGTTGGTATAGTTCTTCTCGTTTTCCTTTATCCCGTAGGCGGCTATTGATTCCGCATCTTCCAAATAGGAAGTAAGGCGCGTAGTTCCGGGAAGGCATAGCTTTGTATGCCCGTAGTTCTTGCCTAAATTCTCCGTTCCGCCGTAAATGAAAAGGCGGTTTGTTATCCCGGCATTGTTCACGTTGGTACGGCTAAGCTGGTACAGACCACGCCCGCGCCCGTACTTCAACGTGAAAGTATGCGTTATTCCCGCTTTGGCTTTTATGTTGAGCGTATTGGTCTTCCCGTCGCTGGTTATCTCAAATTCTACGCCGTAGTTGGTACAGTGTTCCTGCAATGCCGCCAAACAATTCTTTTCGGTGGCTGTAAAGTTTGTGTACTCCGTATCTTTGGGATAGTTCCCCAGCTTCCAAAGCCCCGGATATACGCGGCTTATGTTCCACATCAATACTTCCAAATGCCCGCCCAAATCCGAGTAGAACGTATCGCCGTAGCAATCTTCGGGCAAATGGTACTGAACATCTATAAGGTCGTATTGCGCCCCTTCTAAGGTCAGTTCGTAGGTATAGTTCCTTTCGCCGTTCTTGGTTATTTGCGGAAGCTGGTTAAGTTTGTACTTCTTGCCGTATATCAGCGTGGTATCGCCTATCATCAAATCCAAAGGCGTAGCGGTGGTTATGGTAATACTTACCACGTCCTCGGAAAGCAAGGCGATTTTTTGCGTCGCCTTGCTTACTGCGCTTATATTCTTCCTGCTGAATAACGGTGTTTTGCTTCCGTCGGCATGGTTTATTATAATCTGTTCCATACTACAATACCGTTAGTTTCAAAGTCCGTTATGTCTTCAATTACCCCGGCTACAATTATGTAATAAATTCCGTTATCCGTGTAGGTGTGGCTAATGGCGTTCTTTCCGGTGCAATCCCCGTAAACGTCTGTATCTACCGTACCATCGCCCCAATAGATATTAACCATCTTATCCGATTTGAAAGCTACGCTTACCGAAGCCGAACCGCTGTTTAATCGCTGGTGTCTTACGACACGCTTAACCGGGTCGGGTTCTTTCAGCTTCAGGGAGAAAGTACCTATCATTTTATCATCGTGCCAGCGTTTGGAAGGGGCTACCCCGTCTTCGCAGTAAACCTCGTAAACAAGCGGTTTAGTTGGGTGTATGGAAATCATAAGACGCTGTGTGCCGTCCTGCCGGAAACGGTCATACAAGGTATTAACCCGTTCTACAAAATCCATTTTGCCGGAAGCCTTTAGCCAGCAATTAAGCGTTATTTCGCGTTCTTGGTATCGCTTTTCGGTAAGGTCTATAACTTTCCCGTGATAGTCCGCCCAATCAACGGAAGCCGGGGTTTTCAGTTTGGGAAGGTCAACAACGCCCGTAGAACTTTCTACGCGTATTCCGAAATCGCGGAAGTTCTTACCATCCAAATAATATTCAAGCTGTGCAACGGAGTTAAGTTCTTCGCCTATTTCCGCGTCGCTCAATACGACGTTATACACCTTCACGCTGTCTAAATCGGCGTAACCGTAACCTATGCCGTAAATGTCTTGTATTAACGCTATCCCGGTAAGCGTGGAAGGCAGTACAATCGTTTCTATTAACTGCGTGTCTAAATAAACCAAAACTCTGTTACCGGACTTCTTTATAGCGAAGAAGCCCCAGCTATCCGGTTCTACGTCTATCCAAAAGGCGCGGTAGCCTTCCACTTGGTCGGTATTGCAGAACAACCCTATTCTTTTGCCCGTATAGCCGTCCGGGTATTTATTGGCTTTTACCCATGCCAATATGGTAAAACTGCCGGATAGGGGTACAACGTTATAGTTTACGTCTGCATATCCTTCGCCGTCAAAATTTATGCAGTTTCCCTGCTTACCTGCTACAAAACTGCAATCTACTACGGTTGCGTCGTGGCGGTTCTGCGCAAAGTCGTATGCAACGGTAGAACCGTTCGCTTCGTCGAAAGGTAAGTCTAAAATTAAATTCTGTTCTAATGCCATAACTGCTAACGT
>OMAP01000205.1_pt1 | contig 10986 bp, 8 predicted proteins | sample 1644691 | NCBI WGS metagenome assembly OMAP01 (sample SAMEA103958141, study PRJEB25191) | human gut metagenome | biome: human-associated habitat [ENVO:00009003]; feature: intestine environment [ENVO:2100002]; material: feces | place: Germany | collected 2013/2015 | reverse complement strand
GGGCGAACCCTTCCCGGATAGCGTTTTCCTCCATGCTGGACAGCCATAGACGAGAGAAGGGCTTTTTGCAGCCAGCCTGCTCATAGACCAGTCGAAAGATCAGTTCGCCCTCACGTCCGGAATCACAACTGTTCACCACAGTATCAACATCAGCCCGGTGCATGAGTTTTTTCAGAATACCAAACTGCTTTTTGGTGGACGCAGACACCAGATACTGCCACCTTTCCGGCAGAATGGGCAAATCTGCGATACTCCACTTGACGTATTTGGCATCGTAGACATTAGGCGGAGCCAGTTCCACCAGATGACCCACACACCAGCTCACCAGATAGCCGTTGCCCTCAAGGTAGCCGTCCTGACGGCTGGTGGCACCGAGGACTTTGGCATAGGACATGGCGACGGACGGTTTCTCCGCCACGATCAATTTTGCGATAAGAATCCCTCCAATCTGTTTCGGATTGCAATATGTAAGGCGGCAAACGCCGCCAATAGAATTATTCTTCTGCGTTATCCTCCTCGCCGGTCTCCTCCGGCTCATCCTCCACAGGGATTTCAAAGTCGCCCTTGTCCTCAGTGTAGTTTGCATCGGGGTCAAGGGCTTCTTTTTCTGCCTGCTTTTTCTGCTTCTGCTTCATAAAGGTGTAAATGCCACCGCCAGCAACCAAACCGACCAGTGCCAGTACGCCTAAGAACGTAGCAGCATACTTCGTAACTTTGTTGCCACCAGTCTGTTCAGAACCGGATGCCACCGCTTCTTCCGCAGCCTTTTTCGCATCCTCCTCGGCCTGTTTGCGCTCCTGTTCTGCCTGCGCCGCCGCTTCTTTTTCAGCGGTGTAGGCATCGGCATCTTCATCTTCCATCAGGGAAAGAAGGTCGGCTTCGTCCACAAGATTCATGAAATGAACGGTGTTTTCCCCCTTGTCGTTGCGGTCGATGACCAGATAGAATGTGTTGCCAGACTTCGACACCAGCGTGATGAACTGCTGGCCAGAGCCATCCGAATAACTGGTGTGGTAATCGTCCACCATCGTCAGATTGCCCTCCGGGGTCAGAGCACCGGTTTCCTCATCGGTCACGGTGACTACATCTTCTTCATCGGTGGTAGAAGTCAGGACGGGCTGTTCCACTTCCTCCACAGGCTCACCGCCATAGGCAAAAGCAGGAGCCGCCATGCCAGCGCACAGTGCCACCGACAACATCAGGGCACAGAACTTATTCATCATCTTCATTATCAGATTCCTCCTTGTTGAACGTAGCACCGACTGCGGACAGCGCAGCCGGGTTCGGGGTGGAAGTTGCAGACTGGCGCAGCAGGGCGGCAAGCTGTTCCGGCGTGACCTTGGCGGTGCGCACCATCTCGTTGACCTCGGCAGCTTCTGCTTCCTGAATCCGCCGCTCAAGGCTTTCAATGCGAGTGTTGATCTTAATGCGACGCTCCCTTTCCTTTTCCAGAGAAGCGCGCAGTTTATCGAGTTTTTCGCTCATTTCTTCCTCCAATCATTTTGAAAGCCGTCCAAAACCGGACAGGTATTTCTGCCAGTAGGACGAGTGAATATCAGCATACTTTATGGGGTCTCCGGCAGACACCATCTTGCCGTTTCCAAGGTAGTAGAGTAGGAAAGTGCCGCCTTATCGTATTTCTACGACAGGTTTGCACAGACCTCTCCCAGAACCGTGCTTGCGCCTCTCAACGCACACGGCTCCCCATTTTTTGCTCCATTTCAAAAGTTATTCCGTTTTAGTTCCATGATGAATTCTCATGTGGCATTTGTGGCACACAACGATTGTCTTGCGCCTCTTTGCCAGCATGACTTTTTCCCAATCAGCTTTACCTTTCAGGTTTTTGACCTTGTTTACATGGTGGATTTCATAGCTATCGCTGTCTGTACAGCCGCAGACTTCACAGACTTTGGCCTTCAGACGTTCCTCGAAGGAGGTTGTGTTGTGCGAATAGCGATACGCCAAATCGGGCACTTTTTCCGTCAAATCTTTGCCTTTGCAATCGCTGTACTTAGCGAACATCATACGGCGTTTTCCCTTTTTGGTTTCATACGGAACGCCCCATGCACCAGTCCCATCTCTGTATTCATAACGAACCTTAGCAATTCGGGAGCGATGCTTGTTTGCGAGTGTTTTCAGACAGCTGTATTCCATCAGATAACCAAAGTAAACGAGCTTGTTGAAGTTGCTTGCAATGGCATAATAGTTACAGAGTCCTCGGAGTTCCGCATTATAAATCATTACGATTTCCAAATCCGTGCGGTTCAGCAGAATTGGGCGATGAATAGGAATCAACCTCTTTCCATCCCTTTCAGCGATGCTATGGGACAGTAAATAGGTCTCCACCTTATCTTTCAGTGGAATATTGAGTTCCACTTTGTTGTTCATAGTACGCATTTTTCGTTTTCCAGAGCGTTTGACACTGGCATCCCTGCGCACCCGAACATCAAAACCAAGGAATCGGGCAGGAGTATTGCTGTGCGTAATAAGGGTCTTTTCTTGACTCAACTCCATTTTCAGAGTGTCCCGGACAAAATCCGTGAGTTTTGCCTTAATCGCTTCGCATTCCTCTCTTGTCCCATTGACTGCAATCAGAAAGTCATCTGCATAGCGAACATATTTCAATCGCTTATCGGTACACGCTTTTGCAGGTGTCCGAAACAACTGCTTTGTCAGTTGCTTGTGCTGAGCAATCAGCTGCTCCCGCATTGTTCCTTCAGCTTTCTTGATTTTCTCATGCAGTGCATCTCGTTTGTGTCTTATCGTGTTGTATTCTTCCGTAAAGTTTCTCGGATTGTATCCGTGGTCAAATTCCTTCTTCAGCTGCATAATATACCTGTCCAGTTCGTTCAGATAAATGTTTGCAAGAATCGGGGAGATGATTCCACCCTGCGGGCATCCGCTATAGGTTTCATGGAAGTTCCAATCTTCCATATAGCCGGCTTTCAGAAACATACGAATCAGGTTCAGAAAACGAGCGTCCTTGATTTTTCGGTTCAGCACATCAATCAGCGTGGAATGGTCGATATTATCAAAGCATCCCTTGATGTCACCCTCAATGAACCACTTTGCTCCGGTAAACTCATGCTTGATCATGGCAAGTGCCGTGTGGCAGCTTCTGCCCGGTCTAAAGCCGTGGGAATAGATAGAGAAAATTGGCTCGTAGATGGCTTCCAGAATCATACGGATAGCTTCTTGCACCAGCTTGTCAGCGAATACAGGAAGTCCCAACGGGCGCAGCTTACCGTTCTTCTTTTGAATATAGGTTCTGCGTACCGGCTTGGGTTCATATGACCCTGTTCTCAATGCTTCAATGATGGCTGTCACATACTGCTCGCTAAATCCATCAGCCGTATCATCATTCACACCCTTCGTTCCTGCACCCTTATTGGAGTAAAGATGCTGGTAGGCAATGAAGTAAATATCCGGCCTCAAAAGATAGCGGTACAGTCGTGTAAACACTTCATCTTGGTTCTTTTGGGAATTTTCTTGTAATTTTGTTAAAATCTCCATTGTTGATTTCATTGAGGCTTTCCTCTCTAATCAATTTCTGATTTTAATGCGCAAAAAACTGCTTCTCTTCGCCATGTGAGCGGCTTTCCCGCATCCGATTTTACGGCTTTTCCTGTCAATTCAGGATTCTCGGACTACTATAGAAGCTCCGTTGTCATGCCAGATTTTCAGTGTCATCTTTCTAGCATAGCTTTGAAATTTATCACATTACTGCATTACACATAGCTTTTTCAAGCGTTCTGGTTTAGACAATCTCCAGTTGACGATAGTAGTAGGTCAATGTGAATTATCGGATATGCTTTCGTTCCGTTACTATCGGTTCTCCGACGTGCCGTACAGGGGATTAGCAACCCATAGGAAGGACTCTATTTCCTATGGTCTCTGTACCAAAGGTTTCAGACAATTTTCCTTTGCCCACACGTAACGAGGGCTTGGAACTCACCTTAAACAATTCAGTTTTATCCTTATATTCACTTATCCTTGCGGTTCAGTCGTGCCCGATTGTCTTTAGGCAACTTACCGCTTTCCTGCCGTGCTCTTTTCCCGTACATCTTTCGACTTTCGGTAAAGCAGGTGGATTCACGCGTTGCTTTGCGGGGTAGTACCTTAGCCACAGCCTCCTTTCTCTACTTCTACTATCGTCCTTACTGGACGCACGATGCCCACATGACTTTTCCCCGGCGTATCATACGTTCCTTCAAAGAAAACAAGGTCGCCGGGCTTTGCTTCGGCTTCGGAAATGTGCTGGCTCTTGTTCCACAGACCGTTGGCGGTGGTGCGCCCCACATTGTAGCCGTTCTGGTTGTAGACCCAGCAAACGTAGCCGGAGCAATCAAACCCGGTTTCCGGGGTAGAACCGCCCCAGACGTAGGGCGTGCCCACATACTTTTGCGCCTCCTTGTAGATAGCGGCAAACTCGCTGTCCGTCAGGGCTTCCGCAGGAACCTGATAGTCGATGCCGGGTGTGCCGGAGCCATCGGAGCCACCGGGCGGCAGACCGCCGTTGAACAGATAAGGCCGACCACCCAGCGTATCCTGAAAGATCTCATAGCGTTTCCACTGGTCGTTGTCCAGTTCCTCCCGGATAACCACTTCCAGCCCTTTATTCACCAATTTGGTGTGGAAGATGCGGTACTCATAGGGCACCTGCGTAGGGACTGGGATTCCTGCCGGACTGATGACCCAGACGGTCTTATACCGTATCTGCACCTCCACCCATGTGGTCAGCTTGTACTGCTTTTTGAAGGTCTCCTTCAACTTGCCCTGCACCTCTGACCGGGTGTAATCGTCATAGAGAGTCGTGAGAAAAGAGGTCAACTGCCATGGGTCATGCTCGATGGGGTCAAGGTGATACTGGTACTCGTTGTAGCCGGGGTGGTCGGTGGTGGTGCGCTTGATCTTTTTGTCCAGCTCCTTTTCCAGCTTCTTGTAGTCGGTTTCGGCTCCCCGGATGTCCCGGTCCTCTGCGGTATAAATGGTCTGCCCGGATACCTGCGTGGTGCCGGAGAACAGAATGGAACAGGACGAAAAGGCTGACATGACCAGCAGCAGGAGCAAAAGAAAAACGCCCACGATCAAAAGAACGTGCGCGTTACTTTTTGCAAAATTGGCAATGCCGTTGACTGCGGTGCTGACTACCGATTTTCCTTTGTCGATGACCTGTTCCATGCCGGACTTTGCCGCAGTGGTGCCATTGGATACCGCTTTGCCGCCTGCGGTCTGTGCCGCTGTACCCGAATGGGCGGCGGCATAGTAGCTTTGCCGGATGTCCTGCTTCTGCCGCCACCGGGAAAGCCAGTTGGAACTGCCCTCGCCGGTGCCGGATGCGCCTGCATCTTGTGCTGCAGTCGGCTTCTGCGGGGAAGATTTTGCGGTTTTGGCACCCTTCTTGCCCTGCATCTTGGCTTTCTTTTTCAGCTTCCGAGCATAGATGCTCTTGGAAATATCCCGGACATTTCCTGCTGCCTTTTCGCCCTCGCTTAAAGCCTGCGTGCCCACATTATCGTCCTCGTACTGGTCAACCTCCCGATGCACCGCAGACCGGGCGGCAGCAGCGGCATACATAGCACGTTTCTGCTGCTTTGTCATGCGGGATGCTTCATCCGGGGTTATCTCGGCTTTGCCAAAACGCAAATGCTGGGATTTCTCCGCAGCTTTGTCTGCATCCTGTTTCAGTTTCTGCTTTTTGGGCACCGACTGCTCCACTTTAGACTTTTTCGGAGGGGAGCGCGTAGCCGTGCGCTCCTTTTCCTCCTCGAATTTCAGCTTCGGCTGTTTCTCACTCATGCTTTTGCGCTTCCGCGACTTCGGAAAGGCGGGTCGTAAGGATGCGGTAGAGTTCAAGGTCTTTCGGGAAGTGGTCAACAAAGGGCAGGATCACGTTACCGAAAAACAGCAGTCCTTCACCCTCGCCGGAGTGGGTCACATAGGAAAGCTGATGGGGCGAAATATTAAGCTGCTTTGCGAGGATCTGCCGGTCTCCGTTGGCCTGATTGAGCATATACACAAAGTCCGAGTTTTCAAAAATGTTCGATACTTCGGGGCTTGTCAGAAGATCTTTCACGTTCTGGGTCAACCCTGTAGGGATACCGCCCCACTTGCGGAAACGCTTCCAGATCTCCACGGAATATGCTGCGGTCTGTTCCTCTTTCAGCAAAAGGTGAAACTCATCGACGTAGTATCGCGTGGATTTTCCGGCTTCACGGTTGGCGGTCACACGCCCCCACACGGCATCCTGCACGATAAGCATACCGAGTTTCTTCAACTGCTTGCCAAGCTGCTTGATGTCAAAACAGACAATGCGGTTATTGATATCCACGTTGGTGTGGTGGTTAAAAATGTTCAAACTGCCCTTGACGTAGATTTCCAGCGCAGCCGCCACATGGCGGGCTTCCGGTTCGTCTTGCGTCAGCAGGGCGTTGTACAGATCTTCCAACAGCGGCATATTTTCCGGGGTGGGATTCTCGAAATACTTGCGATAGATCACATGGACGCAGCGGTCAATGACCGTCTTTTCCACCGGCTGCAAGCCCTCTTTGCCGCCCACCACCAGTTCGCACAGGGACAGCACAAAGTCGGCTTTCAAAGCCAGAGGGTTATCCTCTTCCGAGTAGTTGCTGTTGATGTCCATAGGGTTGATATACTGGGTGCTGGCAGGGCTGATGTGGATGACCTGCCCATGCAGACGCTCCACCAGCGGAGCGTACTCTGCTTCCGGGTCGCAGATGATAATATCATCGTCCGTCACAAGGAACGCATTGCAGATCTCACGCTTTGCCGAGAAACTTTTGCCGCTTCCCGGTGTGCCAAGAATCAAGCCGTTGGGGTTTTTCAACTTTTTACGGTCCACCATGATCAGGTTGTTGGACAGGGCGTTCAAGCCATAATACAGGCTTTCCTTGCCATTGTCGAACAGCTCCTGTGTGGTAAACGGCACAAAAATTGCCGTGCTGCTGGTGGTTAGACCCCGCTGGATCTCGATCTGGCAGTCTGCCAGCGGCAGCGAGGACATAAGCCCCTGCTCCTGCTGAAAATCGAGGCGGCATAATTCGCAGTTGTGCTTCTGGGCAATGCTGACTGCCTGAAACACGTTGGTTTCCAGTTCCTGCTCGGTTTTCCCGGTGTTCAGCACCAGAAAAGTAACAAGGAACATACGCTCGTTTTGCGACTGCAATTCTTTCAGCAGGGCTTTTGCATCCCGCCCATAAGTCGCCAAGTCTGACGGCAACACGTCCATATCATATCCGGCGCGGACGGCTTTCTTCTGGTGGAGTAGGGAGCTGCCGCCTTACTATCTTGCAATAGCAGGTTTGCATCACCCTCTCCGGGAACCGTACTTACCTCTCTCGAAGTATACGGCTCTGTCATTGTTCGGTCAGAAAAACTCATTGATTGTGAATTAGATGGTGGCAATGCTCACACACTACAAGTGTCTTTCGCCGTTTTGCTAACATTGCGATTTCCCACGGTTCTTTTCCTTTAAGGTTTTTCAGTTTATTGATATGGTGGATTTCGTAACGTTCGCTTTCCGTTGTGCCACAAAGTTCACAAATTCTTGCTTTCAAACGCTTCTCAAGCGGTGTTACCGACTGACCATAAATAATTGCGGCATTGCTAATGCAGTCTGTTGAAATTTTCGCATCTTTACAGTCCATATAGTTGGCGAAATAGCGGCGCTTGGCTTTCTTTTTCGTTTCATAGGGGATACCCCATTCGCCAGTTCCGTCTTTATACATAGCAACAACTTTTGAGATTTTGCTTTTGTGTTTTGCTGCAAGCGTTTTTAGGCAGCTGTATTCCATAAGGTAAGACAGATATTTCAGTTTACAGAAGTTGCTGGCTATTCCGTAATAATTACAAATACCTCTCAACTCATCGTTGTAAACTGTGACTATCTCAAGGTCTGTCAGCCGTAGCAGGGAATTTCTGTGAACGGGAAATAGCTTTCCGTCCTTTTTCTGTATCGCTATACCCTTTGAGAAAATAAAGTTGTGGATTTTGTCATCGAATGGCACTAGCAGTTCAACATGGTTGTTGAGAGTTCTCGCTTTTGTGCCTTTCTTGTTCCGCTTTACTTTCTCACATCTTCTGACACGAACATCAAAACCTAAGAACCGGGCACATTCACTGCTGTGGGTAATAAGTGTCTTTTCTTCGCTGAGTTCCATCTTGAGTGTTTGCCCAATAAACTCAGAGAGTTTGCTCTTAATCCACTGGCAATCCTCTTTACTGCCCTTTACACCAATAATAAAATCATCTGCATAGCGGATATATTTGAGCTTTTTATCCGTCTGTGCTGTGCAAGGAGTTTTCAAAAGTTGTTTGCGGAGTGTTTTACACTCTGCAATCATGCTTTCTCTTTCTACTCCATTCTTTCTGTCGATGTGGTAGCAAAGATTTTTGATTCTATTGTGCAGTTCACGGTATTCCGGGGTGATTTTCCCTTTTTCAGGAGTGTCAAATTCGTCTTTTAGCTGCATGACGAATTTATCAAGTTCGTGCAGATAGATGTTTGCCAGCAACGGTGAAAGAATACCGCCTTGCGGTGTGCCGCTGTAGGTTTTGTGGTAAACCCAATCTTCCAAATATCCTGCTTTTAGAAATTTGTAGACCAGTTTTACGATGCGTGCATCTTTGACCTTGCTGCCGATAAATCCAACCAGTGCATCGTGATTTATATTGTCAAAGCACCCTTTAATATCCCCCTCAACAAACCAACGCACACCACCAAATTGGTACTTCAATTTGTCTAATGCGGTGTGACAGCTTCTTTTCGGGCGGAATCCATGCGAGCAGTCCAGAAAGAGCGGTTCATAAATTGCTTCCAATATCATGCGGAGTGCTTCTTGAACCAATTTGTCCGTAAAGGTCGGAATACCTAATGGACGCTTCTTCTTCGGATTGCTTTTCTTTGCAATATAAGTTCGTCGTACTGGCGTGGGCTGATAGGTTTCATCTGCCAAGGACTGAATGATTTTTTCAATCTTAGCTTCGCTGAAACCGTCTGCTGTGTCTTGATTGATACCTTTTGTCGATGCACCCTTGTTCGTGTACAGACGCTGGTATGCCTGATAGTAAATATCTGGGCGCAGCAGATAGCGATACAATCTAGTAAATACTTCTTCCTTATGGGTTAATGAGTCTTTGCTGATTCTTTCTAAAATTTCGGTTGTTGGTTGCAATGAGGTTTTCCTCCCTAATCAACGTTCTATTTTAGTACACAATAACTACGCTCCTTCGCCATGTAAGGGTCATTATCCCTCTCGGACTACTATGAGCGTTCCGTACCCATGCAGGATTTTCAGGCTCTACAGCCATAGCCTTTTCAGGCGTTCCTGTGTAGGGTATCCCCAGTTAACATTGTGTGTAGGGAAATGCGGATTGTCGGTATGCGCTTTCGTTTCCTTGCCATAGGTTCTCCTACAGATTCCATGAACATTGAGATAACCGATGGATGGAAGAGCATCATCCATCGCGTTCATGACAGAGGTTTCAGACATTTTCCTCCGCCTGAAAATAACAGAAATTAGAAACTTGCGTATCAGTAAACCCAACTTCATCCTCGTATCCGCTTAACATGGCGGTTCAGTCGCACAATACTGTCTTTCAGTGACTTACCGCTTTCCTGCCGTGCTCTGTTCCCGTTTCAGCTTTCGCCTTTCGGTTAGGCAGGTTGTTTCCCGCGTTATCCTACGGGGTAGTCCCTTACGCTACACTACACAATGCCCTATCTGGGCGCACCTCTTCGATTTTGCTGCGGTCGAGTTCGGTAATGGTGTGCTTGATGGTTTTGATGGCCTTGTTCTGGTCAACGGACTGGATGTGCATGGTAACGATTTGGCTGGAATCCATGTCCAGAAAATCCTTCAGCAACTGGTCGCTCAAGTCAGAAGCCGTGATATTCAGAAAGCTGACCGCTCCGAAGATGCCGCCCATCTGAAAGGTGCGGCTGTTCTTAAACGCCAGCGCAGTGGGGGCAATGGCATCCTTTACGGACAGACCACTGGGCACAAGGTCTTTCCAGTTGAAGTGGAACTTGTTGGCTCCATCCATGTTCAACATCCCGTGCATCAGCCGCAGACGTTCCGTACCGTCCAGCGGCTTTGCCAGAACGCCAAGCCGGTGGAAATTGTTCATCAGGTCGTTCTGGATGTGCTCCAGCCGAGGTTTGACCTGCGCCATGCTGTCGCCCTCGATGCCGTAGGTCAGAAACTTCGTTTTGGTCAGACCGTTGTTGCCCTTGGAAAGCTGCTGCCGCAACATCTGGCTGTACTCGGCTCGCACATCATCAAAGCCATCCTGCTGGTACGGGATGCGGATGGACTTCTCGAAGTCTGCCGAATCGGTGGCGGTATTCACGAAAGACAGTTCAAAGTGGATAGCGAACCTCCTGCATTGACTGAACTGTGAGAAGAATCCTCTCAGGGAGGACGGGGAGCGCAAGACGCGGTGACGGTATGCTTAGTGGAAACATTGGCATGAGTATGCGGTGCGGCATCGGTAGAAAAATAGTCGTACAGAGCATCCCGCAGAGAATGGAAGCAACGAGCATGGTAGTCGTGCAGACGGAGAACCAGAATCTTCAAAACATCAACGGCGGAACAGTAAAAGTCCTCCGTGACTTCTGCGAAACTCTCATAGCAGGCCATTTCAGTATCCATGCTGCATCTCTCAGTCAATGCAGATGCAGACCATCTTCTCGCGTCCAGCCATCAGAGGAACACTGTTCTCGCCCAGATAACACTGGATCAGGTACAGGTCACCGGTGGTAAGGGCAACAAAGTTGCCATCGGTGTCATAGCGTACAAAGATGACTGCGCCGGACAGGTAACGCTTGCCAGCCAGCGTAATGACCTGACGAGGATCGTAGCAGAGTGCCAGCGGCACATCTTCGCTGATGCTGTAGCAGGAATCAGTTTCATCGAAGCAAGGCAGGTAACTGCGAACGTTCGCCAGCGGGGTGATGGTCAGTTC
>OMAP01000203.1_pt1 | contig 11075 bp, 6 predicted proteins | sample 1644691 | NCBI WGS metagenome assembly OMAP01 (sample SAMEA103958141, study PRJEB25191) | human gut metagenome | biome: human-associated habitat [ENVO:00009003]; feature: intestine environment [ENVO:2100002]; material: feces | place: Germany | collected 2013/2015 | reverse complement strand
TTATGAACTTTTACTTTCTGAGCCTTTGACACTTTCTGAGTTACCGTACAGCGTACATCAGCCGATGAAGCTCCTACCATCCATTGATATGTTCCTTTAGGTAATTCCCATGAACTGCTCTTTTCATTAAGCGAAGCCATATCCATCAACTTCCACGACAAGGTTACAACCTCCGATTCACCCGGCTGTAACAGTTTTGTTTTGGCAAAAGCCCTCAATTCTTTAGCAGGCTTCTCAAGTCCACCCGCCGGAGCTTTAACATATACCTGTACAGATTCCTTTCCAGCACAATTACCCGTATTCTTCACTGCAACCTTCATTTCACAATTATCACCATTAATATCAGATGACACAATTTCAAAACTAAACGTTGTATATGACAAACCGTGGCCAAAAGGATAAGATACTTCCTTATCAAAAGTTTCAAAATAACGATAGCCTACATAAATACCTTCCTCATAATCCGTAAAGTCAACATTACGAACAGTTTCTTTGGGCTTTTCTTCCTTTTCTTTTGATTCGAAGTTCATACCACTTCCCATTGCAAACGAAGGCATCTTAAATTCATAATCATAAGGGAAATTAGAATCAGACGGTGCATCCCCATATTTTATAGCAAAAGTCATCGGCAAATGTCCTGAAGGATTTACCTTACCTGTCAATACATCTGCAACACAGTTACCAACCTCCTGACCTGGCTGGAAAGCACAAATTACAGCATCAACCATATTCTTCCAGGAAGCTGTTTCTACCGGACTACAAATATTCAGAATAACAATAACTTTCTTTCCGGCTGCATGATAAGCTTCTGCAACCTGTTTAATAAGAGCTGATTCATTTTCTTTTAGATAGAACTCTTCCACACGTCTGTCGGAAGCTTCACCACTGGTCCGTCCTAAAGTAATAATAGCGACATCGTTATTCTTAACTTGTACTGATAATTCGTCACTCGTCGGAGCAAACTCTTCTGCACGTTTGAGAGGAGTCAGTGAGAAAGGAGGTTTTCCATTAGGATAAAGACGTTTTTGCTCATCAAACAAATGTTTTTTGTATTTCTTTATTAGATCAGCATCTACAGTGTATCCTGCATTACGCATTCCTTCAACCAAAGAAACACAATAGTAGCCAACACCTGTACTACCGAATCCCATACCAGCAGGAACCATATCATAAGATGTTGTTCCATAAAGAGCAATAGTCTTTACATTGGCTGTCAAAGGCAGTACACTCCGGTTATCCAACAAGACAATACCTTCAGCACCTATCGTGCGGTCAATGATTGCATGGGCTTTCAAATCTGTTTCGTTAGCATATTTATAGTTCTCAAAAGTATGACACTTTACTACTAGTTCTAATATGCGCTTTACATTACGGTTTAAAATAGCTTCATCCAAGGTACCGTTTTGCACAGCTTCCAAAATAGCCTTATATTGGCGTTCTTGTCCAGGCTGTAACATATCATTTCCAGCCTTCATGGAAGTAACGGCATCCGTCCCTGCATTCCAGTCGGACATTACCACTCCCTTGAATCCCCATTCATCACGCAGAATATTCTCAGTCAGATCAATATCTTCACACGTATATTTACCATTGACTTTATTATAAGATGTCATAATACTCCATGGCTGAGATTCTTTAACAGCTATTTCAAACCCTTTCAGATAAAGTTCACGCAACGGACGTTGTGCAACTCGTGAATCATTATTATTACGATTTGTTTCCTGATTGTTTACAGCAAAATGTTTTAAACAAGTACCTACTCCTTGGCTTTGTACACCTTTTATATATCCAGCAGCCATTTTTCCTGTTACAACCGGATCTTCTGAATAATATTCATGGTTACGTCCGCATAAAGCATTACGCATCAAATTGGCTCCCGGAGCTAATAACACATCCATACCATAATCTTTAACTTCCTCTCCCAGCGCAGCTCCTACCTGATACGCTGCATTCGGATCGAAAGTCGCAGCTACAGTAGTACCTGAAGGAAACTCTGTTGCATAATAGAACCGACTGTCAAAATCCCGTTTCACACTCATAGCCAACCGGTGTGGTCCATCTGCCAAGTATACCGATGGAATACCTAAACGGGGAATATCATATGTCCGTCCGGCTGTTCCGGGAAACTTGGCGCCATCTCCCATTGACATACCACAACCAATCACCATGTGTACTTTTTCCTCTAAAGTCATCTCACCGATAACTTCATCAATGTTATTGGCTTTTAGTTTTACTTGTGCCTGAACTGTAGGAGTTACCATACATAAAGCAGCAACTCCAATGCCTACCATTCGAATAATGTTTCTCATTTCTGTAACAGATTTAATATTAATTTTACACAACCTAAAGGTAGAATAAACCATTGGTAAATATTATTCTGTTTGTATAAAAGACTGATATATACGTTCAATCAGATTGTTCTATTTGTTCAAATATTGGTCTGTATATTCAAATTAAGCGATTATAATAAGCTAATCAGACTTTTTCGTACCCTTTCACATAAAAATTACCCTCTCATTCCATCTTGTTCAAAGAATAGAATGAGAGGATAATTTTTCTATTTACTGACTCCGTAAGCCGGTTATTGGCCAGTATTGAAACAACACTTATCAGTAAGATTTTTATTCTGAGATTATAACAACACGACTGGCTGGCAAATCAGGAATATAAATTTTCCCGTCTGAAACTGTGATATCAGCCGGACCGGATAAGCTTTCCTCCAATGACAATCCAACGGGTAATAAATCACCATTTCGAAGATTTATACGACTAATCCCAGCAGGAGTCCAGTTTGTAACATAAAGCGAAGCACCATCAGAAGCAAAAGCGATTCCATCATATTGTCCTGGAACAGTAACTAACTTTTCTGGTTGGGGATTATTAGTCAAATCACTTATACGATAGACAACATGCTTCTCACTTGTATTTCCATCAGCCGGATAAGAGGCCACATACATCGTACCATCACCTATTAATAAACCGTTAGGGCCTGGAATAGTTATCCATTCCTGAGGTTCTCCCGGATTAGCAGGATCCGTAATATCTATCTTAAAAATCTTATCCGTATTTGTCACTGAAACATACAGGTCACTGCCATTTGCTGCCAGGTCATTTACAAACAAATTACCTTCCGGCAAATTAATTGTTTTAGGTGTTTTGCTAACTTGAGCCAGATCGTAAACAACTATTTTATTGACATCACAAATATATAGTTGATTATCGCGCATGAACATTCCCTTCGGAGCATTCAGGTTACCATCAGCAGGAACCAACGTATCCATTTTACCATTTTTATAATAAAGGATGTATCCCTTTCCTTCTGCATTTAACGGATTCAATTGTTCTGTGCCAAAGTTAGCTATCAAAATACCTCCGTTATACGGATAAGTACTTTCACAGTAACGGATGTTTTCATTAACTATTTCAACTTGCTTTTCATTACCAGCCAGACTAGCTACAGGAATGGACATCATCACTGCCATACCGATGATGGCTGTAAACTTTGCTTTTTTCATAAAATCTATATTTAAAAATGAATAATGACGCAATAATAAGTGCTCCCAAAAGCAACAGCAAAAGGATTTCCACCAATGAAAACCATCCGTTACTTACAAATACAATTCCTGTCAGCGAACCGATAAGACTTGAACCGAGGTAATAAAACAACCAATAAATACAAGTTGCACTGCTTTTTAAATTTTGTGCATGTATAGAAATAATCCGACTTGCCAGTGTATGAGTTCCGAAAAAAGAAAAAGTCAATATACCTAGTCCTAAAACTATAATCCAAAGTTTCATTACCAATAAGCATGACATTCCAATTCCCATCAGCAACAATGTACCTTGTAGAAGTATCTCCGGTGCAAATTTATCAGATAAACTTCCTGCCACAACCGAACCTATGATACCTGCTATATACATCATGAAAATCATTGCAACCAAATGGTGCGGTAAGGCAAATAAAGGTGATTCTAACAGAAAAGACAGATAATTATATACACTTACAAATATTCCCATTGAGAGAGCTGCAATCATATACATACTGATAAAGGTAGGTTGGATAAGCAATGAAGGCATTTGAGCAATCTTTTGCCTGAACGTAAAAGGTGTAGCAGAAAAATTCTTGCCTGCCGGTATCATCTTACAAAAAAATCCACCTACAATCAGACTCCCTATTCCTATGAACAAAGCAGCCAGTTGCCATCCACCGTAACCAGCGACCAAGGTAGCAACTACCCGTCCCAACATTCCTCCCAATGTATTTCCACTTAAATAAAGGCTGATGGCCAACCCGATTTTCGAAGTATCTACCTCTTCCGAGAGATAAGCCAATGCTACCCCAGAGACACCAGCCAATGCAATCCCCTTAATTAAGCTTAATACCAGCAGAACGAAGTAATTGCCAACAAAAGCAGATACTATAGTTATAACAGATGATAATATAAGCGAAATGCCCATCAGCTTTTCGCGCGATATACTATCAGCCTTAAATGCCCAATACAACAATCCTACAGCTATACCAACCGTCGTTATAGAGACTGTAAGACTACTTGTTGCTGGGGTTATGGTAAAGAAACGACATAAATCAGATAATATAGGTTGAAAGAGATATAACTGAGCAAAAACAGATATCCCCGATAAAAGCATACAATTTCGTATCAAACGAAACCGTACTGTAACCTCATTTTTCTGATCTACATTTTCGACAGCCATAAATCACCTTTCATATTAAGATTTATGACGCAAAAATAGATTACCAGCAAGTATAACATTTTATCTGAAAAACTCTTTTTTTCGATAACTGTTATTGGGAAAACCGATTTAAGAAAACACTAGTTAACAAAAAGGCAGAAAGCCCTTGACTGTTCCTCCTGGATATATGAATATGAATGTTTAAATGAAAATAAAGAATAAGGGTAAGGGAGAAACCAGTCAATGAGCTTTCTTAATATAAACAAATAGAAATATTATAAATCCTGTCCGCCTCCTAATACCTGATACAGATTGATCATGCTTTGTATCTCTTTAAAGCAATTGGCTGTCTGAGACAATCGGGCACTAAGTAAAGTCTGATGTGCTGTCAAAACTTCCAGATAAGTCGTATTACCATACTGCATCAATAATGATGTACTGTTAAACGCTTTTTCTAATGAAGCTATCTGATGTTGATAGTTGTCTTTCTTCTTTTTACTGGTCTGATAAGAAACTAAAGCATCGTTTACTTCTGTTCCTGCATCCAGAAGTTTTTGTTTGAAAGCCAGCAATGCTTCTTCTTGTTGTGCCTTAGCTATTCTGCGACGTGCTATAAGCGTTCCTTTATTGAATAAAGGTTCTGTTAAAGAAGCAAGTGCTGATGTAACAAACTTGCCAGGATTTGTTATCAGTCCACCAATAGAATTGGTCCAGCCTGCACTTCCACTCAAGGTTATGGAAGGATAAAAAGCCGAATTTGCCTGATTGGTTACATAAAAAGCTTGTTCCAGTTCATGCTCAGCTACCCGTACATCCGGTCTGTTTGCCAAAAGCTGAATAGGCACTCCAAGACTTAAAGAATGATTAAAGCTTTGTTCTGCCAATTTTCCTCTTGGTATCTCATGAGGAGTTTCGGCAAGCAATAATGAAAGTGTATTTTCCACCTGATTAATCTGTTCCTCCAAGTCTATAACAGAATTTTCCACTTCATAACAAGTAGCTTTCATCTGTGAAACCGCAGCTTCATCAGCCTGACCGGCTTCCATTAACGCCTGAGTTGAAGCAACTGTTTCCTTCCATGTTTCAGCAGTGGTTTTCGATATTTCAAGCTGCTCATCAAGCATCAATAAGGTGTAGTAGGTATTTGCTATATTTGCTACCAGACTGGAATATACCGCCTGCTTATAATCCTCACTTTGTGCATAAGCAGCTTTTGCCTGACGCTTTGAATTCCGCAATTTTCCAAATATATCTATTTCCCAACTGGCTGTTACCGGAAGCGTGTAAGTACGTGACACCTGGCTTTCGACTGTATTTACTCCTCCTTGTGGAGATAAGGCAAAAGACGGAAGAAAGGCCAGCTTAGCAGAAAGTAAAGATGCCTTCGCCTCTTCCACACGCAACTCTGCCGTTCGCACATCGGTATTCTGTTTCAACCCCTTTTCTATCAGATCCTGCAAATAAGGATCTGTAAAAAAATCACGCCAATGAATACAACCCATATTTGTTGTATCCGATCCAACAGCTTCTTCTCCATATAAATTGTCAGGAACAGATGTCTGAGGCTGATATTTCGTATAAATTCCGCAACTACTTAAAAACAGCGTTATGCCGAATATAATAACTTTTCGTGTATACATATATTGCTTATTTTTCTGTGTTAAAAGCACTCTTTTCTATCATTGTTTGTTCTTTTTCATACATAATCTGCTGATCAGGTTCCTTCTGCAAAGGGCCACGCAATTTTTCCTGCAAATATTCGAAAACAATAAAGAATACAGGGACAACAAAAAGCAAGGCCAAGGTTCCAATAAGCATACCTCCCACAACTCCTGTAGCCAACGAACTATTACCATTTGCTCCTGCACCAGAAGAGAACATCAACGGAAGCATACCGAATATCATACAAAGTACCGTCATGATAATAGGTCGGAAACGTGCCTGAGCTGCCGAATAAGCAGAGGAAATAATTCCCATACCTTTACGTCGACGTTCTATAGCGTACTCGGTAATCAAAATAGCCGTCTTCGCCAACAAGCCAATCAACATAATCGCTCCTGTCTGCAAATAAATATTGTTTTCCAGTCCGGCAATACGAGCAAAAAGGAAACTACCCATTAATCCGAAAGGCACAGAAAGAATAACAGCCAGAGGAACCAAGAAACTTTCATACAAACAAGACAAAATCAAATAAATCAGTACCACACACAACGTATAAACAAAAACGGTTTGTGCTCCTCCGCTACTAGCTTCCTCACGAGCCATACCTCCATATTCATAACCATAACCAGAAGGTAGTGTCTGCAATGCTACCTCTTTGATAGCTTTCTGAGCTTCACCCGTAGAATATCCCTCAGCTACATTGACATTAACATTGATCGTATTGTAAAGATTAAAACGTTTAGCTATCTCCGCGCCTTCTTCCGAACGAAGCGTTACAAACTGACTGACAGGAGCCATTTCTTCACCGTTTCGAACGAACATATTATCCAGCGCATGTTTATCCAGACGAGACTTCGGAGAAGCCTGAATCATAACACGGTATACTTTACCGAATTTATTATAATTAGATACATACGATCCTCCACAATAAGCTCCCAAAACATTAAGCACATCGTTTGGAGTAATACCGGCACGCTTACATTTGGCTGCATCTACATCCACCGCTACCTGTGGAAAATTCATAGCATAAGAACTATAAGCCATAGCAACTTCCGGGCGTTGATTCAGAGCAAGAATAAACTGATTTATAGAGTTATAAAACGGTTCCATCTCACCACCGGTCTTATCTTCCATATAGAGTTCAATAGCATTTCCTGTTCCATATCCAGGAATCATGGCAGGTTGAAAACAGAATACTTGTGCTTCTTTGATATTACTAAACTGAGCATTCAGTCTTTTCATGACTGCCTCTACTGTATGCTCTTTACCCTTTCGTTTGTCCCAATGATACAAACGGATAATAACTGTTCCATAAGAAGTTCCTTGTCCAGAAAGAAGTCCATAACCGGTAATACGCGAATAATGCTCAATCTCCGGAGTTCCTTCCAGAATATCTTGTACCTTATCCATAATCTTATTTGTTTCGGCCAGCGAATTACCCGGTGACGTACTGATATTAACCATCATGGTTCCCTGGTCTTCTTGAGGAACCAAACCAGTTTTGGTAGTAGTCATCAGATAAACCAATAAAGCACAAGCTATACCCAATGAGGTCCATACCATCCAACGATGATGAAAAAAGAACATCAGTCCTTTTTTATATTTAGCCATCATCACATTAAATGAGGCATTATAAGCAGCACGTATTCTGCCATTTATACTTCGAGCGTTTTTCTCTCCTTTTGCAGGCTTCATCATTATGGCACATAATGCCGGACACAGTGTCAAGGCATTCAAACAAGAAATTCCGACAGATACTGCCATGGTAATACCAAACTGAGTATAAAAGACTCCTGACGTACCTCCCATGAATGTTACCGGAATAAATACTGCCATAAAGACAAACGTACACGATACAACAGCCATAGTCACATCACTCATCGCATCTTTCGTTGCCAAATATGGAGAACGATAGCCTACGTCGAACTTAGCCTGAACTGCTTCTACAACGATAATGGCATCATCCACAACCGTTCCGATAGCCAATACCAAAGCAAACAGTGTCAGAATATTGATACTGAATCCAGCTACCGACAAAAAGGCAAAAGTTCCGATCAACGAAACAATGATGGAGATGGACGGGATCAGTGTACTTTTGAAATCATGCAAAAAGAAATATACAACCAAAACTACCAGGATGATAGCAATCACCAAAGTTTCTATCACATTATGAATAGAAGCAAAAAGAAAATCGTTGACACTCATCATCTGAATAAATTCAGTTCCCTTAGGCAGTTCTTCCGACATTTCATCCAACAGATTAGAGATTTCTTCGTTTACAGCAGTTGCATTAGCTCCAGCTACCTGAAATACCATAAAAGTAACCCCTGGAACTCCATCGGCCTCTCCATGAAAACTATATGATTCACGTCCCAACTCAACATCAGCTATATCTTTCACACGGAGTACAGAACCATCTTTCTGTGAACGTATCACCATATTTTCAAATTCCTCCACACTTTTCAGTCGACCTTTGTATTTCATGGTATACTGAAATACGTTATCAGAACTTTCACCTAATGATCCTGTTGGAGCTTCAATATTCTGTTCATTCAATACAGCCGTCACGTCGGAAGGTGTAAGACCATATTGAGCCATTTTATCCGGCTTCATCCAGATACGCATACTATACGTATCACCCATCAGCTGAACATCACCGACTCCCTGAATACGTTTGATACGAGGGATTACATTAATATTGAGGTAGTTTGCCAAAAACGTTTCATCATATCGTTTATCCGGACTAATCAAACTATTAATCTGCAAGAAGCTGTTCTGACGTTTAGTCGTACTGACACCAATGGCAGTTACTTCTGCCGGCAACAATCCTTGCGCTGCCGAAACACGGTTCTGTACATTGACGGCAGCCATATCCGGATCCGTTCCTTGCTTAAAATAGACTAGAATTTCAGCTGTACCTGCATTGGTCGCTGTAGAAGTAATGTAAATCATATCTTCCACACCATTAATACTTTCTTCCAATGGCATGATAACACTATTCATCACAGCATCAGCATTAGCACCCGTATAGGTAGCTTCTACACGTACGGTTGGCGGTGCGATGTCAGGATACTGCTCTACCGGCAATGTATAAAGTGAAATAAATCCAACGATTAATATCAGTATCGATATTGATAAGGCCATGACAGGCCGCTTGATAAATATATTTCCTTTCATAAGCGTCTGTTATTTAACTTGTATTCCTTCACGAATCATTCCGGCACCATCCGAAACAATCTCATCACCAGGTTTCAAACCATCCAATACAATATATTCCTTACCATCATTTACCGGAGCAACCTTTATAAGTGTAGACACAGCTTTTCCATCTACAACTTTATATACCAGTATTTTATCTTGTAATTGTACCGTAGCTCCCTGTGGAATTACAATACATTTTTCATATACACTAGGTATCAATACATTGCCTGATGCTCCACTATGCAACAAACGCGAGGAATTAGGAAATACAGCACGTACCCCAACAGTTCCTGTTTCTTTATCTATAACTCCGCTAATAGATTCAATCTTTCCTTTTTCTTCATAAACAGATCCGTCATTCAGTTGCAGTTGAATAGCAGGCATATCCTGCAAGGCCTTATCCAAAGAACCAAACTGGCGGACAAGCGATAAAAACTGATTTTCTGTCATCGAAAAATAAACATACATTTCTGAATTGTCAGAAACAGTAGTCAACGGCTGGGGCATGTTGGAATTTACTAATGTACCAACCCGGTAAGGCAACATGCCCACTACACCGTTGCTTGGACTTTTAACTTCTGTATAAGAAAGATCATTGCGTGCATTTACTTCCTGAGCTTTTGCCTGTGCCAATTGTGCCTTGGCGGTAAGATAAGCATTCTCTGTGGTTTGTAAGTTGAAGTCGGAAACTACTTTTTTCGCAAATAAAGCCTGAGTACTTTTATAAGTAAGTTCAGCTGTTGCCAGATTAGCTTTAGCAGACTCAACATTAGCCACAGCTGTTTCGAGAGCAGCTTTATAAGGTACCTGATCTATGACAAACAAGATTTCTCCTTTACGTACGATATCACCTTCTGAAACATTCAGTTTTTCAATGTATCCCGAAACCTGTGGATAAATATCGATATCCTGTTTTCCCTCAATCGAAGCTGAGTACGATGTCGTAATTTCCTTGTTTGAATCAGCATTGATAACTGCAAGGCTATAGCCCTTACTTTCATTATTATTTGTTTCTGTTTTACAGGAAATTACCCCTACAGAACAGCCTGCCAAAATCATTAGCCAAGCTTTTAGTCTAATCGTTTTTATAATCATATTCATCTATTTTTTGTTCGTGCAAAAGTAGTATCTTGGCATGTAATGGAAGCTACGAATTTTCGTACAGAAATGTCTTGTTTTCTCCTTTCAGAACATATAATTTGTTAAATACGGAAAATACAATATAGATAGAAGAAAATAAAACATTATACTTATTGTATAATTCCTCACCTTTGCAAAAAATAATTTATGGAAGAGATTATCAAACATATCGACATGGAAATGCTTAAGTCGTATAGCTATCAAGGAAGCTACACTGACGAATACTTGTTTTTTACCGACAAGCTAGAAAATATATTCCAGGAAAATAAAAATGTCAAACTGGAGTTCTTCTTAATGATTTATTGTATAGAAGGAGAAATTAAATTGGCTGAATTCAACTTGCAAATGCAACAGAATTCTGATTAATAATTTGTTTAAAT
>OMAP01000202.1_pt1 | contig 11106 bp, 8 predicted proteins | sample 1644691 | NCBI WGS metagenome assembly OMAP01 (sample SAMEA103958141, study PRJEB25191) | human gut metagenome | biome: human-associated habitat [ENVO:00009003]; feature: intestine environment [ENVO:2100002]; material: feces | place: Germany | collected 2013/2015 | reverse complement strand
CCTTTTCCGTGGATAAACACGATTTTCTGTCCTTTCTTATTTTTGTATTCTTCCAGTGTCTTGCGGAATACATCAAGCTGATAGTTCAGCATTTCTGCATTTCCCATACCTGTAGTATCGTCCAGCAGTTCATGAATGTGCAAGTCTACTTCTACAATATCATTTTTTATCTTGTGCTGTTTCTTTTGCAGCTTGGCTGGAACATCCGACACATTCTTCTGCAACAGAGCCTCCTTGATATCATTGGCCGAAACATATACTTGTTTTACTTCTTCATCATCGCGCACAATATCGTATATCAAAGCCGGTTCGGCAAAGAAATCACTCTGCTGGAACGTATGCAACTTATAGAATTTTACGGTATCAATACGCACTTCCGTATTGATGGCATTCTTCAGAAGGAAAGTACGGTCGTCTTTATAAGCAAGCAGTTGTACGGCTACATGTTCCATACCGTTCAATTCACTCTTTTCGAACTCCTCCAGATGCATCTTCATATTCGGCTTGATGGTTCCTCTGCTGCGCAATGTCCAGCTTTTTCCTTCTGCCGACAAATACAGATAATCGACAAAATAGTTGCTGTCGTTCACCAGATAAGCATCAAAAGCAGTCGATGAAATGACCTTTACATCCTGAGGCACATAAGCCAGATATACGTTCAATACATCATTTCCCCGTATCTCCGGAGCACGGTATGTTACAGGCTTTTCTTCCTCTATTTCTTCTTCGGCTGCTTGCGGTGCTTCGGGTTTCTTCGCCGACTTAAGCGGAATATTATAGTCATCCGTCTGAATGACAACACACTCCTTTATCAGCATAGGTATCTCAAAACCGTCTTCACCTTCTACCAGTGCAACATCTTTTCCCTGAAATCCTCTTACTATTCCTCCTCCTACTTCGCTAAGGAAGCGGACTTTATCTCCTATTTTCATATTTTCTTCTTATTTGGTTTATTACGCAAAAGTAAGGATTTTACTAGTGAGTAATGATATTTTTACCTACTTTTTAAAGCAATGTTTTTCCTTTATCTATATAGGAAATATTTGAAACCTGCTTCCCAAAAAGCGGACTTCAGGCAGTTTTTCCGATAAAAAACTGCCAGCTCATGTATCCGAAAGTGTATTCCGAAAGAATACAAGAATAAAAAAAGTTATTCTTATAGGACTGAGAACAAAAACCCGAAAGAAATTCAGTAATTTTGCAGACATAAAAAAATACTACTCAACACTATGACAGAAACTAAGCATATAAAAATCAGCGATTATAACTATCCGCTACCCGATGAACGTATTGCTAAATTCCCTCTTCCTGTACGCGACCAGTCGAAATTACTTGTATATCGCCACGGGGAAGTAAGCGAAACTGTATTTACTTCTTTACCCGACTATATGGAACCGGGTATGCTGATGGTTTTCAATAATACAAAAGTTATTCAGGCACGCCTGCACTTCAGAAAGGAAACAGGTGCACTGATCGAAATATTTTGTCTGGAACCTATTCAGCCAAACGATTATGTACTCAATTTCCAGCAGACTCATCATGCCGCATGGTTATGTATGATCGGTAACCTGAAGAAATGGAAAGAAGGGCCGCTGCATAAAGAGATGACGGTAAAGGGAAAAACAATCACGCTGACTGCTACACGCGGAGAATGTCACGGTACAAGTCATTGGGTAGATTTCACCTGGGATAATCCGGAAGTTACCTTTGCCGATATACTGGAAGTATTCGGCGAACTGCCTATTCCACCTTATCTGAATCGTGAAACTCAGGAAAGCGACAAGGAAACTTATCAGACTGTTTACTCTAAAATAAAAGGATCGGTTGCAGCTCCTACTGCCGGACTGCATTTTACAGAACGCGTACTGGCATCGCTCAAAGAAAAAGGTGTAGACTTGGAAGAAGTCACGCTGCACGTAGGAGCCGGAACATTCAAACCGGTGAAAAGCGAAGAAATAGAAGGTCACGAAATGCATACAGAATACATTTCGGTCAATAAAAGCACTATAGAAAAGCTGATTGCACATCGAGGAGAAGCTGTAGCTGTTGGTACAACTTCCGTACGTACACTCGAAAGCTTATATTATATAGGAGTAACTATCAGCCAGAATCCTGATGCCAGTCAGGAAGAATTGCACGTAAAACAGTGGCAACCCTATGAATCGGATATTACACTCAGTACCATAGAGTCACTGCAATGTATATTGGATTATATGAACCGCCATAATCTTGACGCACTCCATACAAGTACGCAGATTATTATCGCTCCCGGATACGAATACAAAATAGTGAAGCGCATGGTCACAAACTTCCACCAGCCTCAAAGTACACTGCTTTTGCTGGTTTCGGCTTTCGTAAAAGGTGACTGGCATAAAATTTATGATTATGCACTGGCACACGATTTCCGTTTCCTGAGCTACGGAGACTCTTCGCTGCTTATTCCTTGAAGCACTCTTTGATATAAATCAAGAAAAGAGCATCGGAAGTCATTTTTTTCTTATTAGATGAATAAAGAATAAACAAAACCCTGTAATTTTGTGTTGTAAAACATAAAACAAGGATAACATTAACTAGACTAACCCCATAAAAAGAGGGGAAAAGCAATACTAAATTAACTTAGTAAACGCAAAAACAAAAGAAAGGGTAACAATTATGAAACAGGTAAAAGATTTATTCAAAGCTATTAAGAAAAACTTGAATGCAAGTGCAATGGCAATGTACGGTCAGTATACAAGATAATATACACCGTACTGATTTTAGAAAAACATCAATACATCATCCATAACCAGAGGACGAAAGATTTTCAGATAAAATCTTTTGTCCTCTTTTTTTATATTCAGTAAACTGAAGCTTTACACACTCTTACAGATTATTCATTACCACCAATCAAGATATCTTCTCTCTACCTTCTCAGCCTAAGGGATATTCTATTCTTCCATTCAGACCATGCAAGTTATCGCATGATATCTTTAAGACACTCATATTTTTTCAGAGAATAAGGCGAATGATCGGGTAAGGCGTGAACCATTTGTTACGTTAATCCGTTTTTATCTTGAGCTCCAAATACGTATCGAAAGAATATATAAAAGAAAAAAGCATCTTGGATCTTCTCCAAAATGCTTTTAATCTGTTGGGCTACTCGGACTCGAACCAAGAAAAACAGGACCAGAATCTGTTGTGTTACCATTACACCATAGCCCAAAATCTATTGTTTTGTCAGCCTCATTTGATTTTGACGGTGCAAAGGTACAACTTTTTTATAATATACCAATATTTTGGAGCTTTTTTTTCAAAAAAATACAAAAGAAAAAGAGAATTAAGCCTCATTCCTTCGTGATATACAGAAAAGCAAGTATATTTGCTACATTAATTTATATATGAATAATAAATAAAAACGGAAACAATAATAATGGACGAAACAAAAGACTTAGTAAAGAAAATTACAGAAGGCATTCAAGAGAAAAAAGGAAGAAACATTGTAATAGCTGACTTAACCAATATAGAAGATACTATTTGTAAATACTTCGTTATTTGTCAGGGAAACTCTCCCAGCCAGGTTCTGGCAATCGTTGACTCAGTAAAAGAATACGTCAGAAAGACAACCGGTCATAAAGTATACGGAATGGATGGTGTGCGTAATGCACAATGGGTTGCAATGGACTACGGAGATGTACTGGTACATGTCTTTTTACCTGAAGTGAGAGATTTTTACAATCTGGAACATCTGTGGGCAGATGCCAAATTAACATCTCTCCCCGATATTGACTAATTTCATAAAAAAATTGTATGAGCGAAAATTTAAACAACAATAAACCTAAGATTAATGTACCCCGACCTAGTTTGAGTTGGCTGTACGTTATAATAGCACTTGTTTTTGGTTTTCTTTATTTCTCGAGCGAAGACGGAAGCGCTAGCAAGGAAATAACCTATACCGAATTCAAGGAAATGGTAAGCAAAGGATATGCAAGTAAAATCATTGCTTACGATGACAACACCGTAGATATGTTCATCAAGCCTGAAAACATTGTTGATGTGTTCGGAAAGGATGCTAATAAGGTAGGAAGAAGTCCTTCTGTAAATGTCAAGATAGGCTCAATGGAAGCACTCGATAAATTCCTTGACGAAGAACAAGACAGCGGAAACTTTACAGGTTCTATCAGTTACGAAAAGCAAACCAATTATTTTGGTATGATTTTCTGGAACATTGCTCCTTTCTTATTATTAATAGGAATATGGATGTTCGCCATGAGACGTATGAGTGGTGGCGGAGGTCCGGGAGGAGCCGGAAGTGTGTTCAGTGTAGGAAAAAGCAAAGCACAGCTTTTCGAAAAAGGAGCAAACCGCATCACTTTCAAAGATGTTGCTGGTCAGGCAGCAGCCAAACAGGAAGTAGAGGAAATAGTAGAATTTCTGAAACAACCTCAAAAGTATACAGAACTGGGAGGAAAGATACCTAAAGGAGCCCTGTTAGTAGGCCCTCCGGGAACAGGTAAGACATTGCTTGCCAAAGCTGTTGCAGGCGAAGCTGACGTACCTTTCTTCTCTATATCAGGTTCCGACTTCGTTGAAATGTTTGTCGGAGTGGGAGCTTCACGCGTACGCGACCTATTCCGCCAGGCTAAAGAGAAGTCACCTTGTATCATCTTTATCGATGAGATCGATGCCGTAGGTCGTGCCCGTGGAAAAAATCCGAGCATGGGAGGTAATGATGAACGCGAGAACACCCTGAACCAGCTGCTTACAGAAATGGACGGATTTGGTTCAAACAGTGGAGTTATTATCCTGGCTGCAACCAACCGTGTAGATATTTTGGATAAGGCCTTGCTTCGTGCCGGACGATTCGACCGACAGATTTATGTAGATCTACCCGACTTGAACGAACGTAAAGAAGTATTTGGTGTACATCTCCGCCCATTGAAACTGGATAATACGGTAGACGTTGACTTGCTGGCTCGCCAGACTCCGGGATTCAGTGGAGCTGATATTGCCAACGTATGTAATGAAGCAGCTCTGATAGCTGCCCGCCACTCAGTAGGTAAAGATGACTTTCTGGCTGCAATCGACCGTATAGTCGGTGGTCTGGAAAAGAAAACCAAGGTTATGACAGCAGCAGAGAAACGTGCCATTGCGCTGCACGAAGCAGGACATGCTACGATTTCATGGTTCCTGGAACATGCTAATCCACTGATTAAGGTTACAATCGTTCCTCGCGGACGTGCATTGGGAGCAGCATGGTATCTGCCCGAAGAACGTCAGATTACAACCAAGGAACAGATGTTGGACGAAATGTGTGCTACGCTGGGAGGACGTGCTGCCGAAGAAGTATTTATCGGTCACATCTCAACCGGTGCTATGAATGACCTGGAGCGAGTAACCAAACAAGCTTACGGCATGATAGCATATGCAGGTATGAGCGACAAGTTGCCTAACTTATGTTATTACAGCAATGACGAATACAGCTTCAACAAACCTTACAGTGAGCATACTGCTGAATTGATTGACCAGGAAGTGCAGAAGATGATCAACGAACAATATGCTCGTGCCAAGGCATTGTTGCAGGAGCATAAAGAAGGTCATAACCAGTTGGCACAGCTTCTGATAGACCGTGAAGTCATCTTTGCAGAAGATGTAGAAAAGATATTCGGAAAGCGTCCATGGGCATCTCGTTCGGAAGAAATCATGGCTGCTGAAGAAAAAGCTCTTCCTGCTCCCGAAAAGACAGAAGAAGCTGCTACAGCATCTGAACCGGAAACTAAGGAACAGACTGAAAACTCCGGAACGTCTGCTACACAAGATGAGGAAAAGCAAGCCTGACAATCATCTGATAAACAACAGATAACATAACTTTTGTCATTCAGAAGGCTCCAAACGAGCTTACTGAATGACAAAAGTATTTTTAATAATAAACATTAAAACCTTACTGCCGTGAAAAGCAATTTTCTTCAACGAGCCATCACAGGAGTGATATTCGTAGCCGTACTTGTAGGCTGTATCCTGGGAGGGCCCATTTCATTTACAATTTTGTTTGCATTGATCAGTGCACTTACGATCAATGAATTCGGAAACATTGTCAACCGAATGGAGCATACGCGCATGAACAAACCTATATCCATTCTGGCTGGTTTGTTTTTATTCCTCTGCTTCGGATATATCGGAGTAGTGCCGGGAGCGAATGAGATATTCATCCCTTATCTCTTCCTGATACTTTATCTGTTTATCAGTGAATTGTACAAGAAGCAGCCTAATCCGCTCAATAACTGGGCATATGCCATGATGAGCCAGATATATATTGCCTTATCATTCGCTTTGCTCAACGTGCTGGCTTACCACAGCAGCACAACAGAAAGTGTATCTCAGTATAACCCCATACTGCCCTTATCCATTTTTATCTTCAACTGGGTAAACGATACGGGTGCTTACTGTACCGGCATGCTGTTTGGAAAACACCGTCTGTTCGAACGTATTTCCCCAAAGAAATCTTGGGAAGGTTCTATCGGTGGAGCTGTGTTCAGCATCATTGCAGCCATCGTTTTGGCACACTTCTTTACATTCCTGAGCACTGGTGTATGGATTGGACTGGGACTGACTGTAGTAGTATTCGGAACATGGGGTGACCTGACCGAATCGCTGATGAAACGTACCCTCGGCATTAAAGATTCAGGCAATATCCTGCCTGGACACGGAGGTATGCTCGACCGCTTCGACAGTACTCTGATGGCCGTTCCAGCAGCTGTAGTATACCTGTATCTGGTAGGACTTATCCTTGCATAAGAGCATAAAAATCGCCCTTCATTTCTTCTATACGTTTCAGATATGCATCTTGCTATGCAACAAACTGATTCACAACGTATTGATAAATAGAAGAAATGAAGGGCTTATTATGTCTGAAATTCGTACAAAAAATAAAAAAACATCAAGAAGTTTTTCTACACTTTTGCTCTTCTTTCAACAAAGTCTCCATGTAAAAACAGAAGCCAATGGTATCAGGCTTTGTGATTCGACTTTAACAAAGCTGTAATCTGAGATGCAGCACGCTCCGATGCTCCGGGTTCTCCTAAAATTGCTATCAGTCGGTCGTATTCTGAAAGCATAAGCGGACGTCCGCTTCCTCCCGGTACAATCTTAGCCAACTCCTTTTTTATATTGGCAACCGTCATATCGTCGGCAACCAGTTCAGTTACCACTTCACGGTCGGCTATCAGATTTACCAATGAAATGTATTTCACCTTCAAGATATGCCTGCGAAGGAAAGAAACCAACTTGCCTGCTGCCGTATAGTAACATACTACCTGAGGTACACGGAACAAAGCCGTTTCGAGCGTAGCTGTTCCCGAAGTAACCAGTGCAGCCTCAGCCTGCTGCAACAAACGGTAAGTCTGCCCGAACACAATCTTCGTACTGCTGTCGATATATTGTTTATAGAAATCAGGCTCAATACCAGGAGCTCCCGCCACCACAAACTGATACTGCGGAAAACTGCGTGCCGCCTCAATCATACGCGACAGATTATCTTTGATTTCCTGCCGGCGACTTCCTGCAAGTAAAGCTATGATCGGTCTGTTTTCCAACCCATTGGCAGCAATAAACTCACTGAAAGTTTCCTGACCATTCTTCCGGAAATCATCCACAGCGTCGACACAAGGATTGCCCACATAATGCACCGGATACTGGTGTTTCTTGAAAAAATCGACTTCGAAAGGCAGAATAGAAAACAGTTCATCTACATCGCGCTTGATATTTTTGATGCGATATTCCTTCCAAGCCCAAATCTTAGGCGAAATATAATAGTAGACAGGTATCCGCGTATGCTGTTTGATATATTCGGCTATCTTCAGGTTAAATCCCGGATAATCAACGAGGATCAGCACATCCGGCTGCCACGCTTCAACATCCTTCTTGCAGTAATCCATGTTACGGAAAATAGTACGCAAGTGAAGCAGTACGGGAATAAAACCCATATATGCCAGTTCACGGTAATGCTTTACGCAAGTACCTCCCACCGCCTTCATCAGATCGCCTCCGAAAAAGCGAAATTCGGCCTGCGGATCTTCGTGCTGTAAAGCACGCATCAGGTTCGATGCATGCAAGTCGCCCGATGCCTCTCCTACTATCAGATAATATTTCATACGTTCCAGTTCCAGTGTTTCAAGTCTTCCATCAGCGAATATGCCGTCACATCAATTTGCGTAGGAGTAATAGCCACGTAACCGTGTTCCAACGCCCAGTGATCGGTATCTTCAGCATCAGGCTCGTTATTCTGATACTCACCTGTCAGCCAGTAATAATATCCGCCACGCGGATGATCTGCCTTAACAAATTCATTGGTCCACACCCCATCAGTCTGACGGCAGATACGCACACCTTTCAGTTCGTTTGTATCAGGGAAATTCACATTCAGACACTTACCTACGGGAAGTCCCTTTGCAAGCACTTCTTCTACAATGCGGCGCACATAAGGCAGCGTTGCAGAAAAATCAGCATCCGCACTATGATTACAAAGCGAAAATCCTACCGAAGGGATTCCTTTCAGGCATCCTTCTATCACCACTCCCATCGTACCAGAGTAGTGTACATTGACCGACGAGTTGTCGCCATGATTAATACCTCCTATCACCATATCGGGCTTACGGGGAACCAAAGCGTGCAAAGCAAGTTTGACACAGTCGACAGGACTTCCCGAACACTTATATACAATGAGTCCCGGCTCCTGACGCATCTTTGTACAGCGAAGCGGATGCTCGGAAGTAATGGCTCCCGATGAACCCGAACGCGGCCCGTCGGGCGCAACAACAATGAGGTCGGCAACAGTGCGTAACGCAGCGATAAGTTCTTGTATTCCTTTGGCATTCACGCCATCATCATTCGACAGCAATAAAAGAGGTCTTTCGTTTGTCATATATTTCTCCATTAATAATCGCCGGTAAAGTTACAACAAATATTAATCTTCCCAAACCACGACGAATAATTACAGATAAATCGTTATCTTTGCCTCGCCGAAGTTATTAACAAAAGCCGTAAGTTATCAACATTTTCAAGAAATGTAGACATTTGCTGATACATAGTTTCGACGATTATTTGTTACTTCGCAATCAGATAAACTGATTAATATGGGAAAAATTATTGCTTTAGCCAACCAAAAAGGTGGCGTAGGTAAGACTACTACAACCATTAATCTGGCTGCATCATTAGCAACTCTCGAGAAGAAAGTGCTGGTAGTCGATGCCGATCCGCAGGCGAATGCTTCATCCGGTCTGGGAGTAGATTTAAAAGAAATAGATTGTTCTATTTATGAATGTCTTATCAATCAGACCGATATACGGGAAGCTATTTACACGACCGATATTGACGGATTGGATATTATTCCTTCTCACATCGACCTCGTGGGAGCAGAAATCGAAATGCTGAACCTGGAAAACCGTGAGAAGATTATGAAAAAGGCATTAGAGCCGATGAAAAGTGAATACGATTATATTCTGATAGACTGTTCACCGTCGCTGGGGCTGATTACCATCAACGCACTGACAGCTGCCGATTCGGTCATCATTCCGGTACAATGCGAATATTTTGCACTGGAAGGTATCAGCAAGCTGCTGAACACCATCAAGATAATCAAGACAAAACTGAACCCTTCGCTGGAAATAGAGGGTTTCCTGCTTACAATGTTCGACTCACGTCTGCGTCTGGCAAACCAGATATACGACGAAGTGAAACGTCATTTCCAGGAACTGGTATTCAAAACCATTATCCAGCGAAACGTCAAACTGAGTGAGGCTCCCAGCCACGGAATACCTGCCATCTTGTACGATGCGGATTCTACAGGAGCAAAAAACCACCTGGCTTTGGCAAACGAAATTATAAACAAAAATTAAGAAGCATAGAAAGCTGAAAGAATAAACAAATATGGCCGTACAGAAAAAATTTGCACTGGGCAGAGGACTCGACGCGCTGATTTCTACAAACGACGAGGTTAAGACTTCGGGCTCTTCTTCCATCAACGAAGTGGAACTGAGTAAAATCTCGGTAAACCCGAACCAGCCACGCCGCGAGTTCGATCCGATTGCCCTGCAAGAGCTTGCCGACTCAATAGCTGAAATCGGCATCATACAACCTATCACTTTACGCAAGCTGAATGAGGATTCATATCAGATAATAGCAGGAGAACGACGTTACCGTGCTTCTATACAGGCAGGGCTGAAGACTATTCCTGCTTACATCCGTACTGCCGACGATGAGAATGTAATGGAAATGGCTCTGATAGAGAATATCCAGCGCGAGGACTTGAACTCGCTGGAAATAGCTCTCGCCTACCAGCATCTGATCGAACAATATGAACTGACTCAGGAACGTCTGAGCGAACGTGTAGGCAAGAAGCGTACTACCATCGCCAATTACCTGCGACTGCTTAAACTTCCTGCTCCGATACAGGTTGCACTGAAAAATAAAGAAATAGATATGGGGCACGCACGTGCCTTGCTTGCGCTGGATGACCCGAAGACACAGATACGTATTTTCAACGAAATAATCACCCAAGGGTATTCGGTCCGCAAGGTAGAAGAAATAGTAAAAGCCCTTTCAGCCGGCGAAAGCGTAGAGTCGGGAGGCAAGAAGATTGCTCCCAAAGGCGCCAAACTGTCTGAAGAATATACGATGTTGCAAAATCATCTGTGTACCTTCTTCGGTACAAAGGTGCAGCTTTCGTGCAGCAACAAAGGAAAAGGTAAAATCAGTATCCCGTTCAGCAACGAAGCTGATCTGGAAAGAATCATGGAGATACTGGACTCATTGAAACCAAAAGAATAAAAAGGACAAGTTTTGAGAGAACGATCGTTTACATATGTATTGTATATCGTACTGATGCTCTGTTTCGCATGGGGAGGAAGTACGGAAGGATATGCACAACGCGCACTCAAGCACCGGAAAGGCTTACTGAATGCCGATTCGATACGCGCGCAAAACGTGGCCGACAGCCTTGCTTTACTCGATACGCTGAATATACGTCAAAAGCGCATCGAGGAACTGGAAGCTCCGGTAGATACGGCCAGACTTATGCGTCAGAGTGACTCTTTGCAAAGCCGGAAACCTGTAACCATAAAGGAGAAAAAGAAA
>OMAP01000199.1_pt1 | contig 11162 bp, 6 predicted proteins | sample 1644691 | NCBI WGS metagenome assembly OMAP01 (sample SAMEA103958141, study PRJEB25191) | human gut metagenome | biome: human-associated habitat [ENVO:00009003]; feature: intestine environment [ENVO:2100002]; material: feces | place: Germany | collected 2013/2015 | reverse complement strand
ACTCCTACGACGAAGCCTTTGAAGCATCTTTACAATACTTTAAGGGCGATGAACTTGCTGCCAGGGTTTGGGTAAACAAATACGCAGTAAAGGACTCTTTCGGCAATATTTACGAAAAGTCACCGGAAGACATGCATTGGCGTATTGCCAATGAGGTGGCCCGCATTGAAAGCAAATACCAAAACGGGCTGGACGCACAACAACTTTACGAGTTATTGGACCATTTTAAGTACATCGTTCCACAAGGAAGTCCGATGACAGGCATCGGCAATGATTACCAAGTAGCATCATTGTCCAACTGTTTTGTTATCGGAATGGAAGGTGCAGCCGATTCCTATGGTGCCATTATCCGCATTGATGAAGAACAGGTTCAGCTGATGAAACGTCGTGGAGGAGTAGGACATGATTTGTCTCATATCCGTCCGAAAGGTTCACCTGTCAAGAACTCAGCACTGACTTCTACAGGATTGGTTCCTTTTATGGAGCGTTATTCAAATTCCACCCGTGAAGTAGCTCAAGACGGCCGCCGTGGTGCATTGATGCTGAGCGTATCTATCAAGCACCCCGATTCTGAAGCATTTATCGATGCTAAAATGACAGAAGGCAAAGTTACAGGAGCCAATGTCTCTGTAAAACTTGACGATGCATTCATGCAGGCAGCTGTTGACGGTACTCCATATACACAACAATATCCCATCGATGCTGCCACACCTTCGACAACCAAAGAAATAGACGCTTCGGCTTTATGGAAGAAGATTGTACACAATGCGTGGAAGTCGGCAGAACCGGGTGTTTTATTTTGGGATACGATTATCCGTGAATCTGTGCCCGATTGCTACGCAGATTTAGGTTATAAGACTGTATCTACCAATCCATGCGGTGAAATTCCATTGTGTCCTTATGACTCTTGTCGTCTGCTGGCTATCAATCTATATTCTTATGTAGTCAATCCCTTCACCAAGGATGCCTATTTCGATTTTGAGCTGTTCAAAAAACATGTTGCTTTAGCTCAACGCATCATGGATGACATTATCGACTTGGAGCTGGAGAAAATCGAAAGAATTATGACCAAGATTGACTCCGACCCTGAAAGTGAAGAAGTAAAAGGGGCAGAAAGACATCTGTGGGAAAAAATATACAAGAAAAGCGGTCAGGGACGCCGTACCGGTGTAGGTATCACTGCCGAAGGAGATATGCTCGCCGCCATGGGACTACGCTACGGAACTGAAGAAGCAACCGAATTTTCGGAAAAAGTGCATAAAACGATTGCCTTGGAAGCATATCGTTCTTCTGTAGAAATGGCAAAAGAACGCGGTGCATTCGCTATCTATGACAGCGAAAGAGAAAAAGACAACCCCTTCATCAACCGCTTGAAAGAAGCTGATCCGAAATTGTATGAAGACATGCTCAAATACGGACGCCGTAACATTGCCTGTCTGACAATCGCTCCAACCGGAACAACAAGCTTGATGACTCAAACAACATCGGGAATTGAACCGGTATTCATGCCTGTGTACAAACGTCGCCGCAAAGTAAATCCAAACGATGCAAATGTACACGTAGATTTCGTAGACGAAACAGGAGATGCTTTTGAAGAATACGTTGTATTCCACCATAAGTTCCTGACATGGATGCAAATAAACGGATACGATCCAGACAAACATTATACACAGGAAGAAATAGACGACCTGGTTGCCAAATCGCCTTATTATAAAGCTACATCAAACGATGTAGACTGGCTGATGAAGGTCAAAATGCAGGGACGTATCCAGAAATGGGTAGACCACTCAATCAGTGTCACTATCAACCTGCCAAATTCTGTTGACGAGGAACTGGTAAACCGCCTTTACGTAGAAGCATGGCGTTCAGGCTGTAAAGGATGTACCGTATACCGTGACGGTTCACGCGCTGGAGTTCTCGTTTCTACACAGAAGAAAAAGGATAAGAAAGAAGAAGAGTGCCAATGCAAACCACCTCAGGTAACAGAAGTACGTCCTCGTGTTCTGGAAGCTGATGTCGTTCGATTCCAGAATAATAAAGAAAAATGGGTGGCTTTCGTAGGACTACTCGACGGACATCCATACGAAATCTTCACAGGTCTGCAAGACGAAGAAGAAGGTATCCTGCTGCCGAAATCAGTAACTTCCGGACGTATCATCAAGAGTTACGATGAAGACGGAACGAAACATTACGACTTCCAGTTTGAAAACAAACGTGGTTACAAGATGACCATCGAAGGACTTTCTGAGAAGTTCAACAAGGAATACTGGAACTATGCAAAACTGATATCCGGTGTGTTACGTTGGAGAATGCCTATCGAACAGGTTATCAAACTGGTAGGTTCATTGCAGCTTGACAGTGAAAACATCAATACCTGGAAAAACGGTGTACAGCGTGCATTGAAGAAATACGTACAAGACGGAACCGAAGCCAAAGGTATGAAATGTCCTAACTGCGGACATGAAACCTTAGTTTATCAGGAAGGCTGTCTGATTTGCAAGACTTGTGGAACATCACGCTGCGGATAAAATGATGAAGCAGGCTACAGACATGTATATTCATCTGAAAGGTATCAGACTGTACGCTTATCACGGTGTACTGCCTCAAGAAAATCGTGTAGGAGCGCAATATACAATCGACTTACGTCTGAAAACAGATTTTACACTCGCAGCTGAAACCGACCGGCTGGTAGGAACCATAAACTACGCAGATGTATTCAATGCCGTAAAAGAAGAAATGCGCATTCCTTCCCAACTGCTTGAACATGTAGCATGGAGAATTGCCCAAAGGCTATTGGATGATTTCCAGACAATAAGTGAAATCAATATTGCACTTTACAAGCAAAATCCTCCGATGGGGGCCGACTGTTCACAAGTAGGTGTAGAAGCAACTTACATCAGATAAATAAAGAAAAGGAGTCCGGATGATGAAAGTGACCTGAACCAATCATCACTTCATCTATCCGGACTCTTTTTTATACCCTTTACTATGCAAAATATCAGTGCCAAAAAGATATCTCTTTTTTTAAGGCAAATCTGAAAAACAAAGCTAAAAAGACTTCTAAAAAACATGCCCTTTACAGATTCAGACTCAACTCCAAAAACAGTAATAGTACGAGCTGAAAACAGGTAAAAGACATGTTTTTTATATCTCAAGGAAGTTTTTGCAAAAACATCGTGATATTTTCTAAAAAACTGTACGAAAGTTTCTGTCACTTCGTACAAAAAAACAGCCAAAATTCATGTTCTTTATACGAATAATTCATCTTCTTTTTCATAACTTACCAGCAAGTTCTTGCAATCGGCCTCAAACACCTTATAATCCTCTTGTCACAACGTAATCTTTTCCGGCTTCTGTTGCCAGATCATACTCATAAACTCTCGGAATAACCGGATATTGCGGATTGATTTCCTTCGATACCAAAGGCTCTTTAATGGCAGCCTGACGGAACAGCGGATTAGGATTTGTGCCCGATGCCGGCTTCAGCCCCTCTCCTTTCAACGGAACATACGAACGCAGACGCAGGTTTCCTCCTATGCGGGAGTGAATCTTAGCAGTATTCAACTGTACGCCATTCCAGTCCATATCGACAACAAATCCTCCGCGGGCAACCAATCCTTTGACTTTACCTTCCACCCATTTGTCGGGTAAAGCCGGAAGCAAATGCACTGCCCCGTCGTGACTCTGAAGCAACATTTCTGCAACTCCAGCCGTAAATCCGAAATTTCCGTCTATCTGGAAAGGAGGATGCGCGTCAAACAAGTTAGGATACGTACGTCCTTCAGGATATTCTTCTTTTACCTCGTCATTGGGCAGCAGAACCAGCAAATTGGAAATCATCTTATATGCATGATTGCCGTCGAGCAGACGTGCCCACAGATTAATCTTCCATCCGATAGACCATCCGGTAGCCTTATCACCACGTTGCAGCAAGGTGTTTTTTACAGCCTGAAAAAGCTGTGGATGAGTAAACGGAGAAATCTGATTGCTGGGGAACAATCCGTATGCATGCGATACGTGGCGGTGTCCGTCTTTCGGATCGTCCAGATCTTCCAGCCATTCCTGCAACTGATTGTAACGCCCTATCTGCATAGGAGCCATTTCTGAAAGCAAGGTTCTCAACGAATCTCTGTAAGCAGCCGAAAGTTCCAGAATTTCAGAAGCTGCCAGTGTATTACTCAATACATCGAAAATAATCTGATTATCCATCGTACAGCCCGATACGATAGTAGAAGCTTTCTTGGTGTCTTCACCCTTAGGACCATGCTCGGGCGACATGGAAGGAGCTGTAACTTTCCATCCATATTTCGGATGAGGAATCATATACCCCAAGAAGAAATCGGCGGCTCCTTTCATTGCCGGATAAGATTTTCTCAGGAAATCTTTATCGCCGGTATACAGATAATGCTGCCATAAGTGAGTAGTCAGCCAGGCTCCTCCTACCGGCCATGTTCCGTAGAAAGCTTTGTCTACCGGACCAGTGACACGCCAAATATCAGTATTGTGATGTGCCACCCATCCGTTGCAACCATACATCGTACGTGCGGTTTTACGTCCGGTTACAGACAAATCCTGAACCAGATCGAACAAAGGTTCATGGGTTTCCGACAGATTGGTAACCTCTGCCGGCCAGTAATTCATTTCGGTATTGATATTGATAGTATACTTTCCATCCCACGGAGCATTCAACTGATGGTTCCAGATGCCCTGCAAATTGGCGGGCTGTCCTCCCGGCTGTGAAGAAGAAATCAGCAGGTAACGGCCATACTGGAACATCAAAGCTGCAAGTGCCGGATCATTTCCCTGACTGAAACCGGCAATACGTTTCACCGTTTCCTGTCTGGCAGTTTTAGTGTTTTCTCCTCCTAGCGAAAGCGAAACACGATTGAACTGCGACTGATAATAGTCGGTATGTGCTTTCAACGCTTCGGAATACTCTTTTTTCATTGCACCAGCCAGCAAAGCAGAAGCTTTCTTGCTTTCATTTCCCTTTACATTATGATAATTGACGAAATTGGTTGCAGCAGCGATATACAAGGTAGCAGCAGTCGCATGCTCAACAGAAATATATTTATCCGTCAGACTGACCTTACCGCCTTCTGCTATCACCTGACTCTGAGTTTCAACTTCGATTACTCCTTTCACACCTTCATGATCTCCACCTTTGCCGCGAAGAACCAGCTTTTTCCCCTGCTTTCTTACCGTACTTTGCAGCGGAGAATCATAGCTTACCTTAAAATTCAATTCACCTGGTTTATCGGCTGTGAAACGGACAATGATAACCCGATCGGGAAAAGAGGCAAAAACCTCACGCTGAAAGTTCACTCCGTCCACCTGATAACGGGTTGTCGCCACGGCTCTTTCCAAATCAAGGTCACGATAATAATTCTTAGCTTTTTCATGGCCCGGCGCTTCAATAATCAAGCTTCCGATTGTCTGATAAGGCATACCGTTTCGCCCCGTATAAAACGTCTGGTCAATCAGGTTTTGGGCGTCCATTGTCTTTCCGGAGAAAATCAGGTTACGTACTTCAGCCAGACTTTCGAGCGCTTTCGGATTGTCATTCCGGTACGGTCCTCCTCCCCAAAGCGTTTCTTCGTTCAACTGTAATTCTTCGCGCGATGTTCCTCCATAAACCATCGCTCCCATCGATGAGTTTCCTACGGGCAGTGCCTCTACCCATGTTTTTGCCGGTTGCTGATACCACAGCTTCAAATTTTGTGCGTGTGCCGAGAGCATCATCCAAACACATGCTCCCACTAATAACAAATGTTTTTTCATATAAGGTTTACTTATTGTATTTACGACGATAAAGATAACTAAAAGAGAAATAGCATCCAACGGTTCAAAACATTTTATTCTGAAAACAGAAAATACAATAAAAAAGCTGTCCGGATTTCCGTTTTCAATACGCAAACCCAGACAGCTTCTCTAATCTCTTTAAAGGAAATTCTATCTCTCCACAATCGGAGTATATGCTACTTCATCGAGTACATTCTTATATGCCGGACGAATAATTCGTCTTCCTTCGAAGTTCAGTTCCTCTATGCGATGTGCCGTCCATCCCACAATACGTGCCATGGCAAAGAGCGGCGTATAAATTTCCATCGGAAGTCCCATCATTTCATAAATGAATCCCGAATAGAAGTCAACATTCGAGCAAACCTGCTTTTTCGTTCCCTTCACCTTCTTGAAACATTCTATAGCACGCTGTTCCAGCAGTTCGAGGAAAGCAAATTCCTTTTCGCATCCCTTTTCGGCCACCAGTTCACTTGCGAGCTCCTTCAGAAGCACTGCACGAGGATCGGAGATGGTATACACAGCATGTCCGATACCATAAATCAGTCCGCTTCCGTCGTATGCCTCTTTCCGTAACATACGCATCAGATATGTATCTATTTCGTCCACATTGGTCCAGTCGGAAATAACCTCCTTCAAGTGGTGGAACATCTTTACTACCTGTATATTAGCACCTCCATGCAGCGGACCCTTCAACGATCCGATACCTGCCGCTATGCTGGAATAAGTATCTGTACGGGTAGAACTGGTAACACGTACCGTAAATGTTGAGTTGTTACCACCACCGTGTTCTGCCTGAAGTACCAACAGCAGATCGAGCATACGAGCCTCCAGCGGCGTATAGTCTTTCTTTATCATATAGAGAAAGTTCTCGGCAATCGAGAGATTCTCATGCGGATGGCGGATATGCAGCGAACGTCCGTGAATACTATGACGGTAAATGCTGTACGCATAGGCAATGATGGTAGGGAACTTCGATATCAGCTCGATGGACTGGCGCATCAGGTTATCGCGTGAAATATCGTCCGGATTCGGGTCGAACGTATACATCTCGAGCACACTGCGCGCCAGAATGTTCATGATATTCTGACCCTCCAGGTCGATGATATTCATGGTCGTCTTCTTGTCGAGCGGCATATTGTCGTTTATCAGCTCTTTGAAAGCAGCCAGTTGTTCACTGTCGGGGAGTTCTCCCGAAAGCAGCAGATAGGCAACTTCCTCGAATCCGAAACGTTTTTCCTTCAACAATGCATGGGCGATGTCATCCAAATCGTATCCTCTATAGAACAACTTTCCGGGAATAGGTTTCAAACCCTCTTCAGTACGCTCATAACCTACAACGTTACCAATCTTAGTCAGTCCTACAAGAACACCTGTGCCGTCTTCATTACGCAGACCACGCTTCACATTATATTTCGTGAAAAGCTCATTATCAATCCGGCATGCCTGTTTGGCACATTCCGAAAGTTTATATACGATATATTCTTTTTTCATTCTGATACGTTCTTTTGATTATAATGACTCTATTACACGCTGTCCGAACTCTTTCGTACCCAAAGCTTTTCCGTCGGGCATGAAACGAGCCAGATCGGCCGTTGCCTCTCCCGCTCCGAACAATTGTTCCAATGCATTTGTGATGAGTGAAGCAGCCTCTTTCCAGCCCAGATACTCCAGCATCATGACAGACGACAGCAATAACGAACAAGGATTGACTACATTCTTTCCGGCAATATCAGGAGCCGTACCGTGCGTTGCCTCAAAAATAGCATGTCCTGTCAGGTAATTGATATTGGCACCCGGAGCGATTCCGATACCTCCCACCATAGCAGCCAGCTGGTCGGAAACATAATCTCCATTCAGATTCAGCGTTGCAATAACCGAATATTCTTCCGGGATAAGCAAGGTATTCTGCAAGAAGGCATCAGCAATACAGTCCTTAATAATAACTTTTCCTGTATTCATAGCCTCAGCCAGTGCAGCCTTTGCCGATTCTTCACCCAAATCCTTCTTCAACTGATTATACTGGTTCATCGTAAATGTACGGCCGGCAAACTCTGTTTCTGCCACTTCATAGCCCCAGCGCTTGAATCCTCCCTCGGTAAATTTCATGATATTTCCCTTGTGTACCAGTGTAACCGAAGGCAATTTGTGCTGCAATGCGTACAAGATAGCTGCACGCACCAGACGCTTCGTGCCTTCTACCGATACAGGCTTTACTCCGAACGAAGAAGTTTCGGGGAAACGTACTTTCTTTACCCCCATCTCATCACGCAGAAAAGCATAAAACTTCTGTGCTTCGGGAGTACCCTGCTCCCATTCGATACCGGCATAAATATCTTCTGTATTCTCACGGAAGATGTGCATATCCACTTTTTGAGGTTCTTTAACCGGAGAAACTACTCCGCGGAACCAGCGTACCGGACGCAGGCAAACATACAAATCGAGTGTCTGACGCAAAGCAACGTTCAGCGAACGAATACCTCCTCCTACCGGTGTAGTAAGAGGGCCCTTAATACCTATCAAATACTCACGGAAAGCATCCATAGTCGCTTCGGGCAGCCATTCTCCGGTCTGTTCGAAAGCTTTTCCTCCAGCCAGAACTTCTTTCCATTCGATGGAGCGTTTTCCACTATAAGCCAACTTTACAGCTTCGTTTACTATTTGCTGACATACGGGAGTAATCTCTACTCCCACTCCGTCACCTTCTATAAAAGGGACAGTTACACAGTCGGGCACAACCAGCCGACCGTCTTGCATATATACCTTACTCATAATCTTTTTATTGTTTTCTGAATGTATTCAGGGCACACCCTGCCTTAAACCAACCTATCTGCATTTCATTGTATGTATGTGATGCCAGGAACATATCTTCTGTTCCGTTTTCATGTTTTACGATTACCTGCAACGGCTTTCCCGGAGCAAAGCTATCCAGCCCTACAATTGAGATACAATCGTGTTCCTGTATCTTGTCGTAATCATCTTTATTCATAAAGGTAAGCGCCAGCATACCTTGTTTTTTCAAATTCGTTTCGTGAATACGGGCAAAGCTCTTAGCAAGAATCACACGTACATTCAGGAATCGAGGTTCCATGGCCGCATGTTCACGGCTCGAACCTTCTCCGTAGTTTTCCTCTGCCACTACAATAGAAGGAATACCTTTTGCCTTATATTGCTTTGCCACAGCCGATACAGCCTCATAATCACCAGTCAGCCTGTTCCATACACTATTGGTCTTGCCATTGAATGCGTTTACAGCCCCCATCAGCATATTATCGGAAATGTTTTCCAAGTGTCCGCGGAAACGGAGCCACGGTCCTGCCATCGAAATATGATCGGTAGTACATTTACCCTGTGTCTTGATCAGCAACGGCATATCTGTCAGATCCTTTCTATCCCATGCTGCAAAAGGAGCCAGTTTCTGTAAACGTTTAGAATCGGGAGCGATAGAAACTTCCAGATTCTTTCCGTCGGCAGCCGGAGCCACATATCCGTTGTCGTCTACCGTAAATCCTTTATCCGGCAAAGTCTCTCCTACCGGAGCATCGAGCTTGACTTGCTCACCTCTTTCATTTGTCAATGTATCAGTCAGCGGATTGAAACATAAATCTCCTGCAATAGCCAGCGCCATAGCCAACTCAGGCGAAGCGACAAAAGCATGCGTATTGGGATTGCCGTCGGCACGCTTGGCAAAATTACGGTTAAACGAAGTCACGATAGAATTGGCACGCTGCGGATCGTCAGTTACACGCTTCCACTGTCCGATGCACGGACCACAAGCGTTTGTCATAATCACTCCTCCTACCGCTTCAAAATCGGCTATCATTCCATCACGCTTTGCCGTACAGTAAACCTGCTCCGAACCTGGATTTATAATTAACTGGGCAGTCATTTTCAGCCCTTTTGCCTTCACCTGACGGGCCAATGAAGCCGCACGACTCAAGTCTTGATACGAAGAGTTTGTACACGAACCAATCAACCCCACTTCCATCCGTTGCGGATAACCGTTTGTCCGCACCTTTTCTGCAAATTCCGATATCGGACATGCCGCATCGGGCGTAAACGGACCATTGATATACGGCTCCAATGTAGACAAATCTATATCAATAACTCTATCATAATATACTTCCGGATTAGCCTCTACCTCTGCGTCAGCTTTCAGATACAAAGCATTGCCCGAAGCCATTGCAGCCACCTCCTTACGTCCCGTAGCACACAGATATTTCTCCATTTCCGCATCATAAGGGAATATGGAAGTTGTAGCTCCTACTTCAGCGCCCATATTACAAATGGTCGCTTTACCGGTAGCAGACAGTGAAGCCGTTCCTTCTCCAAAATATTCGATAATGGCATTGGTAGCTCCTTTTACAGTAAGCATACCCGCCAGCTTTAATATTACATCTTTGGGCGAGGCCCAGCCATTAAGCTTACCTTTCAGACGCACACCGATAATTTTAGGCATTTTCAGTTCCCATTCCATTCCGGTCATTACATCTACCGCATCAGCTCCTCCTACTCCGATGGCAATCATTCCTAAACCGCCGGCATTGGGAGTATGAGAATCTGTTCCTACAATCATTCCGCCCGGGAACGCATAGTTCTCTAATACAACCTGATGAATGATACCAGCTCCCGGTTTCCAAAAACCGATGTTATATTTAGAGGCTACACTCTTCAGAAAGTCATATACCTCCTTATTTGCCTCTTCAGCTACAGGTAAGTCTTCTTTAAATCCCCGATATGCCTGTATCAAATGGTCGCAGTGTACCGTAGCTGGAACAGCAACACTTTCTTTCCCTGAATTCATAAATTGCAGCAACGCCATCTGAGCCGTAGCATCTTGCATAGCTACTCTGTCAGGACGGAAATTTACATAATCCTCACCACGGCGAAAAGGAGCAACTGTATCTGCATTATATAAGTGTGCATATAATATTTTTTCTGCCAATGTCATGGCTTTACCTAATTTCATTCGCGCTGCATCCACATGTACTGCATACGATGCATAAAAGCGTTTCAGCATCTCAATATCGTAAACCATTCTGTTTTCCTTTCTTTTTTACCTTTTAAATAATGTCACAAACATATAGAAAATATTTTCAACAATCAATAAAAATTGAATAAATTAATTCATTTTGAAAGAAAATATCGCAATATTGCATAATTATAACATAAAGAAAGATTCTATTCTTTACAAAGTTCTTTATTTCTTCATTCAATTTACAGAAAAGAAAAACAGGAGGTTTCATAAGATTATAAAAACGGAAATAACCTTACATCGACAGTTCTGAAAAAATAAAATCAACGAACACATATACTTCATAGCTGAATTCAACTTGCAAATGCAACAGAATTCTGATTAATAA
>OMAP01000190.1_pt1 | contig 11703 bp, 9 predicted proteins | sample 1644691 | NCBI WGS metagenome assembly OMAP01 (sample SAMEA103958141, study PRJEB25191) | human gut metagenome | biome: human-associated habitat [ENVO:00009003]; feature: intestine environment [ENVO:2100002]; material: feces | place: Germany | collected 2013/2015 | reverse complement strand
AAGGTGTGCGTCTGGCTGTCCAGCGCCGCCGGTGAGGTGTATGTGTGCGAGAATGCTGCCTACCACCCCTACAGCGAGGAGGACGCCGCCAAGGTGCTGGCCGAGCACGACGTGCTGGTCAAGGTGGATATGGGCACCGGCGACGCCAGCGCCAAGGCCTGGGGCTGCGACCTGACCTACGATTACGTCAAGATCAACGGCGATTACCGCACCTGATAGGAGCAGACACAGATGAAAAATGAAGAAATGGCCCGGTTGTTTTCCGAGGCCACCCCTTACATCCAGAAATATCACGGAAAGACCATGGTGGTGAAGTACGGCGGCAACGCCATGATCAACGAAGAACTCAAGAACGCCGTCATGAACGATCTGGTCACCCTTACCCTGCTGGGCGTGCGGGTGGTGCTGGTGCACGGCGGCGGCCCGGCCATCAATGAGATGCTCAAGAAGGTGGGCGTGGAGAGCCATTTCGCCAACGGTCTGCGCGTCACGGATGACGCCACCATGGAGATCGTGCAGCAGGTGCTGGCCGGTAAGGTGAATAAGGATCTGGTGGCAAAGCTGCGCGGCCGCGGCGTCGGCCTGTGCGGCATGGACGGCCAGATGCTCCGCTGCACCGAGCTGGACCCCCAGTTGGGCCATGTGGGCGAGATCGTTCATGTGGATGCCACCCTGATCGCCAGCCTGCTGGACGGCGGCTTCATCCCGGTGATCGCCACCGTCGGCATGGATGACCTGGGCCAGGCCTACAACGTCAACGCCGATACCGCAGCGGCTCAGATCGCCATTGCCCTCAAGGCCGAAAAGCTGGTGTCCATGACCGATATTGCGGGCCTGCTGCGGGACAAGGACGACGAGAGCACCCTCATCCCCGAGGTGGAAGTGTCCGAGATCGAGGGCTACAAGTCCGCCGGGATCATCGCAGGCGGCATGATCCCCAAGATCGGCGGCATGGCCGATGCCATCTATCAGGGCGTGCACGAAGCGGTCATCATCGACGGCCGCGTGCCCCATTCCATCCTGCTGGAGCTGTTCTCCAACCGCGGCTCCGGCACCCGCTTTTACCGCCGCAGCCACCGCGAATAAGCATTGCGCAGGTGCCGTGCAGGCGGTATAATAAGAAAAATGACCCTCTCAAGCCTTTGCCAGCATTTTCTGGCGCGAAAGCGCCTGAGAGGGTTTTCTGTTCACAGTTTCTGTTCACAGGAGGGTACACCTATGGATTCTGAAAAAGTCATCAAGCGGGACAACGAATACGTCCTGCACACCTATAACCGCAACCCTATTGTGCTGGAAAAAGGCCACGGCCTGCGCGCCGCAGGCCCCGAGGGCCAGCAGTATCTGGATTTTACCAGCGGCATTGGCGTGAACAGCCTTGGCTACTGTGATCTGGACTGGGCCGAGGCCGTTTCCGAGCAGGCCCACAAGCTGCAGCATACCTCTAACCTTTACTACACCGCGCCCTGCGGCAAGCTGGCCAAAAAGCTGTGCAAGCGCACCGGCATGAGCAAGGTGTTCTTTGGCAACTCCGGTGCCGAGGCCAACGAGGGTGCCATTAAGGCCGCGCGCAAGTACAGCGTGGACCACTACCGCAAGGACCGCACCACGGTCATCACGCTGGTGAACAGCTTCCACGGCCGCACCATCGCCACCCTGACCGCCACCGGTCAGGAGGTGTTCCACAACTACTTCGGCCCCTTTAACGAGGGCTTCCTGTATGCTCCGGCAGGCGATATCGAAGCGCTGGAGGAGCTGGTGGACCGCACCACCTGCGCCGTGATGCTGGAACTCATTCAGGGCGAGGGCGGTGTGATGGCGCTGGACCCGGACTACGTGCAGGCCGTGCGCAAGCTCTGCGACGAAAAAGACCTTGTGCTCATCGTGGACGAGGTGCAGACCGGCGTGGGCCGCACCGGCACCTTCCTGTGCTGCGAGCACTACAACCTCAAGCCGGACGTGGTCACGCTGGCTAAGGGTCTGGGCGGCGGCCTGCCCATCGGCGCAGTGCTGATGAACGAAAAGGTGGCCGAGGGCATGGGCCCCGGCACCCATGGCTCCACCTTCGGCGGCAACCCGGTGGTCTGCGCCGGTGCCAACGTGGTGGTGGACCGCATGGACACCAGCTTCCTGGCCAATGTCAACGACCGCGCCGTGCAGCTGCGTGCCGGCATCGCCAAGCTGCCCCATGTCAAGAGCATTTCCGGCATCGGCCTGATGGTGGGCATCGAGTTCTACGATGTGACCGCCGCCGATGTGCTGGCCGCCTGCCGCGAAAAGGGCCTGCTGGTGCTTACCGCCAAGACCCGCCTGCGCCTGCTGCCGCCGCTGACCCTCAGCGAGCACGATGTGGATATGGCGCTGGAGATCCTGAGCGATGTGCTGGGCAAGATGGAGCCGACGGCTCCGAAGGAGCAGGCATGAAAAATCTGCTGAAAATGAGCGACCTCTCCCCTGCCGAGCTGACCCACATTCTGGATGTGGCCGATCAACTCAAGGCACAGCAGAAGCTGGGCGGCACGGCCCCGCTGCTGGCAGGAAAGACGGTTGCCCTGATGTTCTCCAAGGCATCCACCCGCACCCGCACCAGCTTTGAGGTGGGTGTGTACCAGCTGGGCGGTCTGGGCAACTACATGAACACCGCCGAGCTGCAGGCCGGGCGCGGCGAGCCCCTCAAGGACACCGCCCGGGTGCTGGGCCGCTACTACGACTGCGTGGTCTGGCGCACCTACCGCCAGCGGGATCTGGAAGAATTTGCCGCGCTGGCCGGTGTGCCGGTGATCAACGGCCTGACGGATTACGCCCATCCCTGCCAGGTTCTGGCCGACCTGATGACCATTCGGGAACGCCGGGGCAGCCTTGCGGGCCGGAAGCTCTGCTTTGTTGGCGACGGCAGCAGCATGGCAAACAGCCTCATCGTGGGCGGACTGCTGGCTGGGATGCAGGTCACCTGCGTCTGCCCGCAGAGCTACCGCCCGGCGGCGGATGTGCTGATGTTCGCCCACAAGTACGGCAGCGCCTTCCACCTGACCGCAGACCCTGCCGAGGGGATTCAGGATGCCGACGTGGCGGCGACGGCGGTGTGGAACACCGCCAAGCCCGGCACGCCGGAAAGTGAGCAGCGCCTGCGGGATTTTGTGGGCTTCCAGCTCACCGGCAAGCTGCTGGAAAGCGCAAAGCCCGATGTCATGGTGCTGCACTGCCTGCCCGCCCACCGGGGCGAGGAGATCTCCACCGCCGTGTTCGAGCAGCACGCCGACGAGATCTTTGACGAAGCCGAGAACCGCCTGCATGTGCAGAAAGCCGTGCTGGCCATTCTGCTGGCGGGGAAATAAAAACAGAACGCCAACAGGGCCGCCGCACATCGTTTGTGCGGCGGCCCTGTTTTTTATCGTGGGAGATTTGAAAAAGCGATCAGCTGCGGTCCATTTTGACCACGAACAGGTAGCTCAGAACAAAGGATAAGCCAAAGGCAATGACCCAGCCGATGGCGGCGTAGATGAAGTAAGGTCCGATATAAGCGGGAATGCTGAAAATGCTGGAGGTGATGTAGCCGTACAGGCGCACACCAAAGGCACCGATGAAGGCGCTGCCCACGCAGCTGCCGATGGTGGCAGCAAGGAAACCCTTCTTGTACTTGGTCAGAACGCCGAACAGTGCCGGCTCGGTGATGCCCAGAATGCCGGACAGAACGGAGGACAGAACGATGGAACGTTCCTTTTGGGTCTTTTCCTTAAAATAGCAGCCTGCTGCTGCACCCACAATGGACAGATTTGCAATGAACATCATGGGCATGAGCATGTCGTAGCCCTTGGTGGCAAAGTTCTCCAGAGCAATAGGAGTCATGGCGTGGTGCATACCCACCAGAATAGAGGCGGGACGGATCAGACCCATGACGACACCGGCAAAGATGGGAGAGATACCGAACAGCACATCCAGCATCCATGCCAGACCTTTACCGATGTAAATGCCCACGGGACCAATGACAGTCAGGGCAAAGAAGCCGGAAATGAACAGGGTGATGGTGGGGGTGATAACGGTGCGGGCGGCTTCGGGAACGATATTATCGACCCACTTGTAGATATAGCTCAGAGCAAATACGCCGAAGATGATGGGAATGACCGAACCGGAATAGTTGAACACCGGGATGGGCAGGATGCCTGCAAACATAAAGTTGCTGATCTCGCCTGCCTTGGCAGCATCCACCATGGTGGGGTACATCAGAGTGGCGGCAATGGCAATGGCCAGATACTGGTTGGTCTTGAATTTTTTTGCGGCCGATGCGGCAATGAAGAACGGCAGGAAGGTAAACACACCGCTTGCCAGCATATCAATGATCTTATAGGTGTCGGTGGCGTTGGATACAACACCCAGAGCGACAAGACCGCCCATCAGGCCCTTGATCATACCGGCACCGGCAATGGCGGGCACGATGGGGCCGAATACGCCGGACACCATATCCATGAACCAGGAAATAAAATCTTTCTTTTTTTCCGGCTGGGCAGGAGCTGCGATATCCTCCTTCAGATCCAGCATCTGCAAGGCAATGTCATAATATTTATGGACGCTGGTGCCAAGCACGATCTGCAGCTGGCCTTTGGCAAACTGCACGCCAATGACACCATCCAGCGCCTTGATGGCGTCCTCCTGGATCTTGCTGGTATCCTTGAGCTCAAAGCGCAGACGGGTCATGCAATGCCAAGTGTTCACAACATTGTCCTTGCCGCCGACATACTCGATGATCTTTGCGACGACTTCAGTCTTTTCCATAAGGGAGAGCCTCCTTCTTCGGTTTCCTTTTTCCTCGATTGTGTTCCAATGCGAAAATCCAGCACGTGCGTTGTGACGCTAATATACCACGGAAAAATTTCATTGTAAAACATACCATTTCTCTGGAATGATTTCAAAAAGAAACGATAACATGTTGTTAAATGATTTTAGTTTCAAAAATTGGACTGTTTTATTTTGCGGTTTTCGCCAAATAAAAAGCAGGAATTGATTTGCCGCCAAAGGTATGATTGAATAGTTCTGCAAGCAAAAATGCAAACCCTTTTCAATCTGCTATAAAGAGGTGTGCTTCTTATGAAACCTACGATCATTACAGATATCAAATGTTTTGTCACGAACCCGGAACGCCACAATCTGGTGGCTGTCAAGGTGCTCACGAATAAGGGCGTTTATGGTGTGGGCTGCGCAACCTTCCAGCAGCGGCCGCTGGCGGTGAAATGCGCGGTGGAGGATTACCTCAAGCCCATCCTGATCGGACGCGATGCCAACGATATTGAAGACCTGTGGAACCTGATGATGGTCAACTCCTACTGGCGCAACGGCCCGGTGCTGAACAACGCCGTGGCAGGCATCGACATGGCGCTGTGGGATATCAAGGGCAAGCTGGCAGATATGCCCCTGTACCAGCTGCTGGGCGGCAAGGCGCGGACGGCGATCCCGGCCTATACCCACGCCGTGGCGGATGATCTGGAAGGATTATACCGCGAGGTGGACCGCATCTACAAGGAGGGCTACCGTTATATCCGCTGCCAGCTGGGCTTTTACGGCGGGATCCCGGACGAGCTGAATACCCCGGAAAACCCCCTGCCCGGCACCTATTTTAACCAGGACGACTACATGCGCAACACCGTGTATATGTTCGGCAAGCTGCGGGAAAAGTACGGCAGCTCCTTCCACATCCTGCACGATGTGCATGAAAGGCTGACCCCAAATCAGGCGATCCGGTTTGCCAAGGAGCTGGAACCGTACGCTCCCTATTTCCTCGAAGATCTGCTTCCGCCGGATCAGAACGAGTGGCTGGCCCAGCTGCGCAGCCAGTGTGCGGCCCCCATTGCTACCGGCGAGCTGTTCAATAACCCCATGGAATGGAAAGAACTGGTCGTGAACCGCCGGGTGGACTACCTGCGCTGCCATGTTTCCCAGCTGGGTGGCATTACCCCGGCGGTAAAGCTGGCGCACTTCTGCGAACCCTTTGGTGTGCGTATCGCATGGCACACCCCATCGGACATTACCCCCATCGGGGTGGCGGTGAATACCCACCTGAACATCCATCTGCATAATGCCGCCATTCAGGAGAACATCGAGCTGAAAGACAAGATCAAGGCAGTGTTCCCCGGCTACAACGAGGCAAAAGGCGGCTACTTCTACCCTATTGAGCGTCCGGGCATCGGTGTGGATATCGACGAAAAGGAGATCGTCAAGTATCCGGTGCGCTACCGTCCCCATGAGTGGACCCAGAGCCGTATCCCGGATGGTACGCTGGTGACGCCGTGACCGACCGCTTTCAATAATGTGCAGAACTTTGCACTTTTTGTCCCAGTGTGGTATCCTTAGCAAAAGACCCCAAGGGAGGATACTGCCTGTGACTGCCAAAAAGACCGAGTTCATCGTTACAGACCTCATCAGCAAGATCTTTCAGCGCAAGACCATAATGGACAAGCTGCCCAGCCAGCGGGAATTGGCAGAGATCTATCACGTTTCCCGTTTCACGATCCAGAAGGTGCTGGGAAGGCTGCAATCCATTGGTTTGATCTATATGACACAGGGTGATGGCACCTATATCAACAAAAAGGCACTGGGGCATCCTATGGTCTACAATTCCCTTACCGAAGTGCCCTATGAGGAGCTGCGTTCCAGAACCCTGTACCTGAAGCAGGTGGAGCCTACGGCGGAGCTGCGCCGGGTGTTCAATCTTGAAGCCGGCGAGACCCTGTGGGAGTTCCGCCGCATCCGTATCGTGCGGTATGAGATCAGTCAGATAGAGACTGGCTGGATGCCCTGTGCGCTGTTTCCGGAGCTGAACCGGGAGGTGCTGGAGGATTCTATTCAGAGCTATGCCTTGCGGCAGAAGTACCGCATTGCCTACTTTATTACCAACTACCATGCAGCAGCACTGGATGCAGAGCACGCCGAACTTTTGCACTGCAAAAAGGGACTGCCGGTCATGGATATCACTTCCCGTGGTGTACTGCGGGATGGAAGGATCTTTGTTTACAGCCGCATCAAGGCGGTGCAGTATGAGTGCACGTATGTCTCGCCCTTCAATAAGGACGTGTTCCTTTCCCGGCGGAAAATAATCACGAAAGATGCGTAAAAAAGAACGCCTGTCAGGCTCAATGGCCCGGCAGGCGTTCTTGCATGGGATCATACGTGAGCGGCACCGCGGTCGAGGATCTTATCGAACCGGGCAAAGAAGGTGATGGTGGTGATGGTGGCGGCCAGAATGTCGCTGACCGGCTCGGCCAGAAACACGCCGAACACTGCATCCGGCAGAACATGCGGCAGAATGAAGATGAGGGGAATCAACAGAATGATCTTGCGCAGGCAGGCCAGCAGCAGGCTGACCTTAGCCTGTCCAAGCGCCATAAAGCTTTGCTGGCAGGCGATCTGGAAGCCCATGGCAAAAATGCCCGCCATGTAAATGCGCATGGCCCACGTGGTGTACTGGATCAGTGCACTGTCCGAGGTGAAGATACCTGCCACCGCGTCGGGAAACAGCATCATCAACAGCCAGAACAAGCAGGTGTAGGCCCCGCACAGCGTCAGCTGAAAACGGAAGGCTTCCTTGACGCGGGCCTTCTTGCCTGCGCCGAAGTTGAAGCTCATCACCGGCTGTCCGCCCTGACAGATGCCCTGAATGGGCAGCGTGCACAGCTGGGATGCGCTGGTGATGACGGTCATGGCACCCACAGCCACATCGCCGCCGTACCGCGCCAGACTGGAGCTGAAGCTGATGGAAAGCAGGCTTTCGGTGGAGAGCATCACAAACGAGGAGATGCCCAGCGCCAGCACCGGCAGAATGATCTGCTTTTCCGGGCGCAGGTAGTCTCTGCGCAGGCGCAGGATGGTCTTTTTGCCGGTGAGAAAGCGGATGATCCATGCAGCGCCCACGGCCTGACTGAGCACCGTGGCAATGGCCGCGCCCCGCACGCCCAGCCCGAACCCGAAGATCAGGATGGGGTCGAGGATAATGTTGATCACCGCGCCGATCACGGTGGTAAGCATACTGGTCTTGGCAAAGCCCTGCGTGGTGATAAAAGGGTTCATGCCCAGCACCACCAGCACGAACACCGAGCCTGCAATGTAGATGCGGCTGTAGCTCAGGGCGTACGGCAGGGTGGCATCGCTGGCACCGAACAGCCGCAGCAGCACCGGTGCCCCGGCATAGAAGCCAATGGTCAGCACCACGGCAAAGAACATCAGTACGGTAAAGCTGTTGGAGACGATCTTTTCGGCCTGCTGCCTGTCCCCCTGCCCCAGAGCAATGGCGGTGCGCGGCGCGCCGCCCGCGCCCACCAGCATGGCAAAAGCGTTCAGCAGCATCAGAATGGGTGTGAACAGCCCCACGCCGGTCAGCGCTGCCGCGCCAATGCCCGCAATGTGGCCGATGTAAATGCGGTCCACGATGTTATACAGCAGGTTCACCACCTGCGCCACCACGGCGGGGATCATGAGCTGCAGCATCAGCTTTTTGATGCTGCCGGTGCCCATATCTTGTTTTGCCTGTGCCATTGGAATGCTCTCCTCTATACTTCAAATTTGAAAAATATCGTTCCTATTATTATACTCGGCTCCCGCCCAAAAGAACAGCCTTTTTTGCAAAGAAACCGCGCTTTCTGCCCCAAAAACGCAAAACGGCACGGCTGCGTATGGCTTGCAGCCGTGCCGTGCCGTAACGGGAGAAAAGTGTTGACGGAAAACCGCTTTTTTGCTATACTGTAAAGGCTAATATATGGAGATGTATCGAAGCGGTCGTAACGAGAACGACTCGAAATCGTTTTGTCCTTAATCGGGCACGTGGGTTCGAATCCCACCATCTCCGCCAACAAAAGGCATCAGCTCAGGCTGGTGCCTTTTTTGCGGCTAGATGGTGCGGATGAGAACAGGGCGGCGGCCCGCAGGCCGCAAGCAATCAGCCCAGCGGGCTGTTGCTTAGCCCGCGGGAGAATATCCACCATCTCCGCCAGAAGTCGCAGATTGCATTTTGAGACAGAGGGGAATATACTTATATTGGATAGATTCCAATACTATTCAACTTTTTAATGCAACAGCGGTGAATTGCATATCGCAAAGATGCCGTTTGAATGTTGCACGAATTTCTTAACTTGCGATAAAATTTGCGATAAACGATTTTTGGAAGGAATATAATCATGTCGAAAGATGAATATTTGATCACAGATCCACCCCTTAAAGCGCTGACTGTTTTTGCGATGCCGATGATCCTTGGCAGCTTTTTTCAACAAGTATACAATATGGCCGATTCCATAATAGTTGGTCAATTTGTTGGCTCCTCGGCACTTGCGGCTGTTGGTGCTTGTGCTGCACTGACCAATGTTTTTATTTGTGTGGCGCTTGGTGCTGGTGTGGGCGCAGGTGTGCTTGTAAGCCGCTATTTTGGTGCAAAAAATTATGGTAAAATGAAAACCATTGTGTCAACGTCCCTGATCAGCTTTTTGATCTTAAGCGTTGTCCTTGGTGTCTTTGGCTTTTGCTTTTCCCATTTCATGATGAGCGGATTACAGACCCCTGCCGATATATTGGAAGAAGCAGTATTGTATCTGCGTGTCTACTTTGTGGGTTTCCCGTTTCTATTCATGTACAACATTCTTTCCACCATGTTTACTTCCATCGGTGAATCCAAAATTCCGTTGGGACTGCTGATATTCTCATCTATCCTGAATATTTTTATGGATCTCTGGATGGTGGCTGGTCTTGGTCTGGGGGTGTTTGGTGCAGCCCTTGCGACCTTGATCGCACAAGGAATTTCTGCCGTGTTTTCGTTTTTGATCTTTCTGTCTCGGATGCGGCAATACAAGAGCTCCTTTAGCAGGTTCGACCGGCAGGAGCTGTATTCCATGCTTCGCATTGCGGTACCATCGGTTTTGCAGCAGTCCACAGTGTCTATCGGTATGATGATCGTGCAGGCAGTGGTAAATCCCTTCGGCACACAGGCACTTGCCGGGTATGCGGCAACGATGCGGGTAGAAAATGTTTTTTCGCTGATCTTCGTATCCATCGGCAATGCAGTTTCGCCGTTTGTATCCCAGAATCTTGGCGCAAAGAAAATTGAGCGTATCAAAAAAGGGTATCATGCTGCACTGGTGTTGGATCTATGCTTTGCAGTTCTTGCTTTCGTGGTCATTGAAACACTGCACACACAGATTTCCTCGTTGTTCTTGGGAAAAGACGGAACCGCGTTGGCCTATCAGGTGTCCGGTGATTATATGAGATGGCTTGGTTACTTTTTCATCTTCATGGGCATCAAGATGGCAACGGATGGCGTTCTTCGCGGACTTGGAATCATGCGGCCGTTTCTTATTGCAAATATGGTAAACCTTGCAATCCGCTTGTCTGTTGCTTTGATTTGTGCACCGCGTTTTGGCATTGCTTTTGTTTGGCTTGCAGTCCCGGCAGGTTGGCTTGCAAACTTCCTTATTTCCTATGCGGCGCTCAGAAGATCGTGGCCAGAGGATAAAGCGGCGGTATCTCAATGATTTCATGCAGTGGAGAGGTGCTTTGTTCTGACGGGTTTCACTTACAGAGAATGTGACGCGAAAAAAATTCGCCGGTGTTCCGTTCAGAAAATCAGATGCTCGCTAAAATATCTGTCAGTGTGGCGACAAATGCTTCATCCTGCTCCTTCGTCCGCTTTGGGCTCCCCTTGGGGTGCTTTCCGGCACGGAGGAGCTTTTTGTTTTCATAACGCCGCAGCATGAGAGCGTCTATGTTGTCGGCGGTGTATTCCAGACCGTTCTGGTTCAGCACCCGGGCGCACTTGGCAAGGCACATACTCGCAAGGCCGTAGTCCTGTGTTACGACAATATCCCCCGGCTTTACCCGGTTGACGAGAGCAAAATCTACGCTGTCTGCCCCTTTATCGAACACCAGCGTCTGCGCACCTTCCCGCTCGATTTGGTGGGCGGTGTCGCACAGGATGATGACCGGAACGCCGAACTGTTTTGCAATTTGCAATGTCAGGTCCACCACCGGGCAGCCGTCGGCATCGATCAAAATATTCATCGGCTTTCCTCCATCGTCCACCGAAAGGCTTTCGCGGTACGCAAATCAGCGTCCTTAAAGTGCCCGCCGCTGTTCCATTCAAGGGTGCAGTCTGCGCCACGCTCTGCAAGCCGGCTGTGCAGGGTGCGGATGTGATCACCTACCGCAGCCATGACAGCGTTTTTCGTATGCTCTTCCTTGTCGCCAAGGCTCAGATAAATGTGCTGTGTCTGTATCGGGTGCCGCTGTTCAAACTCCATCCAGCCCGGAAACCACACCGAGGGCGAGGCGGCAGCGATACCATAGAACAGATCAGTCTGGGTGGATGCCCACAATGCAAACAATCCCGCCAGCGAATAGCCGCCCAGAATGATTTTGACGTTTTCCGGGAGATGAAACTGCCGCTTCAGCGTGGGGATGACCTGTTCCATCAGAAAGCGCAGGGTGTCCATAGCATTGCCGCCAAACCCTTGCGTTCCCCACACAGCAGGGGCTTCCCATGGAGAAAGTTCATCGTTCCAACTTTCCACGGGAATTGCCGCAAACAGAAAATTCCGGCTGCTTTGCGCGATCATTGCCACTTCATGGTCCATGCTCTGCAGTTCGTGTTCGCCGGTCATTTGGAGCAGTAGGTATTCTGCATAGGCTTCGCCGCAAATGCGGCAAGGTCTGTTCCCGATTTGCATTGTCTGTGCGGTC
>OMAP01000181.1_pt1 | contig 12064 bp, 9 predicted proteins | sample 1644691 | NCBI WGS metagenome assembly OMAP01 (sample SAMEA103958141, study PRJEB25191) | human gut metagenome | biome: human-associated habitat [ENVO:00009003]; feature: intestine environment [ENVO:2100002]; material: feces | place: Germany | collected 2013/2015 | reverse complement strand
GCCAATTTCATGCCCATTGAAGTACAGCGGCTCCTGATGGAAAGTTGCACCATCGTACTTTAGGTTGGAAGGCGTCAGCACTAATTTCCCAGTGGCCGAAATCATCCGATATTTGATAAGGCTGGTGTAGTGATACAGGTTTTCAGGCAGCTTGGTCTTTTTCACTTTCATTTGTTTCCCTCCAAAATCGTAGATGCTTACTAATACGAAACACCGTCTGAGATGCAGATAGTGGACGAGATTGAAAAAAGTGTACACTATCTCGCTGAAAAAAGCAATAGAAATTTTTATCGGCTTGCAATCACGGAAAAGCTGTGGTACGCTTTACTAGGATAGTATAAAGGGAAAGTGTATCCTTTTTAGAAAAAGACACCATGGTGTACCAATAGTGGTACATTTACTATGTTAAAATGAAAGAAAACAATGCGGGAATCCGTATTTGATGGAGGAAATAAAAATGGTAGACACCAAAAAAGAGCAGGAACGCGAAGAACTGCACCGTGCAATCTGGGCGATTGCGGATGATCTGCGCGGCGCAGTGGACGGATGGGATTTCAAGAGCTACGTTCTCGGTACGATGTTCTACCGTTATATTTCGGAGAACATTGCCAGCTATATCAATCAGGGCGAAATTGATGCAGGCAACCCGGATTTCCGCTATGAAGATATGTCTGATGCAGAGGCAGAGCAGGCACGGGAAGGGCTGGTACAGGAAAAAGGGTTCTTCATCCTGCCCAGTGAGTTGTTCTGCAATGTACGAGCAAAAGCGGCCAGTGATGAAAACCTCAACGAAACGCTGGAAACAGTCTTCCGGCACATTGAGGAATCCGCAAAGGGCAGCTCCTCTGAGGGACAGTTTGCAGGGTTGTTCGATGATTACGATGTCAACAGCAATAAGCTGGGTGCGACTGTTGCCAAGCGCAATGAGAAGCTCGTGAAACTGCTGAACGGCGTGGCAGATATGAACCTTGGCGATGTGAAAGAGCATGACATTGATGCCTTTGGCGATGCCTATGAATACCTGATGACCATGTACGCCAGCAATGCGGGCAAGTCCGGCGGCGAGTTCTTTACGCCTGCCGATGTTTCAGAGCTGCTGACCCGGCTGGGTACGGTAGGCAAGAAGGAAATCAACAAGGTATATGACCCGGCCTGCGGTTCCGGTTCGCTGCTGCTGAAGGCAGAAAAGGTGCTGGGACGGGATGCCGTGCGCAACGGCTTCTTTGGGCAGGAAATCAACATCACAACGTACAACCTGTGCCGCATCAATATGTTCCTGCACGACATCGAATTTGACAAATTCGACATTGCCTGTGAGGACACGCTGACCAATCCGCAGCACTGGGATGATGAACCTTTTGAGCTGATTGTATCGAACCCGCCGTACTCCATCAAGTGGGCCGGTGACGAGAATCCGCTGCTCATCAATGACCCGCGTTTTGCTCCGGCTGGTGTGCTGGCTCCGAAGAGCAAGGCAGACTTGGCCTTTATTATGCACTCGCTGGCATGGCTGGCTTCCAACGGTACGGCTGCAATCGTCTGTTTCCCCGGCATCATGTACCGTGGCGGCGCAGAGCAGAAAATTCGCAAGTATCTGGTGGACAACAACTTCATTGACTGCATCATCCAGTTGCCGAGCAACCTGTTCTTTGGTACCAGTATTGCCACCTGCATCATGGTGCTGAAAAAGGGTAAAACGGACAATAAGGTGCTGTTCATTGATGCTTCTTCCGAGTGCGTCAAGGTGACGAACAACAACAAACTCACCCCGGAGAACATTAACAAAATAGTGGACGCCTTTGCACAGCGGGCAGAAGAAGCACACTTCTCCCATCTGGCAGAGTATTCCGAGGTACAGGAAAATGACTATAATCTGTCGGTTTCCACTTATGTGGAGGCTAAGGACACCCGTGAGAAGATCGACATTGTGAAGCTGAACGCTGAAATTGCACAAATCGTAGCACGAGAAAACGAACTGCGGGCCGCCATTGACCAGATCGTGGCAGAAATCGAGGGCTGAGATGGAAAGCAAGAAGAAAGATTCTGCATTGGTACGTTCTTCTGCGGCGGAATACCTGACCTTTGTTGCCTCTACGGGCGAGGACAAGGACAGCATTGAGATGCGCTACGAGGATGAAAACATCTGGCTGACGCAAAAGATGATGGCGACCCTTTACGATGTGGGGCTTCCGACCATCAATGAGCATATCAAAAAGATTTATGCTGACCATGAGCAGGACGAAGCGGCAACTATTCGGAAATTCCGAATAGTTCAAAATGAGGGTGGCCGACAGGTTACTCGCAGCGTGAACCACTATAATCTGCAAATGATTATTGCAGTCGGCTTCAAGGTGAACAACCAGCGGGCAGTGCGGTTTCGTGTCTGGGCAAATCAGATCGTGGAGCAGTACACCATCAAGGGCTGGGCAATGGACGAGGAACGCCTGAAAAACGGCGGCACAGTCCTGACCAAGAAATACTTTGAAGAGCAGTTGGAGCGTATCCGGGAAATTCGCATTTCGGAGCGCAACTTCTACCAGAAACTCACTGACATTTACGCTACTTCGCTGGATTATGACCGCAATGCGCTGACCACAAAAGAGTTCTTTGCAAAGGTGCAGAACAAGATGCATTATGCCGTGCATCGCCATACGGCGGCAGAGCTGATCTATGAGCGTGCCGATGCCGAAAAGCCGCACATGGGGCTCCACACATGGAAGGATGCTCCCAACGGCAAAATCAAAAAGAGCGATGTTTCGGTGGCGAAAAACTATCTGACCGAAGATGAAATGAAGTCCATGGAGCTGATCGTTTCGGCATACCTCGACCTTGCCGAGAACCGTGCCCGCCGTCATATCCCCATGACCATGGAGGACTGGGCCAAGCGGCTGGACATCTATTTGCAGGCAGATGATCTGGAAGTGTTGAGGGATGCAGGCAAAATCTCGGCACAGCTTGCAAAAATGCACGCCGAAACGGAGTTTGAAAAGTATCGTGTGGTGCAGGATCGGCTGTACCAGAGCGATTTTGACAGGTATTTGGAGGAAACTATTGGTACAGAGTGACCTAGGTGGAGGCGAAAAGCTGTGGGAAAAATCAGAGAAAACGAGCCGCTACCCCCGCATACGAGATTGTCGTATGATGAATGTTACGCTAAACTGATTTTGGAAAAAATCTTTCCGAACAGATATGAAAATCTACAATTAAGCGATAAGCCAGATTTGAGAGATTTGAAACATAATATTGGTATAGAAGTGACCTCTGTAATTCCAAAAGAAGAGCGAGAAGCATTAAACTTAGCGGCTATGATGCCGTATGTGAACGAACAATCCCAAGAGCGTAGACGCAAGAGATTGAAAAAAATGGGATATCGCTACACGAAGTATGGGATGGCACATCCACCTGAATCCTATATGTATGATGGCGATTTCAATGATGTAAATATAAAAGACACTCCTTGTAAAAGATTTCTTGAAGCATATGAAGAAAAAATAAGAAAACTAAATAGTGGCAATTATGCGGAATTAGAAGGATATGATTTGTATGTTTACTCAGAAGAAGTTATTGATAGTTGGATGATTCCAAAGCTCATACAGGCAGTAAACTCTATCAATGTAGGAGTAAAGAAATATAGATATATCTATTTCGTTACGCTATGTGAAATACTAGTGTTTGATACAGAACATGACGAATGCGCAGGAATTGATATAGCTGACGGAAGAAAACTTGATGGATTGGGAGAAAAAGCAAGGAAGATAGTTGAGGCTGGTGAAAAAAGATGAGTAAACTGGATAAACTGCTTCGGGAACTTTGCCCGGATGGTGTGGAAACATTTCCATTGGAAGAGTGCTGTAATATTCTTGATAAAAAACGTAAGCCTGTAACAAAAAACTCTCGCGAAAAGGGAGAATATCCCTATTATGGAGCTAATGGAGTACAAGATTACGTTTCTGATTATATTTTTAATGGAAAGTTTGTCTTAGTTGGAGAAGATGGTAGTGTAATAACAAAATCTGGCACACCTGTTGTGACATGGGCAGAAGGAAAAATTTGGGTTAATAATCACGCACATGTTATAGAAGAAAAGTCGGGGACAATGCTTCGGTACCTCTATTTTTATATTCAAACAATTGATGTTACTTCATTAATTCATGGAAATATCCCTAAACTTACGGGTAGGGATTTCCGGTCACTGAAAATTGCGCTTCCGCCGCTTGAAATTCAGCGTGAAATTGTCAGTATTTTAGACAATTTTACAAATCTTACAGCGGAACTTGCAGCGAAACTTACAGCGGAGTTTACAGCTCGCCAAAGGCAGTATGAGTTCTATCGGGATAAGCTATTGACTTTTGATGTCCTCAAGGAGGGGACGATTAACTTCTGCCAAAGAACACTTGGGGAAATGTTTGATTTCAGGAACGGCCTTAGCAAGGGCAAAGAGTTTTTTGGAAAGGGGACCCCATTTATTCGTTACACAGATGTTTACAATCATCGGACGCTTAGAAAAAAGGATATAACGGCACTGGTTGAGTGTACTGAAGATGAAAAGGAACGGTTAAAAGTATCAAGAGGGGATGTCCTTTTTACAAGAACATCCGAAACGGCGGAAGATATTGGATGGTCGTCTGTAATGCTTGATGATATGGATGATTGCGTCTTTAATGGCTTTACAATAAAGGCAACGCCGAAAACCAAAGAGCTTTTGCCCGAATACTGTGCTTATTGCTTTAGCACATCGGACTTTAGACAATATGTGACGAAACACTGTGCTTTTACAACACGAGCGTCCTTGACTGGAAACACGATTGCACAATATCGAATGACAATCCCGCCACTTGATATCCAAAGCCGTATTGTAAATGTGCTGGACAACTTTGAAAAGATTTGCTCCGACCTCAATATTGGCCTGCCCGCAGAGATTGAAGCAAGACAAAAGCAGTATGAATATTATCGAGATAAATTGTTGACGTTTAAGGAGGTGGCTGCAACGTGAGTGCAGCAAAAAAGGCTGGTGTAATTTATATCCTGACAAATCCCTCTTTCCCGGATTATGTAAAAATTGGCTATGCGACCAATATCGAGAATCGACTGAAACAGTTGAATCGGAGCGAATGTATCCCGTTTGCGTTCCGGGTATATGCTACTTATGATGTTTCGACTCCGCTACAAGATAAAGAACTGCATAGCCTGATTGACCGTTTGAATCCTGATTTGCGTGCTATTGATACGTTCGATGGCAAGACAAGAACAAAAGAGTTTTATGCAATGACAAAAGAGGATGCTTATGCGCTTTTGGAGAGCATTGCAAAATTAAGCGGCACAATGGACAAACTGCAGCGCCTTACCCCGGAAGGCCATGAGATTGCAGACGAAGAAGTTGCGGCTGAAATTCAGGAAGAAGCAAAAGAACGCAAAGCCCCGTTCTCATTTATTAAATGTGGTATTCCGATGGGGGCAGAGATCGTGCTGCAAAATCATCCTGAGGTTGTAGCCGTTGTAAAAGATGATAGGCAAATTGAGTATCAGGGTAAAACCTATTCGCTTTCTGCGTTGGCTCAAAAAATCATGCAGACGACCTATCCGCTACAAGGACCGGTGCATTGGCTTTATCAGGGAAGAAAACTGCGAGATATTCGAGTGGAACGAGAAGAAGCAGGTTTGTATGAGTAAAAGGCGGGTGTGAAAATGTCCTTTTTCAATATCGTTGCGGCTACCAATGAGGATACCGTTGTTGCTGCCTATGAACCCTCCAAGGTGCGCTCTGACAGCTACCAGAGCGAGGCAGAACTGGAGAAAGAATTTATCCGGCTGTTGTGCGAGCAGGGCTATACCTATCTGCCGCTGCATACCGAGGATGAACTGATTGCTAACCTCCGCAGTCAACTGGAAGAGCTGAACCACTACCAGTTTTCCGATACGGAGTGGCGGCAGTTTTTCAGTGATGTAATTGCCAACCCCAACGAGCATATTCCCGAAAAGACCCGAAAGATTCAGGAAGACAATGTGCAGGTATTGCACCGGGATGATGGAAGTTCCAAAAATATCACACTGATCGACAAAAAGAACATCCACAACAACCGCCTGCAGGTCATCAACCAGTATGAGGTAAAACAAGCAGACGGCGCACGGCATGATAACCGCTACGATGTGACGATTTTGGTCAATGGCTTTCCGCTGGTTCATGTGGAACTGAAGCGGCGCGGGGTGGCCATCCGGGAGGCGTTCAACCAGATCAACCGCTATCAGCGGGATTCGTTCTGGGCGGGCTGCGGTTTGTACGAGTATACGCAGATTTTCGTGATCTCCAACGGCACAAATACCAAGTACTACTCCAACAGCACCCGCTACAATGCCATCAAGGATGCCAAACACGGCAAGACGAAAAAGGAAAAGACCAGCAACAGCTTTGAATTTACCTCCTACTGGGCTGATGCGAATAACCGTGTGCTGACGGATCTGATCGACTTTACCCGGACATTCTTTGCAAAGCACACGATCCTGAGCGTGCTGACCCGGTACTGCATCTTTACCTCAGAAAAGATGCTGATGGTGATGCGCCCATATCAGATCACGGCAACCGAGAGGATATTGAACCGCATCGAGATCGCCAACAACTACAAAAAGTATGGCACCATCGAGGGCGGCGGCTACATCTGGCACACCACTGGCTCCGGCAAGACGCTGACCTCCTTCAAAACGGCACGGCTGGCATCGCAGCTGCCCTACATCGACAAGGTGCTGTTTGTGGTAGACCGCAAGGACTTGGACTACCAAACTATGAAAGAGTATGACCGCTTCGAGAAGGGTGCAGCAAACTCCAACACCAGCACCACGATTCTGAAACGCCAGTTGGAAAACCCGGAAGCTCATATCATCATTACCACCATCCAGAAGCTGGCGACCTTCATCAAGAAAAATCCGGGGCATGAGGTCTACCAGAAGCATGTTGTGATCATCTTTGACGAGTGCCACCGCAGTCAGTTCGGTGATATGCACAAGGCCATTGTCCACAATTTCAAAAAGTACCACCTGTTCGGCTTTACCGGAACACCGATTTTTGCAGTCAACGCAGGAAGCTCCACTGATCCACGCTATTTCACCACGGCGCAGACGTTCGGCGACCAACTGCACACCTACACCATCGTTGATGCCATCAACGATAAGAATGTGCTGCCATTCCGTGTAGATTACATCAAGACGATGGATGCAGAGCCAGACATGGACGATAAACAGGTTTGGGATATCGACCGGGAAAAGGCGTTCATGGCACCCAAGCGCATCTCGCTGGTGACAAAGTACATCCTTGACCACTTTGACCAGAAAACCTATCGGGGAGACAAATCGTATGAGTTTAATCTGCTGACGAATGTGGCAGAGGTGGCCTCTGCCCAGCGTGGTGCGGTGGAGGAAATTAAGCAAAAACAGCGCGTCAGCGGTTTTAATTCGATTTTCTGCGTGGCATCTGTGCCGATGGCAAAGCTGTATTATCAGGAGTTCAAAAAACAGATGGCGGCAGACCCAACCAAGCGGCTGCGCATTGCTACCATTTACAGCTATGGAGCCAACGAAGCGGAAACGGATGGCATTCTGGACGAGGAAAACCCGGAAGATACCTCCAACCTTGACCAGAGCAGCCGGGATTTTCTGGATGCCGCCATTCAGGACTACAACGAGATGTTCCACACGAACTACTCGACCGATGGTGAACGGTTCCAGAATTACTACAAAGATGTATCGCTCCGCATGAAGAATAAAGAGCTTGACCTGCTGATCGTGGTCAATATGTTCCTGACGGGCTTCGATGCCACGACCCTGAATACCCTTTGGGTGGACAAAAACCTGAAGATGCACGGTCTGATTCAGGCGTTCAGCCGGACAAACCGTATCCTGAACAGCATCAAGACTTTTGGCAATATCGTCTGTTTCCGCAATCTACAAAAGCGCGTGGATGCGGCTATTTCGCTGTTCGGCGATCAAAATGCGGGCGGTATCGTTCTGTTGCGCAAATATGCGGACTACTACCACGGTTATATGGATGAGCAGGGAAAATACCATCAGGGCTATACGGACATGATCGATGACCTGACGCAGAAGTTCCCGCTGACAGAGCCGCAGATCGTCGGAGAGCAGAACCAGAAGGACTTTATCGTGCTGTTTGGTGCACTGCTGCGGATGCGGAACCTGCTGTCCTCCTTTGATGATTTCAAAGGCAACGAGATGATCTCTGAACGGGATTTACAGGACTATTTGGGCCGCTATCAGGATTTGCGGGATGAATGGCGTAACAAGAAGCACGATGAAACCAAAGAGGATATCACGGATGATGTGGTGTTCGAGGTGGAGCTGATTCGGCAGGTCGAAATTAACATTGACTACATTCTGATGCTGGTCAAAAAGTACCATGACACCCATTGCGATGACAAAGAGGTGCTCATCACGATTCGCAAGGCGATTGATGCCAGCCCGGAACTGCGCAGCAAAAAGCAGCTGATTGAAACCTTTATTGCAGGGGTCAATGATGTGGATGATGTGATGGCAGAGTGGAACACCTTTGTGTCCGAACAGCGAGAGAAAGAACTTGCAAAGATCATCCAAGAGGAAAAGCTGAAGGAGCCGGAGACACGCAAATATCTGGCCAATGCGTTCCGTGACGGTGAGATCAAGACCGTGGGCACCGATATTGACAAGCTGATGCCGCCTGTTTCCCGCTTTGGCGGCGGTGGCCGTGCGCAGAAGAAGCAAGGCGTGATCGATAAACTGAAGAGCTTCTTTGATAAATTCTTTGGGATTGGTGGAAGCTCATTTGAGGAGGAAAAAACGTGACTAAAACAGAAAAGGCATTAGAAGCATGTGAGAAAGTCTTGAATGGTATAGAGGATAATGCCATAACGGTAACATCAGCACTGTTGCTATGTTTGAAAATTGCGAGATTGTTGAATGATACAGATGCGATAATCTGGCTTCAATATGAATATGGTGGGTACCCTAGAAATCAAGATGGCCATATTCAGCAAGATGCATGGCGGATAGCGTGGAAAAAAGGAAGGGGATACGTTGAGGACGGAAAAGAGCTTGTGTTTTCAGAGATAGCCTCAGAGCTTGAAGAGAAGATTGTGGCACAGCGTAGCGCGGTAAATAATTTTACTACTCAGGGAACTTCTGTTTCAGGAGAATGGGCAGCAATTGCAATGGACAAATTGACAATGACTGTATCAAATTCAACGGGAGCACTGGTTAGACAAATAGCATTGTCAGAAAAGCGTTTATCTATTCTGAAATCAAAGTATTATGATTTCGCACTCGAAAAACAGATTGAGATTTCCTTTGGAAATGTAGCAACAACAGTTTTTTCTGAGTATCGTGCAAGAGTAGAAAATGAATTCTCAAAAATTTCAAAGGAGAATCTTCTGAAGCTTCAAGCTATAGAAGATAAAATTAATTCGGATAATCCAGAGTTGTATTCGCAGGCGTTAACAACATGTCGGAGACTCTTTGAAGGCACGGCAAAAGAACTTTTTGACAAATACTTCCCAGACTATAAGGATAAAAAATATACAACGAAGTCTGGAAAGGAAATTGACGTTAGTGGAGAACACTATAAAAACAAACTTTCAGCGGTGATTGAAAGGTTAGAAGATAAGAGTCCATCTAAAAGTATGGTTGGAAGCAATGTGATTTATCTACTGGATTGGATGGATAATCTTACGGACTTGCAATGTAAGGGCGTTCATCATGAGGTGACAAGACAAGATGCGACACGGTGCATTATCCAAACCTATATTTGCTTGGGCGATATTTTAAGCCTTCAGGATGAATGATGGAATTATCCTTGATTTTGGATGAATCATCGGCTATAATACTCCCAGAGATCCCACTGGTTGTGTGATACTATCCTGATACTAAAAAATCATCAAGCCACATCTACCACGGCAATCTCATGGAAAAGTGAACATCCAAGAATAGACTTGCTAAACAAATTTGCTTAGTAAGAACCTGGGCTTACCGAGCTCGAATAATGGAATGAAGCGAAATTTTAACGTAGCATCAAATAAAATTTGCTAAAAATTTGCTCTGTGACATTAGTTTGACACTAAGCCGCGGAAAACTTCATTGTGGAGCCACCCGGATCACTGGTTCGGTTTAACATTTGAGAATAATTTGAAAGCCCCGGAAAGTTACGAGTTTACGTTTCTTTCCGGGGCTTTTTGACATTATTGACATTAAGAAAATGCCCTGACATTATCGAAAATAGATGATACTGAATCGACAGTAAGGTGGCATCATACATATACTCCTTTTATGATTTTTGTAAGTTTGCATTCAATGTCTTAATCCGCAAAATATAAACCTTTTATGAAATCCTCTTGACAAAGTGGGAACGGGCAGTATAATAAAAATGAACATTGTTCATATTGAGGGTGACCACATGAATACAATCGTAACCTCCAAGGAAGATATCTTAAAAAACAGCCGTGAGCTTATCCGGGAAAAGGGCTGGGCGGCGGTCAGTATCCGTTCTGTCGCCTCGGCATGCGGGGTCTCGGTCGGCTCGATCTACAATTATTATGACTCCAAGGCTGAGCTTATCAGCGCCACGGTCGAGAGCGTCTGGTGCGAAATTTTCCACCGCCCGCAGGACGAGGCCGTATTTCAGGATGTGCAGACCTGTGTCAAATGGATGTACGAGCGCATGGCCTACGGCTGTGAGCAGTATCCTGGATTTTTCACACTGCACTCTCTCGGCTTTATGCAGGAGGACAAGGCCGATGGCAAACGGCACATGCAGCAAATCTGGCACCATATCTTAAACGGTCTTTGCACGGTGCTGCAACAGGATGCCAAAATCCGTCCGGGCGCTTTTAACGCGCAATTCACCGTTGAAAAATTTGCCGATGTTCTATTTTCGCTGATGCTGTCTGCCTTGCTGCGGCAGGACTACGACCCCGCCGCTGTGCTGGAAATCGTGCGCAGAACCTTATATTGACTGCATTTTCTTCCCACACTGCTGTGGGAATTTTATAATGTCCAAAATGAACAATGTTCACTTAAAAGGGACACTCCTAGGAAAGTTCATCGCAATATCCTGTTGCTGCTCGCCTGTCTTGTGTGGAGGAATGCAAGCTTCAACATCCTGCGCTTTGGATGCAACTTTGCCGAGCAAGCCCTTGATGACCGTAAAAACGAAGCCGACCCTGCAAAAAATGCAGTGTTACAATCAATTTAATCTATCAACAAGGAGCAATCAACTATGCAAGCAATCGTAGAAACTGTTTTTGATGCTGTGTATCTGGTATCCGTCATCACCATCGGTATCCTGATGATTCGTGGCTGCAAGGGCAGCCACCAGTTCAAGCTGTTCGGTCTGATGGCTGTCGTTCTGGGTGCCGGCGACTCGTTCCATCTGATTCCCCGTGCTCTGGCTCTATGCACCACGGGCTTTGAAAACTTTACCGTCCCCCTGGGTCTGGGTAAGTGGATCACCTCTGTGACAATGACTGTCTTTTATGTGCTGCTGTACTATGTCTGGCGTGAGCGCTACCGGGTCAAGGGCAACAATGGCCTGACTGCCGCCGTCTACGGTCTGGCTGCCGTGCGTGTTATCCTGTGCATGATGCCGCAGAACCAGTGGCTGAGCGCCGAATCCCCGCTGTCCTGGGGCATTTACCGTAACATTCCTTTTGCACTGATGGGCCTGCTGATCATCGTGTTGTTCTACCGCAGTGCCAAGGAGCATGACGACTCGGCTTTCCGCTGGATGTGGCTGACCATCGTGCTGAGCTTCGGGTTCTACATTCCCGTTGTTCTTTGGGCCAATACCGTCCCCATGATCGGTATGCTGATGATCCCCAAGACCTGCGCCTATGTGTGGACCGTTCTCATCGGCTATTCTGCTATGAAGAAGGAATGTAAGTGATTTGTTCACAGCACCGATTTATGAAATAAATTGCTTCGTAAAGATCCAAGCTTACCGAATTGGAATGATCTTTCTTGATAAAACTGGATCAGGTAAACTTGTAAGCCCCCTGCCGGTGATGAACTGGCAGGGGGCTTTTTATGTGTGTAC
>OMAP01000174.1_pt1 | contig 12353 bp, 7 predicted proteins | sample 1644691 | NCBI WGS metagenome assembly OMAP01 (sample SAMEA103958141, study PRJEB25191) | human gut metagenome | biome: human-associated habitat [ENVO:00009003]; feature: intestine environment [ENVO:2100002]; material: feces | place: Germany | collected 2013/2015 | reverse complement strand
TGCAAGGATGTCAAGCATTATATGTACACCCGCAGTCCTCCAACTGCGGGAATTTTCTTAGAGATTTGCCAGTTTAGTCAGAATCTGCTTGCCAATGGAAATCAGTTCGTCCAGCCGGGTGCGCAGATCAGCAAGGTCGGCAGAGTAGATCTTGCCGTTTTCGTTAGCGCGTTTGGCGACCTGATTCAGATTGTTACTGCAATTCTGAAGCAGATAAGCCATTCGGCGCAGCTGTGGAAGGTCGAGGTTCAGGCAGTAGCCATCCAGTGCCATTTTGCGGATATAGGCACTCAGACTGTGGATGCCCATTCCATACATCTTATCTAAAATGCGGTTTCGTTCTTCATCGGTCACACGAATAAATAGACGGTGTTCCCGCTTTTTCACATTATCGCCCCTCCTTATCCAGATAACTCTTGAACGGTTTGACAGGCTCCGGCTGATTGGTCTTTTCCCCCAGTGCAGCCAGCACAGACGGACGAGTTGCAGGTGTTTCGGTTTCCTCGGTTTCTTCGGGAGCATCCTGCGAGGAACTGCGGTCACGGTCGATGTTCAGCAAGGCGTTCAATTCAGCAAGGCGGGCAGACTTTTCGGCCAGTTCTTCCTCCTGTGCAAAGGGCTTTGCCACTTCGACCTCTGCGGCCTGCTTCTGCTGTTCAAGGTTTTGCAGAGCATTTTCGGCATCTGCAATACGGTCAGCGAAATTGTCGATGGCATTGTCCAGACGAGTGATATTGCCGCGCGCATCATCGCCCAGCGACACCGGGTAACTCAACTCTGCCCGGAGTACTGCCTGATGCTCATTTTTGAAGCTGTCGAATCGAATGTTCAGTTCAAAGCCACGGTAGGTGCCCAGCAGCATCATATCAGCATTGGGCATCTCCTGCCGAGCCAGCAGCAGCCGTTCGCCCGCAGCCTTTTTGTCATCGTACACCATGCCCTTGATAGTCATGCCGCAGAAGTTTTCTTTGTCCTGTGGGTGTGCTGCTGCAATCTGTGAATCCTGTTGTAAAGCAGCAATGCGGTTTTTCTGTTTCTGGATCTCCTCCGGGAAAGTTTTGAGCAGCTTATCCTCCAGACGATATTTCTGATTCTGGAAGTCTCCGCGGAGCACCTTCAATTTTGCTACCTGCACGTCCAAGTCCATCTTTTCCCGGATGCGAGGGTCGCCTGCACACAGAGCCTTGATTTCTGCGTAAGACAGAGCCTGTTCATCAATATCATCGCAGGAGCGCATGGGAGATTTGCTCGTCATAATCTGAGAAATGAACTTCTGCTTATTCTCCAAGGTTTGGTACAAGTAGGCATCAAAGGTCGATTCGGTAACGTAATTATAGACGTAAACCTGCTTGTTTTTATTGCCCTGCCTGATAATTCTACCGTTGCGCTGGGTCATATCAGACGGACGCCAGCCTACATCCAGATGATGCACCGCCACAAGCAGCGTCTGGACGTTGGTGCCAGCTCCCATCTTTGCAGTGCTGCCCAGCAGCACACGCACCTGTCCGCTGCGTACCTTGGAGAAAAGTTCTGCTTTCTTGTTCTCTGTATCTGCGTTGTGGATGAACTCGATCTCCTGTTCGGGCACACCGGCGTTGAGCAGCTTGGTGCGAATATCATCATAGACGTTGAACGAACCGTCCCCCTTGGGAGTAGACATATCGCAGAAAATCAGCTGGGTCAGCTTCTGCTCCTTGGTGTCGTTCCAGATGCGCAGGACGTTGTTGACGCAGGCGTTCAGCTTGCTGTTGGGGTCATCGGGCAGAGCGGAATTCATCAGCCGCTGATCAAGACCGATTTTGCGGCCATCCGACGTAATTTTCAACATATTATCCACAGAAGGGTCAACAGAACCGCTGTGGACTTCGGCTGCACGTTCGCTCAATGCCTGCACCATATCCTGTTGGATTTCCGAAGGCTTGACCACCACCGTCTCAAATTTTGCATCAGGCACCGGGAGATGAAGCTGGTCGCTGGTCTTGATATCTGCTGCTTCTTTGAACATCGCCATCAGTTCAGGCAAGTTGAAGAACTTTGCAAAACGAGTGCGCGCACGGTATCCGGTGCCTTCTGGGGCAAGTTCGATGGCAGTAGTAGTTTCACCAAAAGTAGAAGCCCACGCATCAAAATGGGTCAACCCTTTCTGCTGCAAGGTGTTGTACTGGAGGTAGCGCATGAGGGTGTACATCTCGGTCATACTGTTGCTCAGGGGTGTACCCGTTGCAAAAATCACGCCACGGCCTCCGGTGATTTCATCCAGATAGCGGCACTTGCCGAACATATCGCTGGATTTTTGCGCCTCGCTTGTGCTCAAACCTGCGACATTACGCATTTTCGTGTACAAGTAGAATGTGCAGCACCTCTGCGGCTGCGAAGCAGTCCGCAGAGTAGTCTGCTTTGTTGTGATAGGTAACTTTTTGACGTAATCTCCAAGTTTTCCCCCACCTCACGCCGGGCGTGCACCTTTCAGCGCACCCGGCGTACCATCAAATCGATTTACTTTCTTCCTTCAGATTTCAACACTGCTGTGTTCTCACGGACACAGAGTGGTTGTAAATTTCACAGTTTAAGTTTTTCGCGGTATTTCATGATTTTACCTACCGTCTTTGCATCAAGTTCAGGCGGTATTGGACTGTTGTGAACCATGCGGTGGCATGGTTCACACAGCCAAACCAGATTTGGCACTTTATTGATTCTATCAAGTGGAAGCTTGTTTTTAACGTGGTGACAATGCTTTTGAAGCACGGGTGAGAAGGCATTTCCACAGCATTTACATTTTCCTTTGTCCCTGCTGTAAGCATACTCCCGGTTCATATAATACTCAAAATTCATCCTTCCCTTTGCGTATGCTGACATTGCAATATCGTTCGGGGAGTTAACGGATGGACGGTCACATGGCAGTGGCTTGTGCTTAGCACGATAGCTCACATACCGTCTGCGCCCTTCCACTGTATACGGCGTCATTTTCTGGTCAAATGGCTTGGGTTCATAGTGACTATGCGTGATGAACGCATAAGTTATACCAAACCATTTTCCTTCGACCCATACAGCAAATGTCTTACTGTCGTAGCCCTTGTGTCGGTCAGGAAGATTGCAAAGCACCTTCAGCGGCACCTGCATGGAGTTGTACCGTTTGGGGTACAGCTTTTTCCATACAGTCAGTGCAGCGTTGTTTACTCTGCGGTCTATCGCATGGTAGGCATGAGAGCAGATGGATGTCTGCAAGTACTGTGCCATACCCATAATGACAGAGTTGACGTACTGAATTTGCGCAGCCTGCACATTGACTTTTTGACAAAGTTCTATGCGGTGCACTTCTTCGAGCAGTTTCTTAATCTTCTTTCCTAACCGTTCCATATCCGGTAGCGGCTTTCCAACCAGATGTTTCGTCCATGTTGCCGGGTCAGGAGTTTTCCGTTTTCGTTCGGCCTTTACCACAAAGCCAAGAAAGTGTATACCGTTTGTCCGCAGGTCTGTTACATAGGTCTTTTCCTGCGACAATTCGAGTTTCATTCTGTTCCGAAAATATTTTGTCAAGACACGTTTCAAGCGGAGTGCTTCCTTCTCCGTTGACGTCAGAATCACCCAATCATCGGCGTAGCGATAATTGTACTTTGGCGTTACACCAGCCCATTTCAAACGCCTTGTGTCGTTGCCTTTATGCTTGCACTGTCTGTGCGGCTCCATATACATACGACCAACATACCAATCGAAATCGTTGAGATAAACATTGGATAAAAGCGGTGAGAGGATTCCTCCCTGCGGTGTACCAAGCTCTGTTGCATGAAACAGGTCATTTTCCATATATCCAGCTTTTAGCATCTGACTGATAATTTTCAGCACACGCTTGTCATGGATACCGATTCTCCAGAGTTTTTGGAGCAGCAGGCGGTGATTGATATTGTCGAAGCATCCCTTGATGTCACCCTCAATAGCCCACACGGGTTGGTCGGGCGATTTACATCCAGCATTTATGACATTGATGATACCCCGGATTGCGTGTTTCTGTGCCCGATAGGGGCGAAAGCCGTAGCTTTGCGGATAAAATCTCGCTTCACAGATCGGCTCGATAATGATACGCACGCACTCCTGTATGATCCTGTCCAATACAGTGGGGATACCCAGCGGTCTTTTCTTGCCGTTACTCTTTTCGATATATTCACGGCGGGCTGGTTTGGGGCGGTAGTTGCGAAAACTCGATTGAATCAATAAAATAAGCTCATCTTTGGGCATTTGAAGGTATTTGTCCATTTTTATCTTATCCACGCCAGCAGTTCTGCTGCCTTTGTTGGACTTGATATTGTGGACGGCAGTTACAATGGTCACTTCATTAGCCATCGCTTCCACCAGACCGGTGAACGATACTCCTTGACCGGACTTCTCATAGAGAAAATCCTGAATCTTTTTAAGTTCCGTTTCCGTTGAAAATCTGACGTTCAAATGCACAAGGTTTTCACCTCGCAGTTCGTCACCCATCTTTCAGGGAGTTATAGGATTTTCGTTTTGTGAAATTTACAAATCGATTTGACTCGTATCCTTCGCCATGGAATATTTCAATTCCGTATGACTGGCATTACCCAGCCCAGACTACTATGATACGGCTGACTTCCTGTTGTTTTCAATGCGCTGTAACGCTCCAACAATAGGCTCTCAAACGTTCCCTAATCTCTATCCTTATTCTGAAACCCTTAGGCCGCTACCTTACACCGGGAAAATCTAACCGTGCTTTGAACCACAGTTGCTGCATGATTCCTGATGGGGATTTCATCCCACAGGGCGTGTACGGAAAAACCAGCCACACACACTTTTTCCAAGGTTCACCCTTTCGGATGGAGTCAACTCTTACGATGCTGCATAGCTTTCCCTAACGGATAGCCATAGGTTTCGGAAGCCCGCACCATTATTGTCCATGCCTCTTTGCAGAGGTTTAGGTTTTCAGGTTACGCCTTCACCACGCTCTGTACAATGCACACTTACAGGTGGCAACGCACAGTGGAGTATTAGCTCTCGTACTGTCTTGAATTTTGACCTATTCTCTTGAACTTTGTTCCTCGACATTGGTTCTGTACGGCAGAGGAATTTCACCCCTGATTTTGAGATTAAAGTTCTCTGTGATATTTTCTTATTGCTAAGTGCAATCACATGGTGCTTTTCGCCCTTGCTGTCAACAAGGTCTTATGCACAACGTTTCGCACGGTTCTTAAACGCTTGGCTCTCGTCCACAAACAACCTGTCTACGCCCAATTGTTCAAACGTAACCACATCATCTTTACGGTCTGTGCCTTGCAGCTTTTCCAATTTCTGTTTCAAAGACTTGCGCAGCTTTTCCAGTTGCTTTACCGTGAAATGCTCGCCAACCTGCGCTTTCGCTTCTTCGATGGCCTCCTCGATTTCATCCATCTGTTCCTGAATCAGACGCTCCTGTCGTTCTGCGGACAAGGGTATCTTTTCAAACTGGCTGTGCCCGATGATAACTGCATCGTAGTCGCCGGTCGCAATTCTCGCACAGAATTTTTTTCGATTACCGGGTTCAAAATCTTTCTTGCTGGTAACCAGCAGCTTCGCATTGGGGTACAGGCGTAAAAACTCGCTGGCCCATTGTTCCGTCAAATGGTTTGGCACGACAAAAAGACTTTTCTGGCACAAGCCCAGACGTTTCAGTTCCATAGCGGAAGCCGCCATCTCAAAACTCTTGCCGGCACCGACTTCGTGCGCCAAAAGGGTGTTGTACCCATACAGCACATGGGCAACCGCATTGCGCTGATGCTCTCGCAAATTGATCTCCGGGTTCATGCCCACAAAATGAATATGACTTCCGTCATACTCACGGGGTCGGGTGCTGTTAAAAAGCTCATTGTACCTCTTCACCAGCAGCGTCCGCCGCTGCGGATCTTTCCAGACCCAGCCAGCGAAAGCATCCTTGATGGCCTGCTGTTTCTGCTGGGCGAGGGTGGTTTCGTTTTGATTCAGCACACGCTTTTCTTTCCCATCCTCCTCGATGGTATCATAAACGCGGCTATCACGCAAATTCAAGGTATCCTCCAAAATCTTGTAAGCGTTGGCTCGGCGGGTACCGTAGGTTTCAGTGGCCATAATGTCACCAAAGCCAGTAGCAGATTTATTGCTGATCCGCCATTCGGAAGTGTAAGGGGAGTAGCGAACGGTGATGGCATTGTTGTAGCGGATACGATAGGGCGGCTGAAAAGTTTCCATCATAAACTGCTGCACGATGGAGGGGGCAAGCCAAGTGGCACCCAAACGCACATCAATTTCAGATGCCTCCAGATCTTTGGGCTGTGCCTTGGTCAGTGCGTCCACATTAACCTTGAACTCCGGGTGACTTTCCGCAGCAAGCTGTGCCATCCGCAGCTTATCGCGTACATTACCCGAAAGGTATTCGTCCGCAGTCTGCCAGCCTGCTTCCGGGTCGTCAGCATCCGCAGCAGGGTCTTTGAAAATCACGCCGGACAATTCGGTGGTGATGCGCTCATAGTTACCGGGAGTGCCCAGCAGTTCTGCCATATAAGGCAGGTCTACTTTGCCGTGTTCCCCGATGGACACCGCCAACGCTTCGCTGGGGGTATCCACGCTGGTGACAACACGCTCTGGCCGAATCGTCCGCTTGGTGAACATATCTGCCTTGGACTTGAGATTTTTATTCTCGTCCAGATTCTCCAGTGAGCAGAGCAGATAGTAGGAACTGTCATCATCGAACAGACGTGCGTTTTTCTTGTCGTTAATCAGGCCGTATTTTGCGGTAAAGGCATCATAGGCGGCATTCAACTTGGCCTGCGATGCCTTAATGTCCTCGTCCGGGAAGTCGTTCAACTGCTGCTGAATCAGTTCGTTGACGATCTGCCGCAACTCCACCATACCAGCTACACGGCCTTTGGCGTTGTCGGACAGTTCGATCTGCGTCATGATAGAGTTCTCTCGGTAGTAGATCTCGCCATCAACAACCGTATAGCTAAAATTCTTCACAGTCGGGTCTGCGGGCAGCGTTTTGCGCTGTGCTTCCGCATCTGCGACGTCCGGGGCAGCAATCTTCACCGCAGTGTAATTGCCCTCGATGTGCTGTACCGCCTCGGCAAGCTGGTCTGCAAGGCTGGTGCCCTCGATGGGTGCAACGGTCAGGTCCTCCCGTCCGTATTGGGTGCTTTCGGTGGTCAGCTCGCCCAGCACCATCTCCGGGTGGTCTACGAAATACTGGTTGATGGCAAAGCCATCCTCGGTCTTGCCCAACTGCACCCATGCAGGTTCGATGTCCGCAGGGCGGTCACGTTTTTGCAGGAAAATAATGTCGCTGACAACATCCGTACCAGCGTTAGCACGGAACGCATTATTCGGCAGACGGATAGCACCCAGCAAATCGGCCCGTTCTGCCATGTGCTTACGGGCGGTGCTGTCCTTGCTGTCCATAGTATAGCGGCTGGTGACGAACGCCACGATGCCGCCCGGTCGCACTTGGTCGATAGTCTTGGCGAAAAAGTAGTTGTGGATAGAAAGCCCCAGCTTGTTGTACGCTTTATCGTTGACTTTGTAATTGCCAAACGGTACGTTGCCGACCGCTAAATCGTAGAAATCCCGCCTATCCGTGGTTTCAAATCCGGCCACCTTGATGTTGGCCTCCGGGTACAGCTTTTGGGCAATCCGGCCCGTGATACTGTCCAGTTCCACACCATACAGACGGCTGTCAGCCATGCCAGAGGGCAGCATACCGAAAAAGTTGCCAATACCCATGGAAGGCTCCAAGATATTTCCAGACTGGAAGCCCATCTTTTCCACAGCATCATAGATGGCGCGAATTACCACCGGAGAGGTATAGTGTGCATTCAGAGTGGAAGCGCGGGCGGCGGCATACTCCTCTTCGGTGAGCAACCCTTTCAGTTGGGTGTACTCGGCAGACCAGTTTTCCTTGTTGGGGTCAAAGACATCTGCAAGACCGCCCCAGCCTACATACTGCGAAAGCACCTGCTGCTCCTCGGCGGTGGCACCGCGATGCTCCTGCTCCAAAGTGCGCAAGGTCTGGATGGCTTCAATATTGCGGGCGAATTTCTGCTTGGGGCCTCCGACACCCAAATTATCATCCGTGATGTGAAAATTTCCTGCGGCTTCCGGCATCGGTTCAGCGTTCAGGGCTTCGTCTGCGGCAGCAGCATCCGGAAAGGTCTGCCACTCGCCATTGACCTCCACAGAGATAGGCAACTTGTCCAGTTCCTCATCAGGTGTAGGCTCATCCCGTCGCAGACTGTCCTCGAACTGCTGTTTGTTCAGCACCTCGTTATCCCACGACTGCCCATGCGCGCTGGTGTCGATGCGCACATCGGTTTCGCCAACATAGCCGATTTTGCCTTCGATGGTTCGGGTGGGAAGGTCAACAACAACTTCGTCACCGACCTTGTAATCAACAGCCTTTTCAGGAGAAACGTCAATAATTTCATCCTGCTGCTGTTCATACAGTTCCCGGATATTGGGCAACCGTTCAACCCGGAAGATGGGCTGTCCGCTGTTGGTCAAGTCCATGTCCTGCAAGCTGACGGATTTGAACATGAAGTTGACGTGATCCACACGGAAATCCCGGCCATCTAGCTTGATGATGATGCCGATCGGCAGATAATCTTCCTCTCGCAGATATTTTGTCTGATGGTGGGTACCATCTCCGCCCTGTCCGGCTAGATAGATGCTGTTGCCCTCGGCCCACAGCTTCTGCGATTTTGCTACCCACTCTCTGCGCAAAAAGCCGGTCACTTTGACTTTTCCCAGCGCATTTTCCTGTGACAGCAAATTAGAACGAAAAACTTCCTTTACAGTGATTGCATCTTTGTCATAGAACAGAAAATATCCGCCCAGTTCAAAGCCAATCAGGGTATTGGGGTACTGCTCTTTCAGAGCATTGTATTCGGCAGCGGCATCACCATCCAGCATTGGGAGCTGTCGTTCCGCTTCCTGCACGGCGGCACGATGCTCTTTTTCCTTATCGGTCAGGTAGCGGTCAGACTGAATCATCAGGTCGATGTATTTCTCGACCTGTGTCCAGCTTAACGTAACCTTTTGATGATCCGGGTAGTGGTCAAATTCAAGTCCTTTTCCATCATGATTTACAAAACCGCTGCTGCCATCCAGAAAATCCTGCGAATGTCCGCCGATGCCGTACTCTTTCGCCAATGCTTTAGCGCGGAGTTTGCGGTCGGGCTGTGTCTGGTACAGTTCGATGATCCGCTGCTTGCCATCCTGAAAACCGGAACCATGCTTGCGCAGTTCATTCTCAATTTCAGCCTGTGACAAAACAAAAGCGGAGGGCGATTTTTCGCTCTCCGCTCGGTCGATATGTTCAATTTGCTGGGCTTCGGTGGGGATGACGGCATCCAGAAAACTTAGCTGTAGATCAGTTCCGTCCGAATCACTTCCTCGACCTGCTCCTGTAGGCTGTTCATGTGCTGTACCCACGCCATCTGATTCTTCTCCTTGTCCGGGGCCGGGTTCTTCGCCAGCAGATCGGCCATCAGTTGCTTCTTCATCGCTGCTGCGGTCTGCTCCAGTTCGGTCAGGGTCGGGTACAGGCTCCCGTTCAGGAGCATCGTGTGGTACAGCACCGGGTGCTGCTGTTTCAGAAAGTTCAGGCGCATCCTGCCGTACTTGCCCAGCGGGGTCTTTGGCTGATGCAGGGTCAGGTTCGGGAGAAGATAATCCCCGGTCTGCGTGTAACTCAGATTGCTGCTCATATTCATGCTGGCTCCTTTCATTGTTTCGGCGGCGGATGGTCGTTTTGACTGCCCGCTCTACGGTGCGCAGGACTTCGCGGCTGATGTCGCTGGTAGCGGCACCCAGCGCATAGACTGCATCGGGTTTGGAAAAGGTGTGGATGGCCTGAAAGTCATCCTTGTCAAAGTAGCCTTCCGGTTCAAACCCGCATCGTTCTAATAGAGTGTAGGTGACGCTCATTGTCGCAGCGGCCTTGAACTGAAGTTCCTTTCCACTACTATCATAATCATCAAAGAAAGAGCCGTCAACGATGTTGAGGATGTCGCCGCTGTTGTTGTCCCAATAATCGTTCACCAGCTTCTCCGCAATATTTACGAGCTGCTGGCTGAGCCGTTCATGGCTGATGCCGTATTCTGCGGTCAGCATCTCAGACACCGGCTTGAAAAGGTCGTCATTCATTTCCCATCGTTCCGGGTCGCGAGAATTGCGCCGTACTCCGGTGTCCGACACATCAAACACATAGTGCAGACGCAGGTATCCGCTGGATTCGTCCAACAGGGCGATGCCCTTGGAGCCACGCCGGACATACCGGTTCATGCGGTTGTTCCAGATGTCGTAATCGGCGCAGGCTGTGGCATCGGGTCGCTGAGCGTAGATCATCAACTGGTCGGGAAAGCTGTACTTGTACAGCCGGGATGCTGTGGTCAGATAGTCCGTCCAGCTTTCCCAGTACCGCGTCAAGCCGTTTGCCGTGCGCTGGGCAAGGGCGAGATATTCTTCGGTTTTGCTTGGCATTTTGGCCTCCTTCTTCAGATTTTAGGGTATAAAAATAGCGGGCAACCGTTTTGAGGGTCGCCCGCAAGGGATGTAATAAAAATCGATTATTGAATATTGTTGTCCTTTATGAATTTCATGATGCAGCAGCCCATCACGATGACGGGAAGCACGGTTCGTAAACCGAGGTCGCCGACCCGCACATTTACATCAATCACAAGCCCTGCAAACCATGCCGCTAAAGTGAAAACAGTTGCCCATCCGTAATTCATAGAACTGTACTCCTTCATATGTGAATATTCAAAACTCTCTTCTCAGCTTCAGCTTTCATAGCTGCCCGCAAGGAACTTACATTTATTCGACTCGAATGTTTACCGGATTCAGTGTAAGGTTGCCTCCGCCCGCCACCTTATACCATTTGCCTCTTTCGAGTTTGATTCTTTCCGTTACGCCCTGTGTAATATATCCGATTCTGTATTTTTCTCCAGTCTCTACATCGGTAAAGACCACCTCAGTATCACAATCACCGCTCACTTTTACAGTTCCCCAAAGTGGCTGTATTTGTTCTGTCTTTATGGTGCCTTCATCGTTTGAAAGGGTGAAAGTATGGCTTCTCTGAATATTGATATAAATCGCCACCAGAAAAACCGCTGCCAGACATAAGGCAAACTTTCTTGTTTTCATCGAAACACCTCCTGTAAATTCGGTTTTATCGAGTCATATCACATAAGTGGATGCTTCAAACTTACAGCTCAGTTTCCACTGCAAGCTGCTCCTGCTTCTCTTTTTCATCAGCGATTTGGACATCAACATCTTCGCGCATCTTTTTCAGAAGTGCAAGGACTCTCTTGATTTGATCCTTGGTATTCTCCACTCTGCTCTGTGCCTGATTGATGTGATCCAGAACTGCCCAGTCTGCAAAGAGGCCGTCAAAGAAGAAATCTGCAAATTTCAGAAAGCTGTCCACCGTAACCTGAAGGTCTGCGGTGATCTCAACATCAGCAAGCTCAGTTTTGAACCGCCGCAGTTCCACTTGAAGCTGTTCGATTTGTTTCTGCGCATCGTCCAGTTCCTCATACTTGGCAAGATCGGCCATCAAACCGCCGCCCATTACGTCCCATGTACTCCAGCCCTCGGCATTGTCGAGGGTTTCCAGAACTTCGTTGACCGTATGCAGGGCAGTCTTTCCGGCGTTGATGGCTTCCAGCAGCTCCCGCTTTTGAACTTTCAGTGCGGCAATGCGGCTTTCGCTTTCCGCAATCTGCTGTGCGGCAGGGTGGGCAGAGACTTTGATGCTTTTGATTTTTTCGGAAAGAGCAGCTTGATACTGACTTTCGCAATCGGACAGCCGTGCCAGTCTATTTTGAATCTGCTTCAAGTCGGCATCAACGGAAGAAAGATCATGGAGAGCCGCATCGTACTTGACGCGGGCTGCATAGGCTTCCTGCCGTTCTTTGTCCAGCTTTTCATCCATTTTTCCAATCACTTGATAGAAAAATGCGGCAAGGCTGTGTCCCTCCAGACGGTCCACATCAGCCTGCTCTGCCAGCTTGGATTTTTCCAGCTTTTTCAGGCAATCAGCAAGCGTATCTCTCTGGGCGGTCAGTTCTTTCTGTTTTGCTTCGCAGCTTTTCTTTTCAGCGACCTGCTGCCAAAGCTCTTTCAACGTAGAATCACTCATATGGAATGTCCTTTCCCGGCATTACGTTTCTTCGTTCAGAAGCTGGTTCAAAAAATGCTGCCGATTATTTACAAATGTTTTGGTGATAACGTAGCTGTCCGTATCTTCATACTGACAAGGATGAATCGTGCCATTGTCGAAGCTAAAAATTTCAGCATCAGGCATTCCGAGGAGAATGGGTGAATGTGATACGATA
>OMAP01000166.1_pt1 | contig 12828 bp, 13 predicted proteins | sample 1644691 | NCBI WGS metagenome assembly OMAP01 (sample SAMEA103958141, study PRJEB25191) | human gut metagenome | biome: human-associated habitat [ENVO:00009003]; feature: intestine environment [ENVO:2100002]; material: feces | place: Germany | collected 2013/2015 | reverse complement strand
TTGTGTCCATCGGGGTGCGTGCAGACGATGGCGGGATGACCGGGGAAGTTGTCCTTGCAGAACTGCAAGCCAAGGGCTTGCGCCCGCTCCATGGTCAGGCCGTTCTCTACTGCGTCCTTCGGGTCGAAGCTGATGATATAATGGTGGGTCTTCACGTCCTCCCGTCCGCCGTTCTTGCCGTACTTGCGATTGGCAATCAGGCAGGCCATAGCAAACGAAGATTCGCCGCACTCAAGGGTGTCGAGCAGGTACGAATCCCGCAGCTTGGGTCTGCCCTTCTCGTCCAGAATGGGCAGACCGGTGTACTCGTTGTGCTGAAAGGTGAGATAGCTTTCGGCGGCGGCATAGTTAGAGTTCTTCGAGCTTAAATGCTTGATGGTTGCCATACAGTTCACCAACCGTTTCTTCGGCTTTCAGCCGAAAGTTCGTGAGTGCGGACAGTTCCTCCAGAATTTGCGCCCGGAGCTGCTCGGTGTCTTTGCCGCCGGAGTTGAAGTGCCGTGCAAGCTGGTTGAGGTTGCTTCCCACCTTGCTGCACTGGGCAGACAAGGCGGCAAGCGCCGCCAGTGCATCCTCGCCGCCCTGCGCCACCACAACGGTGTGCTTGACGTTCACGCCATACAGGACGCGGCGGACGAGTTCGGATTGGGTGAGGTGGAGTTCTTTGCAGGCGTATGCGATCCGCAGTTTTTCCTCTGCGGTCACTCGGACTTTGATGATGTGTGTCTTTCGTTTTCGCGGCGTGTCATTGCGGTTCTCTCGTGCGTGTACGTTCGGACTTTTCATTTCAGCCATATTCGACCTCCTGTGAAAATGATAAATGCCCGCTCCGGGATGGAGAGGGCTATGTAATGCGACACGCCGCTTTTGCGCTGAAACCAGCGCAATGCTTAAGCAGGGTTTGGGGAAGGCACTCCCCAACAAGGATGACTGAGTGGACAGCAATTTTTCAAGCATTGAAAATTTGTGGCCACAGGTCGATACTTGCTTTCGCCCTTTCCGTGCAACACTGAAAATTTCAGAAGTCGAACCGCAATGCACGTTGAAGATTTTGCAGAGCAAAACGTGTGAAAAGGCAAAGCCCCTGCTCATGGTCACCGTTCACACCGAACGCAGTTCCTGCCCCTGTTTTGCAGCGGCGTTGTCCGGCTCGCCCACAGAAAGTGTGAGGTCATGGCGCAGTATCTCGTTCAGACGGCTTATGTAAGATTCAAGGTACAGTATGAAGAAAGCCGGGCGCAGCGCGGACACTACAACCTGCTTCTTTCAAGCACAAGAATAACACTTTGCGGTTGTACAGTCAACAACCAAAAACAAATTTTGGAAGATTGAACAACTACATAAGATTTTATTTGTGAAAAAGAAAAATACCGCCTTGCAAGACAGGCGAAAAATTTTGTCGGGTGAAACGGCGGCAAAATAGATCGGGTGTGTTGCGGGGCGGTAAAAATCTTCATGGGAAATAAATCCTCGCCGTTCTGTACTTTTCTACAAGACCGCGTTTGCGTAGCAATGAAAGCCCCAGTGGGGCTTTTAAGCGGCAGAGCGGTCTTGCGTTAGCAAGATGGAGGGGCATTGCCCCGACAAGCTCGGTGGGATTTGCGATAAAGGGTATCATGGATTGCGGTGAGCGTCAAGAGGATTTTGCGAATTTTATTGCAGTAAAGCGGTGATAGTAGGACTTCTAGTCAGACATAGTCTGTTGAACTTTGATTCCGAGAATGCAATCTGCACGAAAATCCGAGAAATATTTTAGTACTCTTGCTGATTGACGAAAACTTGTACCTCGTGATAAACTCTCTATTAGAAACAAGACGATACTCTCAGGAGGCGCTACTTGGTTCCACTTTTTCTAGTCAAGGAATAAGGTGGAAGTGTATGCGCGTCCTGTTTTTTTATGCAAAAATTCACCGGGGAGGAACTGGAAATGCAAATCATCAAAAAAATCAACACCAGTGCCGCCCTTGCATTGGATAAAAATGGACACGAAGTTGTGGTGATGGGCAAGGGCGTTGGCTTTCCATCGGTGCCATATGAACTGGATGATCTTTCCAAAATTGAACGCACCTTTTACGATGTTGATCCCAGATATCTGGGTATGATCGCGGAGCTTTCTCCCTCCATCGTGATGGCGTGTGCGGATATCGCCGATCAGACGGAGATCGAACTGGGCTGCCGGCTCAACCCCAACCTGCCCTTTACACTGGCTGATCATGTGCAGTTTGCGGCAGAACGTCTGAAAAAGGGCGTAAACCTGACAACCCCCATCGCCTATGACATCCGGCATCTTTACCCGAAGGAAACCGCCATGGCAGATACCGCTCTGCAAATGCTGCAAGAACAGGCTGGGCTAAAGCTGCCGGATAACGAAGCCATCAACATTGCGATGCACTTCATCAATGCCGAAGCGGAGAGCGGTGATATGCACAGCCTGATGTTAAGTATGCAGATCATTGCCGAAATCAACAGCATTGTGGAACGCAGCCTGAACATCACGCTGGACAAGGACAGCTACAACTACAGCCGCTTCGCCATGCATCTGCGGTATCTGATCCAGAGGTTACAGGCAGGTGTGCAGACTGACAACATTTCAAAAAGTCTGCTCCACACTCTGATGCGGGATTACCCATCTATTTATGCCTGCGCCCTGAAGGTGGTCAAGTACCTGGAGGATACGTTTGGCTGGGGCTGCAGCAATGACGAGATGGTGTATCTGATCATGCACATCCAGCGCGTATACGAGCGCGAACAAAAATAAAGCAGAACAAAAGCTCAGTTTTCCGGAGCGACAGCCCACAAGGGCGCGATATCCGGGGTGAACTTCATTGCGACATAAAGTTTTTATGCTGCTGCGAAGTGCGCTCCGGATTTTTATTTTGATGTATTCTGTGCACAGGAATTACATAGATCCGAATATCCACAAGGAGGCTACTGCAATGGCAGATAACGAGATCTTACAGCGTGTTTATCCGTACATCGGAGGGCTGCAAAATGTCAGCCGGACGATCTCTCGCAAAAACACTTTGTATGTGATTTTAAAGGATGCAGGAGCGGTAGATCTCCCGGCAGTAAGGCAGGTTTCAGGCGTTGCGGATGCATTATTGGACCGCGGACGGCTGACGCTGGCTTTACTGCAACAGGAACAGGAGGTTCCCGCTATGGCAGAAAAAAGAGATGGCGCCGAACTGGCAAAAGAAATTCTGGAGCTGGTAGGCGGTGAAGAAAATGTAACTTCTTTGACGCATTGCGTTACCCGACTGCGTTTTGAACTGAAAGATACGAAAAAGGCACAGACTGATACGTTGAAAAAGACCGATGGTGTGCTGGGTGTTATGATGGCAGGCGGACAATATCAGGTGCTGATCGGCGCTCGTGTGCAGGAGATCTTTGACGAGGTATGCAAAATCACGCACTTTGAAAGTCAGCCCAAAACGCAGGCTGAGGACAACAAGCCGTTCTACAGCAAGATCCTGCCGTTTATTGCAGCTACATTTTCGCCCTCTGCTATGATGCTGTGCGCAGCAGGTATGATCAAGGGCATTTTAGCCTTGTTGGTCGCACTGAACTGGATGAACAGCTCTTCGGGTATTTATGTCTTGCTATCCGGCATTGCAAATGCTCCGTTTTATTTTATGCCCGTGTTGATTGCATATAACATCGCAAAAAAAATGCAATCGGATGTTTTTACAGCAGTTACCGTAGGTTTGGCGCTGTGCATTCCTTCCATCAACGGTGTAGATATTGAGCTGTTCGGTCATGTATTCAACAATACTTATACTACGACCGTTCTTCCGGCATTCTTTACCGTGATCCTTGCTGTATATGTAGAGCGCTTTTTGAACAAGCATCTTCCGAATGTGATCAAAGGGTTCCTGACGCCGATGCTGATCCTTATCACGGTCGTTCCTATTGGCTACATGATCGTTGGCCCGGCGGCGAATCTGCTTGCACAGGGAGTAAGCTTTGTAATGAACCTGCTGTACAACTTTAATCATGTTTTGTCTGATGTTGTAATTGGCGGTCTCTATCAGATCATGGTGGTTTTTGGAATTCACGGCGTAATCGTTCTTCCGGGTTATATGGATGTTATGTCCGGGATTCCCTCTGCAAACTGGGCGGCATTAGGTGTTGCCAGCTTTTCTATGTTGGGCGTCACGCTGGGTATTCTGTGCAAGACAAAGAGCAGAAAGCTCAAGGAGCTTGCACTGCCCGCAGCAGTTTCTGCATTCTTTGGAGTTACTGAACCTGCAACCTATGCAATCGTGATGCCTCGTATGAAGTATATGGTGGTTGCCTGCATTTCTGGCGCAGTCGCAGGCGGCGTAGGCGGCCTTTTTGATTTTATGATCTATACGATTCCGGGAATGGGTATTTTTAAAATCCCCGGATATATCAACCCGGAAAATCCGATTCAGTCTTTGATCGTTGCGTGCGGCGTAATGCTTCTTGCCACTGCACTGGCTTTTGTGATCACATACATTATGTTCAACGATTCCCAGTATGGTGACGATCAGGACTGATTGCGGCGCAGCAAGGAGAATAAAATGGCATTTCAGAGAGATTTTATGTGGGGCGGTGCAACAGCCGCCAATCAGTATGAGGGCGGCTGGCAGGACGATGGACGCGGTCCGACCATTGCAGATTTTTCTATGGGAGGTTCGCATACACAGGCACGAAAGATGGCATGGGAAAACCCGGCTACGGGTGAATCTGGCGAAACGGTATCGTTTGATCCGCAGCTTCCAGCTGGAGCCATTCCGACAATTCGCAAAGATGCCTATTATCCGAGCCACCGTGCAACGGACTTCTACCATCATTACAAAGAGGACATCGCACTGATGGGCGAGATGGGGTTCAAATGCTTCCGCATGAGCATTAGTTGGACAAGAATCTTCCCCAATGGTGATGATGCTGTGCTAAACGAGGCCGGATTGTCGTTCTACGACTCCGTATTTGATGAGCTTCACAAGTATGGAATTGAACCGCTGGTGACCCTTTCGCACTTTGATATTCCAATGAGCATGGTACAGCGTTTTGGGGGCTGGAACAACAGGATATGGATCAATTGCTTTGAGCGTTTCGCTCGCACGGTGCTCCAACGCTACAAGGGTAAGGTGCGGTATTGGCTGACGTTCAATGAAATCAATAATATGGAGATGGCTCCCTATGCTGTTACTGGAATTGCCAACTGCACAGCGCAGCAGTTGGCACAGGCAGCACATAATATGTTTGTGGCATCTTCACTGACAGTCAAATCGGCACATGAAATTGACCCGGAAAACCATGTGGGAATGATGTTGGCCTACCGTCCGCTTTATACTTATACCTGTGATCCGGCAGACAGCATCAAGGCCATGGAGATGCAGCAGCATCGGTTCTTTTACAGTGATGTTCAGATGCGTGGTTATTACCCGGAATACCGCCTGAAACAATATGAGCGCGAGGGTGTTGTCCTCGAGGACACACCGGAGGATTATGAACTGCTGCGGAAATATCCCTGCGATTTCATCAGCTTTTCCTGCTATGGCAGTAATACTGTCACGGTGCATGACGAAGGGTTGGGCACCTCTGGCGGCAACTTCTCGATGGGCGTAAAAAATCCGTATCTGGAAACGAACGCATGGGGCTGGGCAACGGATCCGTGCTGCGTGCGGCTGGCCTGTAACACCTTATATGATCGTTACCATAAGCCGCTCTGGATCGTTGAAAACGGAATCGGCTGGGCAGATGTGCGAACATCCGATGGTGAGGTTCACGACAACTATCGCATCGACTATCTGAGAAAAAATTTGTCCTCCATGCGGGATGCGGTAACATTGGATGGCGTCGATCTGTTGGGATATACCATGTGGGGCTGCATTGATCTGGTCAGTGCAAGTACTGGTGAGATGAAAAAACGGTACGGTTTTGTCTATGTGGATGCGGATGACAAAGGCAATGGCACATTCAACCGCTATCGGAAGGACAGCTTCTACTGGTATAAAAAAGTTATCGCCTCCAATGGCGAGGATTTGACCTGAAGGAGAGAAAATTGAAGCAGTTTGAGTATACGATTCAAGACGCTAACGGCATTCATGCACGTCCGGCTGGTCTGCTGGTAAAAGCAGCCAAAACACTGGACAGCGCCATTACGCTGGAAACGGCAGCAGGTAAGTCCGCTGTAGCAACCAAGCTGATGGCAGTCATGGGGCTGGGCATCAAGCAGGGAGATACCGTGACGGTGACCGTTGAGGGTGGCGATGAGGAAGCCAGCGCCGCCGCCATGGAGAAATTCTTCAGCGAGAATCTGTAAATGAGAAACGGCCACCTATTGCACCGGTTTGGTGTAGTAGGTGACCGTTTTTTGTATCTATATTGTTAATCTTCCAGTTTGCCGTGGTCACAGCCCAGTGACAAATACTGTTCCATCTCACCACCCAGCACAAGCTGTGCATATTCTAAGGGCTTATTGTAGAGCAACCAGTCCAGCTCTGCCCGCTGTGCTGGGGTATTGCCGTACTCGTCCTCCACGGCGATGCAGTCGAGGGCAAGGGTGGTGCCATCCTCGAACCGGGCTTCCACCCGGTTGGTGTCCATGTTGAATCGGCAGGAAAGCAGTTTGTTCATGGTGAACCTCATTTCTATATCAAACGGTGTCTGTTCGGATGTCCTAAACCCTGCCATAAAACCGGTGTGTCATGTAAGATTGTTGTCTGGATAAAATTGGATAATTTTGCACTCTGAATACGGTTAAAATCCGGCTTGCTGACCTGTGCGAAATAGCCTGTTTTGCCGGGCTGATTTTGGCTCTGCACACTTTTGCACATTTTCTGCACATCGCAAGGATGGATAACAGGTGCAAAGACGTGCAAGCAATGCAAAGAATGCAATAGAATAACAACGGCAAAATAACGGTGATTCGATTAAAATGACGTTTTAGCGTCAAATGATGAAATGGACAAAATGTGCCATTCGGTTCCTACGAATCAGTAGGCCGGGGGTTCGAGTCCCTTCCATCGCACCAGAAAATGCCGTGAAATCGAAAGATTTCATGGCTTTTTTGTTTTGTAAGTCATGGCTGCACGGTTTCTGCACGGTTTCTGCACGGTCGGTGTTTTCCATGTCCGATGATGTAGGGCGCTGTATTGCATTGCAATCAGTGCCCTTTTTTGCATCAGGTGAGCAGGGCCAGACGGAGCTTTGCCTTCATTTCCGGGTCGGCATCCTTGAGCAATTCCAAAAGAGCCGTCATGGAGATGGTGGGTTTGTCTGCGGCGGGTACAGCCTGCGGGCTGGAGGTGTCGGGCTTGGCATAGAAGCCGCTTTCAAACTTCTTGCCCAGCTCCACACGGGAGGACTGCTGGATAAGGCGAGCAAAGACTTCCTTGAGGATGTTCTCCACTTTTTTAGCGTGAAAATGTAAAAGACCAACTGTATATTTCAGGCTTCGGAAAGAAGCTTCCCCTCCTCCAGCATCTTTTTCACCTCGCGCAGGTCTTTGCACTCGGCGGTGTACAGACGGCGCATCTCGTCGTCGGCGGGGGCAAGGTCCGGCACCATCACGGTGACAAAGCCGCCCCGCGCACCGGCGCGCACGCCGTTGTAGCTGTCCTCCAGCACCAGCGTTTCAGCCGGGGTGGTGCCCAGCGCCTTGGCCGCGGTGAGGAAGATCTCCGGGTCGGGCTTTGACGAGGTGAACTGCTCGCCGGAGATGAGGGCCTTGAAGTGGTTGGTCATGTTCCAGTTGTTGAGGTGCCGCAGGATGGACGCCATCCGGCTGGAGGAAGCCACCACCATGGGAATGTGCTGCGCTTCCAGATAGGCGATGAGTTCATCCAGACCCGGCTTTTTGGGCGGCGGTGCCTGAAAGGCCGTCTCCGCCTGCGCGTGCAGGGCATCCATGATGGCATCGGTGTCGCAGTCCGGGCCGTAGAAGCGGCGCAGCACCGCCCGCATGGAGTCGCCTGCCGTGCCCCGGACGGCGTCGTCCAGCCCTTCCTTATAAGGAAGACCCAGTGTGGCCAGTGCGGGCTTCCACAGGGTGGCCCAGATGCGCTCGGTGTCGAACATCAGCCCGTCCATATCAAAAATAACACCTTTTATCATTGTGCAAAAGCTCCTTTCTGAGCCTGTAAGATCCAACTTATGCCCTCATTGTATCATATTTTGGGCAGTTTGCACATGGAAAAGCAGGCAATTTAGCGCAACTTAACCTGTCCAAAGATGAAAGATTTTTCGTTTCCTTGTAAATCACATTCATATTATTATAATAGAAAACAACATTCGGTGTTTGCGGGCGCATTTTCATTCGCTGCGCCCGAGATCAGGAAAGAGGGAAAATAAATCATGTTGGATATCAAGATCACCCGTACCACTGCTCCGAAGGCAAAGCCTGACGAGAGCAATCTGGGTTTTGGCAAGAAGTTCACCGACCATATGTTCGTGATGGATTACACCGAGGGCGAAGGCTGGCACGATGCCCGCATTGTCCCCTACGGCCCCTTTGAACTGGACCCGGCTACTGTCGTGTTCCACTACGCTCAGGAGATCTTTGAGGGCATGAAGGCATACCGCACGGCCGATGATACCGTCCAGCTGTTCCGCCCGGACTGCAACGCAAAGCGTTTCCAGGACTCCGCCGACCGTCTGTGCATCCCCAAGATCCCTGTGGAGGACTACATTCAGGCCGTTGAGACGCTGGTGGATGTGGACCGTGACTGGGTGCCCCATTCCGACGGTGCTTCCCTGTACATCCGTCCCTTCGTGTTTGCAAACGATGTGGGCCTGGGCGTGCACGCTTCCAAGCACTATATCTTCTGCATCATCTGCGCTCCCTCCGGTGCTTACTACGCCGAGGGCATCAACCCCGTGCGCATCTATGTGGAAGACGAGTACATCCGTGCCGCTCCCGGCCTGACCGGCTTCACCAAGTGCGGCGGCAACTACGCTGCTTCCATCAAGGCCGGTGAGCTGGCCGAGGAGCAGGGCTACGCACAGGTGCTGTGGCTGGACGGCGTGGAGAAGAAGTACGTCGAGGAAGTTGGCAGCATGAACATCATGTTCAAGATCGACGGCAAGGTGTACACCGCTGCTACCGTCGGCACCGTTCTGCCCGGCGTTACCCGCCGCAGCTGCATCGAGCTGCTGAAGGACTGGGGCTATGAGGTCGTCGAGGGCAAGATCGCCATTGCCGACATCATGGCTGCTGCCCGCGAAGGCAAGCTGGAAGAGGTGTTCGGCACCGGTACCGCCGCTGTCGTCTCCCCCGTCAAGGAGCTGGTCTGGAAGGGCGAGCACGCCTACATCGGCGACGGCAAGATCGGCCCTGTCACCCAGAAGCTGTACGACACCATGACCGGGATGCAGTGGGGCAAGATCCCCGACACCAAGGGCTGGATCGTTCCGGTCGAGAAGAAGTATTGATATCCTCAATTCTCCATTCAGAATTTAGCAAGCGCCGCCAGGCATCCGCTCGGCGGCGTTTGCTGTATCATGGCGGCAGCCCTTCCGTCAAATTCCCGAAATTATCCGGCGCAATTGCTTTCTTTCCTGCACAGTGTTAAACTGATTCCAGACAAAGGGCAGCCCTGCATAGCGGCGGGGTGCCTGTGCAGGAAAGATTGAGAGGGAAAAGCACCATGATCAAAAAATGGAGCGTGAGCTACCCGGCCGTCAACGGCACCGAGCAGCGCAGAGCGTACGTTTATCTGCCCACCATGTACGAGGCCGAGCCGGACCGCCGGTTCCCGGTGCTGTACATGTTCGACGGCCAGAACGTGTTTTTTGACGAAGATGCCACCTACGGCAAGAGCTGGGGCGTGGCCGACTATCTGGACTACACCGACACGCCGCTGATCGTGGCGGCGGTGGAGTGCAACGCAGGCCCCAACAACGAGCGTCTGGTGGAGTATTCGCCCTACCGGTTCGACGACCCACAGTTCGGCCACTTCGACGGCACGGGTCAGGCCACCATGAGCTGGTATATCCACCGGTTCAAACCCTTCATCGACCGCAACTTCCGCACTCTGCCCGACCGGGAGCACACCTTCATCGGCGGCAGCAGCATGGGCGGCCTGATGAGCCTGTACGCCCTTTTGCAGTACAACGACACTTTCAGCCGTGCGGCGGCGCTGTCGCCGTCCATCTGGGTGTCGCCGGAAAAGCTTTCCGGCCTTGTGGGCCGCGCAAAGCTGGAGCCGGGCACCGTGCTGTACATGGACTACGGCTCCCGCGAGATGGGCAACCACGACGGGATGCGCTGCGGCTTTGCAGAGATGTGCGCAAAGGTCATGACCCGGGGCATCCACCTTACCAGCCGCATCGTGCCCGGCGGCACCCACAGCGAAGCCAGTTGGGAAAAACAGCTGCCCTTTATGTTCCACACCCTGATGTATGAGGTGGAGGAGTAAACCCTAAAAGGAGGAAACACCATGGAAATGCAGTATTTTAAGGACTACAGCCCGGCGCTGGGCCGCGACATGGAGTGCAAAATTTACGGCCACGCAGGCCGCCCGATGCTGTACATCCCCTGTCAGGATGGCCGCTTCTTCGATTTTGAGAACTTCCACATGGCCGACACCCTTGCCCCATGGATCGATGCTGGTAAGATCATGGCGATCTCCATTGATACCATGGACAAGGAGACCTGGTCCGACACGCAGGGCGACCCCTATTGGCGCATTCGCCGCTATGAGCAGTGGCTGCGCTATATTGTGGAGGAGGCTGTGCCCAAGATCCAGTATCTGGCCAAGGAGCGCAACGGCTGGGACGACCTGCCCGGTGTCATTGCCTTTGGCTGCAGTCTGGGCGCTACCCATGCGGTCAACCTGTACCTGCGCCGCCCGGATGTGTTCTGCGGCTGTCTGGCCCTCAGCGGCATCTACACGGCCCACTATGGCTTCGGCAATTATATGGACGAGCTGGTGTACATGAACTCGCCCGTGGACTACATGAAGAACTTCCCGGAGGATCACCCCTACATGCAGCTGTTCCGCAGCCAGAAGGCGGTCATCTGCTGCGGTCAGGGCGACTGGGAGCAGCCGGACACCACATGGTTCCTCAAGCGCATCTTCGAGGCCAAGAACATCCCCATCTGGGTAGACCTGTGGGGCCACGATGTGAACCACGACTGGAACTGGTGGTATAAGCAGACTGCATATTACATGCCGTATATTCTGGGTGAGTAAAATGGCTCGCCCTCTCAGTCACCTTCGGTGACAGCTCCCCCAAAGGGGGAGCCTTTGGCAAAACCAAAAGGCCTTGCCGTACTGCCAAGGCCTCTCCCTTTGACAGATTTCCCCCGGTCGGGGGAAGATGTCGCGCAAGCGACAGAAAGGGGAACGAGGTGGACGCGAGCTTTGCGAGCGGACGGAGAGGGCGAGGCCGCCTTTATAGAGGTTTATAGAGGAAAGAGGAATCATAAAACCATGCAGAATTTTATTTTTATTTCGCCCAACTTCCCCACCAACTACTGGCAGTTCTGCCGTGAGCTGAAAAACAACGGCATGAATGTGCTGGGCATCGGCGACCAGCCCTACGATGAGCTGAAGCCGGAGCTGAAGGACAGCCTGAACGAATACTACAAGGTGGGCAGCCTGGAAAACTACGATGAGGTCTACCGCGCCGTGGCCTTTTTTGCCTTCAAGTATGGCCGCATCGACTGGCTGGAGTCCAACAATGAATACTGGCTGGAGCGGGACGCTGCCCTGCGCACCGATTTCCACATCACCTCCGGCTTCCAGACCTCCGATATGCCCCGCATCAAGTACAAGAGCAAGATGAAGGAGTATTACCAGAAGGCCGGCATCGCCACCGCACGCTACCACATGGTGGACGATTACGAGGGCTGCCGGAAGTTCATCGACGAGGTGGGCTACCCGGTGGTGGTAAAGCCGGATAACGGCGTGGGCGCATCCGATACCCACAAGCTGTCCAGCGACGAGGACCTGAAAAAGTTCCTCGTGCAGAAGACGGCCCATCACCCGGATGTGGAGTACATCATGGAGGAGTTCGTCCGGGCCGAGGTGAACAGCTACGATGCCATCATCGATGCCAACGGCAACCCCATCTTTGAGGCCGGCAACGTCAGCCCCATGTCCATCATGGATATCGTCAACGACAACGACAACTCCATCTACTACATCATCAAGGACCTGCCCGAGGACACCCGCGCTGCAGGCCGTGCCGCCGTCAAGAGCTTTGGCGTGAAGAGCCGCTTCATCCACTTTGAGTTCTTCCGCATGACCGAGGATCAGGCCGGCATGGGCAAAAAGGGCCAGATCGTGGCACTGGAAGTCAACATGCGCCCCTGCGGCGGCTTTACCCCGGATATGATCAACTTTGCCCGCTCCACCAACGTCTACAAGATCTGGGCGGACATGATCGCCTTTGGCGGCACCGATATGCCGGTGGGCGAGCACTTCTACTGCCCGTTTGCAGGCCGCCGCGACGGCAAGCACTTTGTGTACAGCCACGAGCAGATCATGCAGAAGTACCAGCAGAACATGCGCATGGTGGACCGCATCCCCGACGCACTGTCCGGTGCCATGGGCAACCAGATGTATGTGGCGAACTTCTCCACCCGCGAGGGTATGGAGCAGTTCTACTCGGACGTGCTGGCTGTGACCGACGACACCAACGCCGCCGCACAGGCCGAGCTGGCACAGGTGCTGGCTCTGGGTGAGCCCGACGCCGCCCCGGCTGCTCCTGTCGCAAAGCCCACCGCCGCCAAGCCCGCCCGCAAGGCACGCAAGTAATTTCCGCATAAACGACAAAAAGCAGCCCGCCTCCGGAGTTTCCCCGGAGACGGGTTGCTTTTTGTCAGAGACTATGGTATTTTAAGGTTGCCCG
>OMAP01000162.1_pt1 | contig 13006 bp, 11 predicted proteins | sample 1644691 | NCBI WGS metagenome assembly OMAP01 (sample SAMEA103958141, study PRJEB25191) | human gut metagenome | biome: human-associated habitat [ENVO:00009003]; feature: intestine environment [ENVO:2100002]; material: feces | place: Germany | collected 2013/2015 | reverse complement strand
GTTGAATGTTGAATTTTTCCCACACGGATACCATCCATAAGTATGATACTTAGCTATCGTAACTAAGATACTTAGCTGTCGTAACCAAGATACTTAGCTATCGTAACCAAGATACTTAATCCTCCATGGTATCGTTAGGATCGATGACGGCATCGCTGTTGATTTCGCAACCCTCCTTCTCGATGACGGCCCAGCCGTTGCCGTGCTCCTTGTGAATCTTCTTGAATCCCAGACGAGACATCACGGCATCGATGTTGTGAGAGTTCAGGTTCTGGCGCAGAGCAGGGTTGACACCAATCTTCTCCAGAATCTCCGAGGCGTAGCGGAACTTGATGTACTCCAGTGGCGTGTCGGGCAATGGCACCTTGTAATACTTCAGTATCTGCTCCTCGGCATAGTTGGCAACCATGAAGAGGCGGTTGTGGAGGCGCATCAGCTCGATGTCATCGCGAGTCAGCCAGAATGTCCAGTTCAGAGGCGAGTTCTTCTTGCGCTTCATCACCTCCTGACCCAGAGCCAATGCCTCGGCATAAACGTGGTCGTAGTCTATCGGGTAGTCTATCGGACTCTCGATGCTGTCCACTATCCAGGGAGAGTAACGGCGGTTCTCCTCGTCGGTGATAAACTGCTGGCTGTTCTCTCTTCGCCTTTCGGTTGGCAGCACGTTTCAGCGATTTCGCCTCCATCGCCTTCTGGGTATAAAACTTCTTCAGGTCGCCATTATCCAGCGAGAAAGGTACAGACTGCCAGTTGAAGAAAGCCTCAAGGTCGTAGGCAAGTCCGGCGCATCGGGTGATGTCAGCGCAAGCCTTGTCGCACTCCAGTCCCAGCAGATGCTCGTAGTAGCTCTGCGCCTTCTCCAGCATCAGGTGGAAGAGGTCGAGGATGGTTTAGCATGCGCTGCTTATAAAAAGAGTGAAACGCTAAAGTTCAGCTTCAGCCCTCCTCGGCGACAGTAGTAATGTGGTACGCACTCTTTATTCTTCCTTGATTTTCCAATCTCTGATAGTTCTCTGGGTACTGTCGAAGCTGATACCGATTTTAACCAGTCGCTTACCTTCAGAATGATAAGGCAACCTGTAGCCTTTTTCGTCTATCTGAGCCAAAGCTTCTTCTGCACTCTTATCTACCTTCAGTTCGAAGACGTATATCGTATCTGGCATGTGCATTACAGCATCAGCCCTGCCGATGGCGCTCTTCACTTCCGTACGGATATAGATGTTGAGGAAACTGAACATCAGATAGAAGATAGTCTGATAATGCTTCTCGCTGTGATTCTCCAGATCGTATGGTATCGTAGCCATATAGGTGCGCATGTGTTCCAGTGCCGCCTCGATATCATTCCGGTAAACCGCCTTGCAGAACCCCAAAAGGAAGGCATTGTTGTCAGAACGGCGAGGATTCACATAATGGGGAATCAATGAATTGAGCAGTCCGTCGCGTACCTCTTTGTTTGGGATGCCCAGGGTATATTCCTGAAACATCGGCTCATATTTCTTGATGGTCAGATAGCCACTCTGGTAAAGCCATGGCAAGGCATCTGTCATTTCTTCTGTAGATTGGTCGAAGGAACTCAATACCGCCTCCTGACTTTCCAATGTAGAAAGATTGACATGATACTTATCAAGAAGTTTCAAGAGGAAGGACGGCGTGCCGGAACCAAACCAATAAGGAGCAATATCCCGTGCATTCAATGCCTTCACCAAACTGAACGGATTAAAAATATCTTCAGAATTCTTGCTGAAATGATAACCGTCGTAGAATTGTGTCAGCTCTTTCAGACACTCCTCATACGTCATATTCAGTGCTTCCCCCATAGCCTCGATGTCCGGTTTCATCTGCGTGGTAAGTTCTGTCTTGCTGATGCCGCAGATGGCTGAATACTGGTCGAACAGACTGATATTGTCGAGGTTGTTGAGTTCGCTGAAAATGCTGAGCTGCGAGAACTTGGTGATACCAGTGATGAAGGTGAACTCCAGGTATGGATCGAGCATCTTCAGAGGACTATAGAAGTTCTGCATGATGCGGCGGAGCGGTTGCAGGTTCTCTTTTTCATGCACTACGTCCAGCAAAGGGGCATCGTATTCATCGATGATGACTACAGCCTTTTCGCCCGTCTTCTCGTAAGCTTTCTTCACTAGGTCTTTTAGGCGGAGGTTTGCATCCACCTGATGAGTCTTATACCCCCAGATAGTCTCCTGCTCTTCAAGCATATCTGCCAAGTATCTTTCCAGCTGCTCCACACTCATGTGCTTGGCACCGCTCAAGTCGAAATGAAATACAGGATGCTTCACCCAATCCTTTTCATAATCTGCAATGGCTAATCCCTCGAAAAGTTCCTTTCTTCCCTCGAAATAGGCTTGGAGGGTAGAGGCAAAAAGCGATTTGCCGAATCGTCTTGGGCGACTCAGAAAAACAAATTTCATCCCTTTTTCTCTAAAATCCACGATGTATTTGGTCTTATCTATATAGAGATACCCTTTCTCGCGGATATCTTCAAAGGTCTGAATTCCTACAGGATATTTATTTACTATTTTTGCCATATTCTTACGCACTTTACGTTTTGCGCTGCTAAGGTACGAAGAAAATCTGAATTAGCCAAGCATAAATGCAAATATTTATTCTGCAACGATTATTGCATTCTAGGTAGCCTGGTTTAGATAAATAAAAAAGCGGAGCGTGATTTCACAACCACACTCCGCGCAAACTTAAACAACCAATAAAAGAAATAGATTGATCGTTCTTTGTTATATCTGATGAAGAGTAGCTCTTTTAGAGCTTTTGCGTTTTCTTTTTCTTAAACGAAAACTATAACTTATAATTAAACCAGAAAATTGCTTGTTATCTGATGAAGAGAAGCTCACGATACTTAGGCAATGTCCAGAGCTCATCGGCAACAGTCAACTCCAACTTATCAATCTGATAACGGATCTCCTCCATCTTTGGAGCTACTGTGTCATGATAAGCAATAGCCTTGTCGTGCTCGCTCTCAATCTTGTTGGCAACCTTGCGGGCATTTACCAACTCCTCAACACCGGTCTCGATAATCTGAGTGCGCTCGGCAATCTTCTTGATGATATTGATGTTGCGGGCTGTCAACTTCTTGCCTTCCTCGTCACCGAAGATGTCAATCATGTTCTCCACATTCTTGGCCAACTGACTCTGATAGTGAGTAGCCACAGGGATGATGTGGTTCATGCTCAAGTCGCCCATTACACGGGCCTCAATCTGAATCTTCTTGGTGTAGGTCTCCCATTTCACCTCGTTGCGGGCTTCCAACTCGTTCTTCTTCATGACACCCATATCCTCGAACATCTTGATAGATGCAGGGTCGAGATAACGCTCGAAAATCTTAGGACAGCTCTTCTCGCAGTCCAGACCACGCTTGGCAGCTTCCTCTACCCACTCATCTGAGTAACCATTGCCGTCGAAACGGATAGGCTTGCAGGTCTTCAAATCCTGACGAACGATATCGATGATGGCAGATGTCTTATCCTCACCCTTGGCAATCAACTCATCCACACGCTTCTTGAAGTCGGTCAAAGCCTCGGCTACGGCGGTGTTCAATACGATCATCGCTGAAGCACAGTTTGCCTCAGAACCTACGGCACGGAACTCGAAACGGTTACCGGTGAAGGCGAATGGTGAAGTACGGTTACGGTCGGTGTTATCAATCATCAACTCTGGAATCTCAGGGATATCCAACTTCATGCCCTGCTTGCCTGCCACGGTGAAGAGATCCTTCTTGTCGGCTTTCTCAATGTGCTCGAGAAGGTCGGTCAACTGCTTGCCGAGGAATGAAGAGATGATTGCTGGAGGTGCCTCGTTGGCGCCCAGACGATGAGCATTGGTAGCGCTCATGATAGAAGCCTTGAGCAAGCCATTGTGCTTATATACACCCATCAAAGTCTCTGTGATGAAGACTACGAAGCGGAGGTTATCCTCTGGTGTCTTGCCAGGACCATGAAGCAGGATGCCTGTATCTGTAGCGAGACTCCAGTTGTTGTGCTTACCGGAACCGTTGATGCCTGCGAATGGCTTCTCATGGAGAAGTACGCGGAAACCGTGATGGCGAGCCACCTTCTTCATCAAGCTCATCAGGAGCATGTTGTGGTCAACGGCAAGGTTGGTCTCCTCGAAGATAGGTGCCAACTCAAACTGGTTTGGTGCCACCTCGTTATGACGGGTCTTGCAAGGAATACCGAGCTCGAGAGCCTGGATTTCCAAATCCTTCATGAATGCCTGAACACGCTCAGGGATGGCGCCGAAGTAGTGGTCGTCCATCTGCTGGTTCTTGGCAGAATCGTGACCCATCAGGGTGCGACCTGTCAACATCAGGTCAGGACGTGCAGCATACAAGCTCTCATCTACCAGGAAGTACTCCTGCTCCCAACCGAGATTGGAAATAACTTTCTTGACATCAGGGTTGAAGTAGTGGCAAACCTCTGTAGCTGCTACGTTTACAGCGTGCAATGAACGGAGCAATGGAGCTTTATAGTCGAGTGCCTCACCTGTGTAAGAGATGAAGACGGTAGGGATACAGAGTGTATCATCGATGATGAATACAGGCGATGTTGGATCCCATGCAGAATAACCGCGTGCCTCGAAGGTAGAGCGGATACCGCCAGAAGGGAATGAAGAAGCATCAGGCTCCTGCTGAACGAGCAACTTACCTGAAAATTCCTCGATCATACCACCCTTGCCATCATGCTCGATGAAGGCATCGTGCTTCTCGGCAGTACCTTCTGTCAGTGGCTGGAACCAGTGGGTGTAGTGGGTTACGCCATTCTCGTCAGCCCACTGCTTGATGCCTTTGGCTACGGCGTTGGCGATGTTACGGTCGAGACGAGCTCCGTTGTCGATGACATCTACCAGTTTCTCATAGACATCTGCAGGGAGATACTTGTACATCTTCTGTCGGTTGAATACCTTCTTTCCGAAGAATTCACTTGGTCGCTCGCTAGGAGCGGTTACCTCAACAGGTTTTCTTTTGGAAGCCTCTGAAACAGCTTCAAATCTTAAGTTGCTCATACCTTATATAATTTAAAATTTCTGATTTTCAATGTTTTTATAATCTGTTGGAACGTTTATTTTCCCAGCCATTTGGCGATTCTCTCCATAGCCTCCTTGCAGTCTTCGTGCTCACCGAAGGCGGTAAGACGGATGTAGCCTTCGCCCGAAGGACCGAAGCCGACACCTGGGGTGCAGACTACGCTGGCACCATAAAGCATCTCTTCGAAGAATTTCCAGCTTGGTGTATCGTTAGGAGTCTTCACCCAGAGATATGGAGCATTCTCGCCACCATATACTCTCAGTCCGAGTTTCTGAAGTTCCGCTCTCATAAAGTGGGCGTTCTCCATATAGTAATTGATGGTTGCCTTCACCTGTTCCTTACCCTCAGGGGTGTAGATGGCTTCGGCAGCACGCTGGCTGATATAGCTTGTACCATTAAACTTGGTGCACTGGCGGCGGTCCCAGATCGGATTCAATGCCACTTCCTCACCGGTCAATGTCTTTGCCTTCAACTCTTTAGGAACGATGGTGTAACCACAACGCACACCGGTGAATCCGGCAGTCTTGGAATAACTGTGGAATTCGATGGCCACCTTTCTGGCTCCACGAATCTCGTAGATAGAATGAGGAATTTCCGGGTCGGTGATGTATGCCTCGTAGGCAGCATCGTATAGGATGATGCTCTCGTTCTTGATAGCGTAGTTCACCCATTTTCTGAGTTCTTCCTTCGAGATGACCGTACCTGTTGGGTTATTTGGATAACAGAGATAAATCATATCCACACGGTGGTCTGGAATCTGAGGGATGAAGTCGTCGCTCTCATCACATGGCATATAGGTTACGTTGCTCCACTTGCCATTCTCAAAGACTCCCGCTCTGCCTATCATCACGTTAGAGTCGATATATACAGGATAAATCGGGTCGGTGACACCGATGTTGTTATCCCATCTCAAAATCTCCTGGATATTTCCTGTGTCGCTCTTGGCTCCGTCGTTTACGAATACCTCGTTGGCATCGAGATGAATGCCGCGAGGCAGGAAGTCGTTCTTGATGATAGCCTCACGGAGGAAGTCGTAGCCTCGTTCCGGACCGTAGCCTCGGAAGGAAGCCTGCACTGCCATCTCATCCACTGCCTTGTGCATCGCCTTGATGACGGCAGGGCAGAGGGGCTGGGTTACATCACCGATGCCCAGACTGATAACTCGTTGTTTCGGGTGGGCAATCTTGTACGCGTTTACCTTCTTTGCGATGTCGGCAAACAAGTAATTGCTAGCCAACTTCAGGAAATGTTCATTAACTAATGCCATATTTTTGTTCTCCTTTATTGCGGTCTTTTTATCAACCTTTGTTATTTAAGTTTGCGTTCTTTTTTATTTTAATGTTGAGTGTTGAGTGTTGAATGTTGACTTTGTGGGTGCAGTTAAATTCAACATTCAACATTCCACATTCAACACTCCAAAGACTTTGTGGGTGCAGCTAAATTCAACATTCAACATTCAACACTCAACATTCCAACTCAATCTCTCCTTCGAAGACGAAGGCGGCAGGTCCCGTCATATAGACATGGTCGTCTGCCTCGCTGTATTCTATTTCCAGCGTTCCGCCATCCATTACGATACAGCTCTTTCTACCGGCACGCTTGGTCAGGGCTGCGGCTACAGCTGTGGCACAGGCTCCTGTACCACAAGCCATCGTGATACCGCTTCCCCTTTCCCAAACTCGTGTCCTTATAATGTCAGTGTCTGTAATTTGTGCGAACTCGATGTTGCATCGTTGAGGAAAGGCTTCGTCTCTTTCTAGAATCTTGCCATAGTGGGCGATGTCGATGGTGTCGATATCATCCACAAAGGTTACGAAATGCGGATTACCCATGCAGACGTAGGTGCCTTCGAAGATTCTGCCATCGGCTTCGAGTACCGAAGGACCTCTGAATTGCTGTGGATTTTCCAGTCTCGGCTTCAGCATATCCACAGTCACAGAATCTACAACCTTCTTGTTATCCTGAAGATGCAATCTCAATATCTTGATGCCCGATAGCGTCTCCAGTCGGATGGTTTCCTTTCGGGTCAATCCTTTTTCATAAAGATATTTTCCGATGCATCGGCTTGCATTGCCGCACATCATCGCTTCTGAACCATCGGCGTTGAAGATGCGCATCGAGTAGTCGGCTCTTCTGCCATTCTGCGGCTTTCCGATGAGAACCAGTCCGTCGCTTCCTATGCCCGTGTGATAAGCACTCCAGGCAATGGCTGCCTTTCCGGGGTTTGGGATGTCGTACAGCTGGGTATCTACATAGATGTAGTCATTGCCCGCCCCATGCATCTTGGTAAAATGAACTGTTTCTTTCATATTGCGTTGTCCTTTAAGTTTGAATACTCTTCTTTTATCTCTCACGTCTTGCCTCTTGTGAGGCTTGACTTTTTGATAGTCTTTCGAATGTTTTCGATGACTATTTGTTTGATTTCGGTTGCAAAGGTACGACTTTTTGTTGGAATAGACAAGAAAAAACATACAAGAAATGAATATAAATTTTAGTATTCTTTCAATTTGTAATGAAGAAAGGCTGGATTACTTGCAAATTGTAAGGAGAATGCGATATGACTGGATAAATTTAAAATAATCGTGAAAGAGTAGCAACGAAAAGTTTTTGATTGCTTTAAAATGCTGATAAAATGTATTAATTTTGCATCCGAAAACGAACATAATGTAAAGAATGACTTGGTTTGAGTGACATTCGAAGATGGTCCGTTTTCAATAGAGACAATCAATAAAGGTATTACACATTATTAATTATTAAAGGATTATGAAGAAGATTGAGGCAATTATCCGCAAGTCTAGATTCGAGGATGTCAAGAAGGCACTTTTGGCTGCCGACATCGAGTGGTTCTCTTATTATAATGTAAGAGGTGAGGGAAAGATGCGCCAGGCTCGCATTTATCGTGGTGTGATGTACGATACCAGCAGCATCGAACGTGTACTTTTGAATATTGTGGTTCGTGATAAGAATGTGGAGCCAACCATCGCTGCCATCCAGGGAGCTGCACAGACTGGCGAAGTGGGAGATGGCAGAATTTTCGTGATTCCTGTACTGGATACCGTCAGAATCAGAACCGGCGAACGAGGTGATATCGCATTGTATAATGCAGAGAAAGAGGAATAATTTAAAATGTTGAATGTTAAGTGTTGAATGTTGAATTAGGCATTCTTACTTATCTTTAATAAATATTATTTAGTATTCTAATTTAACTATAAGATATATATATGAGCAGTTTATTGTTGACAACTCTTGATACGGGTAACACAGCGTGGATGATCATGGCAACCATCTTGGTGCTCTTGATGTCAATCCCAGGTATTGCACTTTTTTACGGTGGTCTGGTGCGCCAGAAGAATATCCTCAGCATCCTGATGCAGACGGTATTCATCGTGGCAGTAGTCAGTTTGATATGGGTGGCCTTCGGATATTCCTGGGCTTTCTCTACAGAATATGCGGATAGCGGCAACTCTTTGGCTTGCATTATTGGAGGTTTCGATAAGTGCTTCCTCCACGGTATCGGCTTGGATGCCATCATGCCAACGGGTATTCCAGAGCTCACTTTCGTGATGTTCCAGTGCATGTTTTCCCTCATCACTCCAGCCCTGATTCTCGGTGCATTCGCCGAGCGTGTCAAGTTCAGCGGTTATGTACTTTTCACCGTTCTCTGGGTCATCATCGCCTATCTCCCTATGGCCCACTGGGTATGGGGCGGCGGTTTCCTGCAGGAGATGGGAGCCATCGACTTTGCGGGTGGTACCGTAGTACATATCAATGCTGGTGTGGCTGCTTTGGTCATGGCACTCTGTGTCGGCAAGCGTGATGATTATCGTGCGGGTCATCCTATCACACCTCACAACATCACTTTCGTGTTTATGGGTATGTCATTCCTCTGGCTGGGATGGTTCGGCTTCAATGCCGGTAGCGGATTGGCAGCTGATGGTCTGGCAGCCAATGCCTTCCTGGTAACCCATATCGCAACAGCTGCAGCAGCCACCACCTGGATGCTCATCGACTGGATTGTCAACAAGAAGCCAACCACGGTGGGTGCTTGTACAGGTGCCGTAGCCGGATTGGTAGCCATCACTCCTGCGGCCGGTAGTACGGATATTTTAGGTGCCTTCTGCATCGGTATCATTTCCACCATCGTCTGCTTCTTCATGGTAGCCGTAGTGAAGGAGAAGTTCAAGTATGATGATGCCCTCGATGCCTTTGGTGTGCATGGTATGGGCGGTATCCTGGGATCTGTCCTCACCGGTGTCTTCGCTACAAGATACGTAACTGGAGCCGAGGGTGTGCAGGGTGCTCTCTATGGCGACTGGCATCAGCTTTGGATTCAGGTGGTAGCCACCGTGGTAAGCATCATCTACAGCATCGTAGTTACCTATATTATCTTCAAGGTAGTAGATAAGACAGTAGGTGTACGTGTTGACAAGCGAGTAGAGGAGGAAGGTCTCGACATCTACGAGCATGGTGAGAGTGCTTATAGCAACTAAGATAGAGAATGAATATATGTATAACACCTTGACTGTATGTTTTGTATGGTCAAGGTGTTTCCTATTATAATAATGTGTAAACCTGATTTTGCCTAAATTCTTCTTGTTATTTTATCATTTGCCTGCTTTTTTGTGTTAAATCTTATAAACCCTTAGTTACAGAATCAATTCTTTTTATTATATTTGTCAACAAATTAAAGAGCTGACAATTATGACTAATAACTCATTTTCTATAAGATTGCGGGAAGCGCGCCTGATGATGGGGCTCAGCATGGATAAACTCGTAGAGCGAACCAACGGAGCCATCACCAAGCAGAGCATATCCCGTTATGAGAAAGGCATTATGCGCCCCAAGCGTGATGCCCTGCAAGCCATAGCCAAAGCCCTCAATATCAGCGAGGCATATTTCGATGGTACCAATATCAAGATAGATGTTCCGATGCTCCGTACCACCTCCAATGGTAAGTTATCCGAAGACGAATTGCAAGCCCTGGAAGCGAAACTCTCTTTTTGGGCAGAGCAGTATCTAGCCAAGGAGAAAGAAGCGGGTTTTCCTACCCAGTTCAAGAATCCGATAAAAGGTACCAAGGTATCAACGCTGGAAGATGCCATCCAGGCATCCAGTCTTCTTCGTGAAAAGTGGCATTGTGGTGATGGTCCCATCGCCAGCATCCTGAGACTCTTGGAAAGAAAAGGCATCATGATACTTGCTGCTACTCTCCCGGATTATGTTTTCGGAATGAGTACCTGGGCAGATAAGAAGCATCCGCTGATGATTCTCGATGTCAATCCGGAAAAGAGTAGTGTGGAGAAACTACGTTTCACGGCAGCTCATGAGTTAGCCCATCTTCTTCTCCTCTTCCCGGAAGACAGTCCGTTGAAACTGGAGAAGCGCTGTGATCTCTTTGCCAGTTTCTTCCTTCTTCCCAAATTGGCGCTTATCGAAGAGTTGGGTTCCAAGAAACGTGAGAAGATAACGCTGGAGGAGATGATCGACATCAAGGAACTGTATGGCGCATCTCTCGCCGCATCCATCATTGCCGCCAGGGATTACGGCATTATTACCACCGAGTATAAACGTGCATGGTATGCCGAGCATATAGAGCCTAATCCCCGTGAAATAGGTAATGGCCACTATGTATTTCCTGAGACATTGGGAAGGGAGAAGAGAGTCAATTCAATCATCAAAAGTATGGAGGAATAGAATATGCAGAATGAAAGTCAAAATATTGAATATAAGGAATCATGGCGTGATGAATATCTGAAATGGATATGTGGTTTCGCCAATGCCCAAGGTGGACGTATTTATATCGGTGTAAACGACCAGAAAGAAGTTATCGGTTTATCTGATGCCAAAAGATTGATGGAAGATATTCCTAACAAGATAGTTAATTATCTGGGCATCGTAGAAGATGTAAACCTTCTTATGGAAGGTGATAAAGAGTACATAGAGATTGTGGTCTCACCAAGTAATATGCCGATAGCCTATAAAGGTACGTATCATTATCGTAGTGGTTCTACCAAGCAAGAACTCAAAGGGCTTGCTTTGCAGCAATTCATTATGGAGAAGATGGGTCATTCATGGGATGATATTCCTGTTTATGGTGCAACTCTTGATGATATTGACCGCAATGCGATAGACTATTTCTTGCAATGTAGCATCAAAGCAGGTCGTATGGATGAATCAGAGGTCAATTCGTCCACAGAGGATGTATTGCGTAATCTTGGCTTGTTTACCAGGGAAGGTGAATTGAAGAATGCTGCTATTTTGCTTTTCGGCAAGCATGTTGGTCAGTTCTTTCCATCTGCGGTATTCAAGATTGGACGTTTTCATACAGATGAGAGCGATTTGATTATTCAGGATGTGATAGAAGGCAACCTGATTCAAATGGCTAGTAGGGTGATGGAAGTACTCCGAACCAAGTATCTGCTTTCGCCTATTCACTACGAGGGATTGCAGCGCATAGAGCAGTTGGAGATTCCTGATAAGGCATTACGAGAGTTGATATACAATGCCATTTCGCATAAGGCTTATAACGGTCCTGCCATCCAAATGCGCATCTACGATCGCAGTATAGAATTGTGGAACTATGGTTTGTTGCCGAAAGAGTTGACTCCGGCAACCTTATTGCAGAAGCATTCTTCTTATCCTCGTAATCACAATATTGCTAATGTTTTTTACAAAGCAGGCTTTGTGGAATCATGGGGACGTGGTTTCAAGAAGATTGCCGAGGAGTTTGAACGTGCCAACCTTCCATTGCCAACTATAGAAGAAAATGGAGGTGGCGTGATGGCGATTATCCAGCGCAAAACGATAGATGAAGTTATCGCCGAACGTGACGGGAATGTCGGAAACATGTCGGTAACAAATGTCGGTAATGTGTCGGTAAGGAAACTGTCTGATCGTCAGCGAAATATCATTTCTATGATTGAGGAAAATCCTTTTGTGACAGCTAAGGAAATGTCGGTAACAATGTCGGTAACGAAACGTACAATAGAACGTAATTTGTCTGTGTTGCAAAAAGCGGGAATAATAAGGCATGAAGGAAGAGTGAATGCCGGTGTTTGGGTGATACTTGAACAAGAAAATACGAATTCTTAATAGTGTTAGATATGAAGCAGAATAATAATGAACAAATTGTCTTTGATATGTTCGAAGAGGTTGCAACCGAAAGCATCGCTGAGGCTCGGAATGCATACACCTATGAAGAAATTGATGGGTGCTATTTGGAGGCGAAGGAAATTGCTGATCATGCAAGGAAGAACTTGCAAGAGAAAATGGGAGGTACATAATAATAACTCCTACCGGAAAATCGGAAATTCAATTTTGTTTTTTTCGTAGTAGTAATTAGTTAGTGAACATTTTAAAAGAGAATTATATGAAAGAAATTAAAGAACTAACAGGCTTGTATTCTTTAACTAAGACTATTGGGGTAGAATTAAAGCCAGTGGGTAAGACGCAAGATCTCATTGAAGCTAAAAAGCTTATTGAGCAGGATGATCAGCGTGCCGAAGATTACAAAATAGTAAAGGATATTATTGATCGTTATCATAAGGATTTTATCGATAAGTGTCTTAACTGTGTTAAAATCAAAAAAGATGATTTAGAGAAATATGTGTCATTGGCAGAAAACTCTAATAGAGATGCTGAGGATTTTGACAATATCAAGACCAAAATGCGTAAGCAGATAACAAAAGCTTTCGAAAAGAATTCTTTATTTAATGATTTATTCAAGCAAAATCTTATTAAGAAGTATCTTCCTGGTTCTGATTCTGTAAGTGAGGAAGAAAAGAAGGTAGTGAACAAATTTAGCAAAATTACCACTTACTTTGATGCATTTAATAAAAATCGCAAGAATTTATATTCTGGCGAAGCCAAGTCTGGTACTATAGCTTATCGACTTATTCATCCTTAATTCCGCAACACTTTGATTTAACTTTATTTATAAGTTCCTGAGCAACA
>OMAP01000140.1_pt1 | contig 14366 bp, 10 predicted proteins | sample 1644691 | NCBI WGS metagenome assembly OMAP01 (sample SAMEA103958141, study PRJEB25191) | human gut metagenome | biome: human-associated habitat [ENVO:00009003]; feature: intestine environment [ENVO:2100002]; material: feces | place: Germany | collected 2013/2015 | reverse complement strand
TAACAACGTAGTAATAAAGGAAGTAAACGGACAGGTTATACGCTTAAGCGATATCGGCTATGCCGAATTGGGAGCTGCCGATATTAAAAGTTATATGAAAATGAATGGAGTTCCTATGGTAGGAGTAGTAGTCATACCTCAACCGGGAGCAAACCATATCGAAATAGCGGATGCTGTTTACGAACGTATGGAGCAAATGAAAAAAGATTTGCCCGAAGACGTTAGTTTTTCTTATGGATTTGACAACACGAAATTTATCCGTGCCTCTATTGCCGAAGTAGAAAGCACCGTATACGAAGCTTTCATTCTGGTAATCATTATCATCTTCCTTTTCCTGCGCGACTGGCGTGTTACTCTTATACCTTGTATTGTAATTCCAGTTTCGCTAATCGGGGCCTTTTTCGTAATGTACGTAGCAGGTTTTTCTATCAACGTGCTTACGATGCTCGCCGTTGTCTTGTCGGTTGGATTGGTAGTAGATGATGCCATTGTGATGACTGAAAATATTTACATCCGCATAGAGAGAGGTATGAAGCCTTTCGATGCCGGTATAGAAGGGGCCAAAGAAATATTTTTCGCTGTTATTTCTACTACCATAACATTGGTTGCTGTGTTCTTGCCTATCGTATTTATGGAAGGAACCAGTGGCAGACTTTTCCGGGAGTTCAGCTTCGTTGTAGCTGGTTCGGTATTAATCTCTTCTTTTGCAGCATTGACATTTACCCCAATGCTTGCGACCAAAATGCTTGTCCATCGAGAAAAGCAAAGTTGGTTTTACCGAAAGACTGAACCGTTTTTTGAAGGAATGAACCGCATCTACAGCCGCTCCCTCAATGCATTCTTAAAGAAACGTTTTATTGCTATTCCTGTTTCTATTATCACCTTAATTCTAATCGGTGTATTATGGAATGTAATACCAGCGGAAATGGCGCCTTTGGAGGACCGTTCGAAAATAACCATTAGTACAAAGGCTGCCGAAGGAGCCAGTTATGAATACATACGCGATTACACTGAAGACATCAATGCTTTGGTAGATTCTATCATTCCGGATGCAGAAGCCGTTACAGCACGTGTGTCAAGCGGTAGTGGAAATGTCCAGATTACATTGAAAGACATCAAAGACCGTGACTACTCCCAGATGGAGGTGGCCGAAAAAATATCAAAAGCAATCAAGAGCAAAACGAAGGCAAGGGCATTCGTCCAGCAGCAATCTTCTTTCGGAGGAAGAAAAAGCAGTATGCCTGTACAATATGTATTGCAGGCTACCAGCATAGAAAAACTGGAAAAAATCCTGCCCGAATTTTTAAATAAAGTGTACGATAATCCTACCTTCCAGATGGCTGACGTTGATTTAAAGTTCAGCAGCCCCGAAGTACGGGTAAACATCAACCGAGATAAAGCAGGAACAATGGGGGTAAACGTGCGTGATGTTGCCGAAACACTTCAATACGGACTGAGCGGACAACGTATGGGATATTTCTATATGAATGGTAAGCAGTATGAAATATTAGGACAGATAAACCGCCAGCAACGTAATCAACCAGCAAACATCAAATCTATTTACATCCGTAACGATGCAGGGGAAATGATTCAATTGGAAAATCTGGTAGAATTCGTGGAATCCATTGCGCCTCCTAAGCTTTACCACTACAACCGATTCATATCGGCAACAATATCAGCCGGACTGGCAGAAGGAAAAACCATCGGACAGGGATTGGAAGAAATGGATAAAATAGCATCTGAAACACTGGACGAAACATTCCGTACAGCCTTATCGGGCGACTCGAAAGATTATCGTGAAAGCTCATCCAGCCTGATGTTTGCTTTTATTCTTGCACTCGTGCTGATATATCTGATTCTGGCAGCACAGTTTGAAAGCTTTAAAGATCCGTTCATCATCATGCTGACAGTACCACTTGCCATTGCTGGAGCTTTGATATTCATGTATTTCGGTGATATAACGATGAATATATTCAGTCAGATAGGTATTATTATGTTGATTGGACTGGTAGCCAAAAACGGTATTCTGATTGTGGAATTCGCCAATCAGAAACAAGAAGCTGGAGAAGATAAAATGCTGGCTATACGCGACGCGGCCTTACAGCGCCTACGCCCGATCTTGATGACCAGTGCATCAACAATTCTAGGCTTGATACCATTGGCGTTCGCTACAGGAGAAGGCGCTAACCAACGTATTGCAATGGGAACAGCCGTCGTAGGAGGTATGTTAATATCTACTTTCCTTACGATGTATATCGTACCAGCTATCTACACTTACATTTCTACTAACCGAATAAAAAAAGAGAAAAAAGCATGAAACATTTTGCATATATATCACTGATAATCTGGTTTGTCACTACCCTTCCGGCCCACGCACAATATGAATACACATTAAAGCAATGTCTGGAGGAAGGACTGTTGAACAATTACTCTCTCCGCATCTCTCGCAATGAAGAACAGATAAGCAAGAATAATGCAACGCTTGCCAACGCCGGTTATCTGCCTACAATAGACTTGACGGCAGGATATACCGGAAACATTGACAATACCAACTCTACACAACGAAGCGACGGAAGTGTTGTCAAAGAACGAAACGTATTCGACCAGACTCTTGATGCCGGTGTGGATCTGAACTGGACCATCTTCGACGGATTCAACATCAGTACAACATACAAGGAACTCAAGGAGCTGGAACGCCAGGGAGCAACCAATACCCGTATAGCAATAGAAGACTTTATCGCCAGTCTGACAGCAGAATATTACAATTATATTCAGCAGGAAATACGCCTGAAAAATTTCCGTTATGCTGTTTCGTTATCAAAAGAACGTTTACGTATCGTAGAAGAGCGCTATCACATCGGAAACTTCTCCCGTCTGGATTATCAACAGGCAAAAGTCGATTTTAATGCCGATAGTGCACAGTATATGAAACAGCAAGAGCTGGTACATACCTCGCGTATCAACCTGAATGAAATGATGGCAAATAAAGATGTAGACCGTCCGATAAAAGTAAAGGATTCTATTATCGAGCTGAAGCATTCGCTCGATTTCAATGAATTGTGGAATGCTACGCTAAACACCAATGCCAATTTATTGAAAGCTGACCAAAATTCAACTTTAGCTGAACTGGACTATAAGAAAGTGTTGTCACGCAATTATCCTTATCTAAGGCTGAATGCCGGATATGGCTATACCCTGAACAAATATGATATCAACTCCATCCAACGACGGAACAACTGGGGATTTAATGGAGGTATTACCATCGGATTCAACATTTTCGATGGCAATCGTCGACGTGAAAAACGCAATGCAAGCCTTGCTATACGAAATGCCCAACTTGAACGCGAACAACTGGAACAAGGTTTACGTGCCGATCTCAGCAATTTGTGGCAGGCATACCGTAACAATATTCGCTTACTCAATCTGGAACGTCAGAACTTGATTGCAGCAAAAGAAAATCACGAAATAGCCAAAGAACGATATCTGTTAGGAGATTTGTCTGGTATTGAAATGCGTGAAGCACAAAAGAGCCTGTTAGATGCAGAAGAACGAATACTTTCTGCCGAATACGATACAAAGATGTGTGAAATATCTCTGTTGCAAATTAGCGGAAAAGTTTCTTTATACCTGAAATAAAGACATTCGCAGACTCATAAACAATGCAAGTATTCTTTACATAAACAATCTTTCAATCAGCACAAATAATAACAAAAACGTCCTGATAGTTTTGGTTAAAGTACATATAATTTACCCAAAACATCAGGACGTTTTTCTGTATATATCAACAAGATACATATAAAAAAGAGTCACACATCCAGAATAAATACTATCTTTGCAACCTATAACATTCAAGCAAATACTTCAAAATGGGATTATTTATAAGAAAAAGTATTGAAACCCTACAAGCAGAAGCACAGCAGTCGGGTAGTAAAACGTTGAAACGTGTACTCGGACCAGTCAGTCTGGTAGCTTTGGGAGTAGGTGTCATTATTGGAGCCGGACTATTTTCCATTACCGGAACTGTAGCTTCCGAATATACAGGCCCGGCCATTACTTTATCCTTTATCGTTGCAGCCATAGGTTGCTGTTTCGCCGGATTGTGTTATGCAGAATTTGCATCCATGATTCCAGTAGCAGGAAGTGCTTACACCTACTCGTATGCAACAATGGGAGAACTGATAGCCTGGATTATAGGCTGGGACCTCGTATTGGAGTATACCGTAGCAGCAACGACCGTCAGCATCAGCTGGAGCCGTTATCTGGTTGTCTTTCTGCAAGGTATAGGCATTGAGTTGCCACATGCCCTCAGTGCATGTCCGTGGGATGGAGGTATAGTCAATATTCCTGCCATGCTGATAGTAGTACTCATGAGCCTGATTCTGATGCGTGGCATAGCAGGCAGTTCTTTATTCAACGGATTTATTGTTTTCCTGAAAATAGGTGTTATTCTGGTATTTGTTATTCTCGGCTGGAAATTCATCCAAGCAGAAAATTATGTGCCTTATATTCCAGAGAATACAGGTAAACTTGGAGAATTCGGCATTTCCGGCATATTACGAGGAGCCGCCATCGTATTCTTCGCTTTTCTAGGCTTCGATGCAGTAAGTACTGCTGCTCAGGAAACCCGAAATCCACAGCGAAACATGCCTATCGGAATCCTTGTTTCTCTGCTGGTATGTACCATCCTGTACATTCTGTTTGCACATGTCATGACAGGAGTAGCACACTATACAGAATTCAAAGGACAAGAAGGTATCGCTCCCGTGGCAGTAGCTATCGAACATATGGGAAGTACAAATGCAGCAGGTGTATTCGTGCAAGCTTATCCATGGCTGAATAAAGCCATCATTCTAGCCATTCTCTTCGGATACTGCTCGGTCATCATGGTAACATTACTCGGACAAAGCCGCGTATTTTTAAGCATGAGCCATGACGGACTGTTGCCTCCATTTTTCTCACGCATCAACGAGCGTTTCCGCACTCCTGTACATAGTAATTTCCTCTTTATGATTGTAGTCAGCCTGCTGGCCGGATTTGTGCCAGCCCAAGTGGCAGGAGAAATGACAAGTATAGGAACGCTGCTTGCATTCACACTAGTATGTGCAGCTGTATTAATCGTACGAAAAACCATGCCCAATGTGCACCGTACCTTCAAGACACCGTTCGTCCCCTTCGTTCCTATTATGGGTATCCTTACCTGCCTGTGTATGATGTGTTTTCTTCCAGCCGACACATGGATAAGACTTGTTCTCTGGATGTTGATAGGTCTGGATGTATATGCTTCGTATGGTAGAAAATACAGCAAGCTGGAACCGGGACAAGCACATCGTAAAGGAGATATCGTATTAAATATCTTAGGACTTGCTCTGTCTGTACTATGTATCATTACCGGATTATGGCATCAGCAAACCGTAGGATGGGATGCAGACAAAACATTATTGACTATTTCGTTCATATTTGCATTTACTCATTGCGCGTATTATATGCTACGAGTATGGAAGCAATCGAAAGAGATAAAACCACTCGAATAAAAGCGGTTTCTGCTTAAAAGAAGTTATAAACAATGACGAAGGCCAAAAAAAGCGAAGATTAAACTACTAACAATAGGATAAAATGTTGTTATTTTACAACGATTTAGATAATATGGACAAGAATTTATTACTTACAGCCATCCGCGCATCACTGGAAGCCGGATCAGAAATAATGAGTGTATACACCGATCCTAACGCGGATTTTGAGATAGAGAAAAAAGCAGATAACTCACCACTGACTATCGCCGACCGCAAGTCGCATATGGTCATTGCAGCACGATTAGCTTCAACTCCTTATCCTGTTCTCAGCGAAGAAGGGAAAAAAATTCCGGTTGAAGAACGGCAAAGCTGGAATGAACTTTGGATTGTTGATCCGTTGGACGGAACTAAAGAGTTTATTAAACGTAACGGAGAATTTACCGTCAACATTGCTTATGTAAAAAATGGAAAGCCGGAAGCAGGAGTTATCTATATTCCTGTAAAAGAGGAATTATACTTTGCCGACAGCCAGTACGGAGCTTACAAAATAGAGCATATCACTCAATTGGATTCAGAGGAAACAGTCGACAGCCTTATCAGCAAGGCACATCGTCTGCCCTATCAGGAAGAAGCGCAGCGAAGCAGTTTCATAATAGTTGCATCCCGCTCTCACCTTACGCCGGAAACAGAGGCTTATATCGAAGAGATGAAGCAAAAACATCAAGAAGTGGAAACCGTATCGAAAGGTAGTTCACTGAAGCTCTGTCTGATAGCTGAAGGAAAAGCAGACGTATATCCCCGTTTTGCTCCTACTATGGAATGGGATACCGCTGCCGGTCACGCCATAATTCGTGCCATGGGAAAAGAAGTCTATCAGGCCGGCACCCAACATCCTTTGGAATACAATAAAGAAGACTTGTTAAATCCATGGTTCATTGCCGAATAACCTATTTATGACATTAGAAGTTATTATTGTACTTGTCGCGCTTGTTGCAATGCTGACTGCGCTGATAATGGATAAGATGCGTCCGGGAATGATTCTATTCTCGGTCGTTGTCATATTCCTTTGTACCGGAATCCTCAGTCCTAAAGAAATGCTGGAAGGGTTCAGCAACAAAGGTATGATCACCGTTGCCATGCTGTTCCTGGTAAGCGAAGGTATCCGCCAAAGCGGTGCACTGACACAAGTTATAAAAAAGCTACTGCCTCAATCAGAGACTACTGTTTTTAAGGCACAGGCACGCATGCTGCCCACGATTGCTTTTATTTCAGCTTTTCTGAATAATACTCCAGTTGTAGTTATCTTTGCTCCTATTATCAAGAGATGGGCAAATTATGTAAAACTACCTGCAACCTATTTTCTGATACCTCTGTCGTATGTAACTATCCTGGGAGGTATCTGTACACTGATAGGCACTTCAACCAACCTGGTAGTACACAGTATGATACAAGAAGCCGGAATGAAAGGATTCAGCATGTTCGAGCTAGGGAAAGTCGGTATTTTCATAGCTATTGCAGGCATTATTTACCTGTTCCTTTTCTCTAGTAAACTTCTGCCGGCCGACCGTCCTGAAACTCTGTCAGATGAAGAAGAAGAAAACAATCCCTCCCTTCATCCTGTAGAAGCCGTCATCGGTGCACGTTTCCCCGGTATTAACAAGCGGGTTAACGATTTCGACTTTAAACGCCATTATGGTGCAGAAGTAAAAGAACTCCGCCGAGGAGGTAATACCTATAAGGACCTGAGCGAAATCCGTTTCCGTGAGGGTGACACACTGATATTACTTGCCGACGACAGTTTCGTAAAGACCTGGGGAGAATCTTCTGTATTTATCATGCTTGCCAATGGTAAAGATTATGAACCGGCAGGGAAAAAGAAACGCTGGTTTGCCTTGTTCCTATTGCTTTTTATGATTATAGGAGCAACTATTGGAGAATTACCTGCTATACAGAAACTCCTGCCAGAAGGCATTAAGCTGGATATGTTTTTCTTTGTATCCATTACAACGGTCATCATGGCATGGACCAAGATATTCCCACCTCGCAAATACACCAAATATATTTCATGGGATATCCTGATAACCATCGCATGTGCCTTTGCAATCAGCAAGGCAATGGAAAACTCCGGAGTAGCTGACTTGCTTGCAGGTTACATTATTGATCTCAGCCGAAGCCATGGTCCATATATTCTGTTGGCCGTACTGTTCATTATTACCAATATCTTTACAGAACTGATAACCAACAATGCTGCGGCAGCTTTATCTTTCCCGTTGGCTCTTTCTCTGTCACAGCAGCTGGGAGTAAATCCGATGCCTTTCTTCGTTGTAATATGTATGGCAGCTTCAGCGAGCTTCTCTACTCCAATCGGTTACCAGACAAATCTTATCGTACAAGGTATTGGAAACTATAAGTTTACCGATTTTGTACGAATCGGATTACCTTTGAATATTATCACATTCTTAATTTCTGTATTCGTCATACCTCAAATATGGCCTTTTTAATTAACTAACAAACGATATGGAAGAAACTAAACATATTTACCCGATATTCGACCGCATGCTAAGCCGTTCTGATAAAGAAGAATTATTAGAACAACATAGCGTAATGATTTGGTTTACCGGACTGAGCGGCTCTGGAAAAAGTACTATCGCCATTGCTTTAGAGCGTGAACTTCAAAAGCGCGGATTACTTTGTCGTATCCTGGACGGTGATAATATCCGCAGCGGAATCAATAATAATCTGGGATTTTCTGCCGAAGACCGTATAGAAAACATCCGCCGTATTGCCGAAATAGGCAAACTGTTTGTCGATACAGGTATCATTACCATTGCTGCCTTCATCAGTCCGAACAATGACATTCGAGAAATGGCAGCAAATATTATAGGTAAGGAAGATTTTATGGAAATTTACGTAAGCACTCCTATCGAAGAATGCGAACGTCGCGACGTAAAAGGTTTGTATGCTAAGGCACGCAAGGGAGAAATCAAGAACTTTACTGGTATATCTGCACCGTTCGAAGCTCCGCAACACCCTGCTCTTTCACTGGATACTTCCAAACTTTCCGTAGAAGAATCAGTCAATAAACTGCTGGAATTAATCCTGCCGAGAGTAACCCGGTAAACATGTCAGGACTACGACTTTTGCACAAGAAACTACTGGTTTATGAAATAATATGAGTACTTTTGTGCGAGTCTGTTTTTCACTTATCCAAAAATTTGAACAAAAACATTCATAATTCAGATATGAAAGAAGAATATAAATTAAGCCACCTGAAAGAACTCGAAGCCGAGTCTATCCATATAATCCGTGAGGTGGCTGCCGAATTTGAAAATCCGGTTATGCTATACAGTATCGGAAAAGATTCATCTGTAATGGTACGACTTGCCGAAAAGGCTTTTGCTCCAGGAAAAGTCCCATTTCCATTGATGCACATCGATTCGAAATGGAAATTCAAAGAAATGATCCAATTCCGCGATGAGTACGCAAAAAAATACGGCTGGAACCTGATTGTAGAAAGCAACATGGAAGCTTTCCGCGCAGGTGTGGGTCCGTTTACTCACGGAAGTAAAGTACATACCGATCTGATGAAGACACAAGCTCTGCTACATGCACTCGACAAATATAAGTTTGACGCAGCTTTCGGAGGTGCCCGTCGCGATGAAGAAAAGTCACGTGCCAAAGAACGTATCTTCTCCTTCCGTAACGAATTTCACCAGTGGGATCCCAAAAACCAGCGTCCGGAACTTTGGGACATATACAATACCCGTATCCGTAAAGGAGAAAGTATTCGTGTATTCCCGTTGAGCAACTGGACCGAACTGGACATCTGGCAGTATATCCGTCTGGAAAATATTCCTATCGTTCCATTATATTTTGCCAAAGAACGACCGGTTGTCAACATCGACGGACAGCTGATTATGCCAGACGACGACCGTTTGCCGGAAAAATACCGCGATAAAATAGAAATGAAAAAAATCCGCTTCCGTACGCTGGGATGCTGGCCTCTGACCGGTGCAATCGAAAGTGAAGCTGACACGATAGAAAAAATCGTAGAAGAAATGATGACTACTACCAAGAGTGAACGTACAACCCGCGTCATCGACTTCGACCAAGAAGCTAGTATGGAACAGAAAAAACGTGAAGGATACTTCTAACAAAACTGAAAATCATGGAAGAACTAGATAAAAACAAATCGGGAAACCCAATGGAAGGTGAAGCCAGAGGGACTATGTCTATCGAAGAATTTCTTAAAAAGGACGAGCAGAAAGACTTGCTCCGTTTTCTTACAGCCGGATCGGTAGATGATGGAAAGTCTACACTTATCGGACGCCTTCTCTTTGACAGTAAGAAACTGTATGAAGACCAGCTCGACGCACTGGAACGTGACAGTAAGAGAATGGGAAATGCCGGAGAACACATCGACTATGCTCTGCTTCTGGATGGACTGAAAGCTGAACGTGAACAAGGTATTACTATTGATGTAGCATACCGCTATTTCTCAACCAACAACCGTAAGTTTATCATAGCCGACACTCCGGGACACGAACAGTATACCCGTAACATGATTACCGGTGGTTCGACTGCTAACCTTGCCATCATTCTTGTTGACGCCCGCACAGGAGTCATTACACAGACTCGCCGCCATACATATCTGGTATCCCTGCTGGGAATCAAACACGTAGTTCTGGCAGTCAACAAAATGGACCTGGTAGATTTCTCCAAAGAAGTCTTCGACAAGATTGTTGCCGACTATAAGGCATTTATCGACCCGCTGGGAGTACCCGATGTAAATTGTATTCCGCTGTCAGCACTCGACGGTGATAACGTGGTAGAAAAATCCGACCGTACTCCGTGGTACAGCGGTCCGTCACTGCTGGAATTCCTCGAAACCGTACACATCGGCAACGACCACAACCTGACAGATTTCCGCTATCCGGTACAGTATGTACTTCGTCCAAACCTTGACTTCCGCGGATTCAGCGCCAAAGTTGCTTCGGGAGTCGTACGCAAGGGAGATGAAGTAATGGCATTGCCTTCAGGCAAGAAGTCACGAGTAAAGAGCATTGTTACTTACGACGGTGAACTGGATTATGCTTATCCTCCAATGTCGGTAACCCTGACACTGGAAGACGAGATAGACGTATCACGTGGCGAAATGCTGGTTCATCCGGATAATGTTCCTATGATAGGACGTAACTTCGAAGCCATGCTGGTATGGATGGATGAAGAGAAAATGGACATGGAGAAATCATTCTTCCTGAAACAAACCACCAACACCAGCCGCACTCGTGTAGACAGCATTAAATACAAGGTGGATATCAATACAATGGAGCATCTGAGCGTAGAAAACGGACGTCTGACCAAAGAAGACATCCCTATGCAGTTGAACCAGATTGCTCACGTTGTACTGACCTCATCCAAAGAACTGTTCTTCGATCCTTATACCCAAAATAAGGCAACCGGCTCTTTCATACTCATCGACCCGATTACCAACAATACCAGTGCCGTTGGTATGATTCTGAACCGTGTAGAAGACAAGGATATGCACAATACGATGGAATTGCCAGTTCTCGACCTGCCTAAACTGGGCATTGCTCCCGAACACTATGAAGCTATAGACAAAGCTGTAAAAGAATTGTCCAGACAAGGCATTGCCATCGAAGTAAAAAAATAAGTTTTTAAAGTATCAACTTAAATTTATAAAATGGGATTACTTGAATTCAGTAAACTGCCTATTAATACCCTTGTAGGTGCAGACTGGAAAACATTCAACCAGATAACAGCAGGTAGAACGATAGATCAGACATATAAAGGAAAATACCGCCTCACCAAGGCGGTATGCCGTCTGCTTTCTACCTTAAAGCCGCTGCAAGACAAGCGTTACGAAAAATTGCTTGCTAACCAACCGCTGGAACACGATCCGGTATTTATCCTGGGACACTGGAGAAGCGGAACAACTTTCATGCATAACGTCTTTTCATGTGACAAGCACTTCGGTTATAACACTACATACCAGACTGTATTTCCACACCTGATGATGTGGGGACAACCCTTCTTCAAAAAGAATATGAGCTGGCTGATGCCCGACAAACGTCCGACAGACAACATGGAACTGGCCGTCGATCTGCCTCAGGAAGAAGAATTTGCACTGGCAAATATGATGCCGTACACATACTACAACTTCTGGTTCTTGCCTAAGCACATGCAAGAATATGCCGACAAGTACCTGTTGTTTGACGAGATCAGTGATGAAGAGCTGAAAGTATTCGAAGAGACATTTACCAAACTGATTAAAATTTCCTTATGGAATACCCACGGAACACAGTTCTTAAGCAAGAACCCTCCGCACACCGGACGAGTAAAAGAGCTGGTAAAGATGTTTCCGAATGCCAAGTTCATTTACCTGATGCGTAATCCATATACGGTATTCGAATCAACAAGAAGCTTCTTCACCAATACCATCCAGCCGTTGAAATTACAGGATATCAGCAACGAACAGTTACAAGAAAACATCCTCTCTGTTTATGCCAAACTGTATCATAAATACGAAGCTGACAAGAAATTCATTCCGGAAGGTAATCTGGTAGAAGTCAAATTCGAAGACTATGAAAAGAATGCTTTCGACCTGACACAGGAAATTTATCAGAAACTTTCTATTCCTGGATTCGACGAAGCTCGTCCTGCTATCGAAGCATACGTGAACAAAAAGAAAGGTTACAAGAAAAACCAGTATCAGTACAAACCTGAAACGGTAGAACTGGTAGAAAAGAACTGGTCGTTTGCTCTCGACCAATGGGGATATAAACTCTAAATATAAAAGACACAGACTTTGTGCTTAGAAGTAAATTCCGGCCAAACACCCAATCAGAATTTACTTGTTCAGGCATCAGGTCTGTGTCTTTTTTATGCCTTCATTCCACGAGAAACATACATATTCATGCATTTTATCTAAAATTTTCACGCATTTTATCCACTTAAAATGCATATTTAAACAGATTTGTTGTATCTTTGCGCCCGCTAAACAATTAAGATATAATGAATTCAATAAAAAAATTCCCTTCACCACTGATTTCTTTTTTACCGATAATTATACTGATATGCATGTTAGTTGCTACCATCAGTACATTCGGGAGCGACGCACTAAACGGCAGTAGTCAGATTTCCTTGCTGGTAACCACTGCTGTCTGTATATTTATAGGAATGGCTTTCTACCGCATTCCATGGAAAGATTATGAACTTGCCATAACGAACAATATTTCGGGGGTTGCTACAGCCATTATCATTCTGCTCATCATCGGAGCATTGAGTGGAAGCTGGATGATAAGTGGTATTGTTCCCACACTTATCTATTATGGAATGCAAATTATTCATCCAGACTTTTTTCTGACATCTACCTGCATCATCTGCGTACTTATCTCTGTCATGACAGGAAGTTCGTGGACAACAATCGCCACCATCGGAATTGCATTGCTAGGTATAGGTAAGTCGCAAGGTTTTCACGAAGGCTGGATAGCTGGAGCAATCATTTCAGGCCCTTACTTCGGTGATAAAATCTCCCCACTGTCTGAAACAACGATTCTAGCCTCATCCATTACAGAAACTCCTTTGTTCCGTCATATCCGCTACATGCTCATCACGACCATCCCTTCACTGGTAATCACACTCATTCTGTTTACCATCATGGGATTCACGCATAATGCCCATACTATGGAGCATATGACAGAAGTAGCAATAAGTCTGGAAAACAAATTCAACATTACCCCCTGGTTACTTATCGTCCCCGTCGTAACCGGAATTCTGATAGCCCGAAAGGTTCCTTCTATCATAACTCTTACGATTTCTACATTTTTAGCCTGCATAGCAGCAATCATTTTCCAACCTAACCTGTTGAATGAAATTGCCGGAGAAGAAAACTTGTTTAAAGGAGTGATGATAACCTGTTACGGAAGTACCAATCTTGAAACCGGTAATGCAGCTCTGACAGAGCTCGTTGCCACACGGGGAATGGCAGGCATGACAAACACGATCTGGCTGATACTATGCTCCATGTGCTTCGGAGGAGCCATGACCGCAAGTGGTATGCTGGGAAGTATCACATCTGTTTTTGTACGTTTTATGAAAAACCGTTTCAGTCTGGTTTCATCAACAGTATGTTCTGGTTTATTCATGAACTTAGCCACTGCCGACCAGTATATAAGCATCATTCTGACAGGAAGCATGTTTGGTAATATATACAGAAAACAAGGATATGAAAGCAGACTGTTAAGCCGTACAACCGAAGACTCAGTAACGGTGACTTCCGTATTGATTCCCTGGAATTCATGTGGTATGACACAGGCTACCATCCTGAATGTTCCTACCCTGACCTATCTGCCTTATTGCTTCTTCAATATTCTCAGCCCGATTATGAGTATCATCGTTGCAGCTATCGGATACAAAATAATCAAACATCCAACACCTGAAAAACAATAGTTTATTTAAACTTAAAGTAACAAAAAGGGCTGTTTCAAAATAAAAAACTGAGATAGGATTACTTATAATCCATTAGTTACAACATAAAAAACTCCTGCTTTTAGTCTTGCAATTGAAATAAACAACGACTAAAGCAGGAGATTTTTATTTCCCGGTTCTATTTTAAGGAAGATTCCTTTTACATTTACACTTTTAAATCATTGATTTACAACGTCCAATAAAAGCTCTAAATTTTCGTACAAATTTTTCAAAAATATCAAGAAGAATTCTCCAAAATATGCTGATATTTTCCAGAAAACAAGGTATTGTTTTTTGTCCTGCATCTTTCTGTAAACTTCCAATTTTAGGGTATCCCCTTTTAGACGGGCGCCAGTCGGCACCCGT
>OMAP01000123.1_pt1 | contig 16354 bp, 15 predicted proteins | sample 1644691 | NCBI WGS metagenome assembly OMAP01 (sample SAMEA103958141, study PRJEB25191) | human gut metagenome | biome: human-associated habitat [ENVO:00009003]; feature: intestine environment [ENVO:2100002]; material: feces | place: Germany | collected 2013/2015 | reverse complement strand
GGAGCCATAATCTGCGGGATGAAAAACTCCATAACATTGTGCGGAATGCGCTCCAGATGCAGATCCAGATCGTGATGGAGGAAGCAGAGTTTGTAGAAAGCATCCGGCAGGCCCAACAGGAACCCTACCGTGTGCGGCGCATCGAACGGCAGATTCGGCAGCTGACTGCAGAAAAGGCCCATACACAGGGCATTAAAGAAAAATTGTATGGGGATTACGCAGAGGAAATCCTCACACGGGAGGATTTCCTGAACTACAACGAACTGTACAGCAAGCGGATAGAAGAGTATGAGCGAAAAATCACCGAACTGGAAGCGGAACAGCAAAATCTACAGACTGCTCCAAACGCTTATCCGTTTCTGGATGTGTACCGTAAGTATCGAAAATTGGAAGAAATCACCCGTCCGATGGTCGTTGAACTGATTGAGAAAATCGAAGTGTATGAGGGCAATCGGGTAGAAATTACGTTCCGATTCCACGATGAAATTGCGGACCTGCTGGAAGAACTGCATCAAAAGCAGATGGGGCAGCGTGAAGTGTCTGCTTAAAAGGAGGCTGTGACTTATGGCAAGAGTAAGCAAGAAGGTAAGTGCGGCGCAGCGGGAAGCGGAGAACGCACCGCACCGTATCTGGAAAACCGCAATTTACGCACGACTGTCCGATTTTGATGATGTACTTCGGGATACGGAATCGCTGGAAGTGCAGATTTCTTACATCAAAGAGTATATCAACCACCGGGATGATCTGATGCTGCTGGATGTATTTGCGGACAAGCGGTGTACAGGGATGAACTTTGACCGCCCGGAATTTGAGAGGCTTCTAAAAGCACTGCAGGAGCGGAAAATCGACTGCATCGTGGTAAAGGACTTCTCGCGTTTGGGCCGCAATTTCGTGGAAACAGGCCAGTATCTGGAACAGGTGTTTCCGCTGTTTGGCGTAAGATTTATAGCCATCAACGATAACTATGACAGCCTGAACAGCCAGAGCCGTGACGGGATGCTGGTGCCGATCAAGAGCATGATCAACGAAATGTACTCGAAAGACCTGTCCCAGAAGATCCAGTCGTGCTTTCGTTCCAAGGAAGTACGGGGAGAAATCTATACCCCTGTTCCATTTGGCTACAAAAAGAATCAGAAGAATCATTTGGTTCTGGATGAGGAAGTCAGCGATGTGGTAGTTCGGATTTTTCTCTGGAAGAAATCCGGCATGAAAGAGCGCGAGATTGCAAAGAAGCTGTCTGCGCAGGGAATCCCGACACCTTTTACACGCCGCTGTCAGCTGGGATACCTGAAAAACACCTTGCGGATAAAGGACCCAGCATGGCAGACCGTGTTTGTGACAAAGGTGCTGGAAAATCCAATCTACACAGGAACCATGGTGTATAACCGCATCGCCTACGATGAAACGTATCGGAAGATTGGAGAAAATCCACGGGAAAGCTGGCGGATGGTGCCGGACAGCCATCCGGCGATTATCAGCTGGGAATTGTTTGATGAAGTTTCCGCATTACGGGAAGCCGAGCAAGCAGTCAAGGAAGAGCGAAAAAAGTGGTGCAGACAGCGCAGAGAGAACAATCCGAACATCTTCAAAGGCCGGATATTTTGCAAAGAGTGCGGAGAAAAGCTGTTTTGTCATTGGCAAAGTGATGGTACACTGTATTTTTACTGTGCATCTTGCCATGTTTCCATCTCAGAGAAAGACCTCTGGAACGGCATTAACAAGGAGTTGCACCAGCGGATGGAAGAACACCGTGATTTGCAGAAGTTGGTACGGAAAAGCTCTGGAAAAAGCAAACTCCAATCAAAAGAAATAGCTACAAAACGTGAAATTGAACAGGCGTCAGGCAATATCGTTCGGCTGGAATCGCAGAAGCGCAGCGGCTATGAGCAGTATGTTCTCGGAAAAATTTCAAAAGAAAAGTTCTTGGAATTGAAGCAGGATGCAGAGAATGAAATTGAGGCATTCAGACAGACAAAAGCTGAAAACGAGAAAGAACTGGTCGTTGTTCAAGAAGAATTGCAGCAGAAAAAGCAAATCGCAGGCAACACAGAGGTCCTTTTAACGGCAGATAATCTGCAGCAGTATGTAAAGAAAATTGAAGTGGATTACAAGAAAAATACTTACACGGAATTTGTGTTCTAACGAAAAAGGAGGACAGACAATGAAAGAAAAAATCTATAATGCCCGGACAGGAATGGAATATGTTTTGGTGGGTGATTATTATCTGCCAGCCTTGAAACTGCCACGGACTCGTCCGGTTGGTCGCTGGGGAATGCTGCACAAGGCATACCTGAAACTGCGAAAACCAGCCTATTATCAGAGCCTGCTGCTGAGTGGAAAACTGGATACTGTTTTGGCAAATGTGGAAGAGCAGGCAGCAGAGCGATATGAGGTTTTGATCGAGCAGCTGAGCCGGCGGGAGGACGTATCGGAAAAACTGAAAGAAGAAAACCAGATGGAGTGGGTACGCCGTATGAGAAATCTGGAAAATCGTGCTGCGGAAATTGTAAAGGCAGAATTGATCTATACGTTTGAAAGGCGGTGAGCAGCAGATGATCGGAACCTATTACCGGCTTTCTCTTGCGGACGAGGATGTGGGAACAGATAAGACCGAGAGCAACAGCATTCAGGGCCAGCGCGGACTGGTAGAGGGGTACATCATGGTCCGCCCCGAACTGGCCGCAGAGCCGCGTCAGGAGTACGTGGACGATGGCTACTCCGGCACATCTGCAAGACGTCCTGCGTTTCAGCGGCTAATTCAAGATGCACAGGACGGAAAGGTGAAAACGATTATCGTAAAGGACTTTTCCCGGTTCGCCCGTGACTATATTGAAGCAGGCGATTATATGGAGCGGATCTTCCCATTGCTGGGCGTTCGTTTTATCTCTGTCAACGATGGGTATGACAGTGGAATGCAGGCCGGAAACGATGTGCGAGGGCTGGAAGTAGCCATCAAGAACATCATCAACGCATCCTACAGCCGTGATCTTTCCGCCAAAATCGCAGCAGCCGACCATGTGATGCAGAAGAAAGGAATGTATCTCGGAGGATACCGCCCGTTTGGATTCCTGCCGGACCCGAACGATTGCCATAAGCTGATCCTCGACCCGGTAGCCAGCCAGTATGTACGGTTGATCTTTGAACTGGCATTGCAGGGCAACAGAACAGGAACCATCGCAAAAATCCTGAACGAAAAGCAGATTCCGACTCCGGCAGCGTATCACGTGGCGGAAAATCATGTGTACAGCGAGCAGAAAGCATGGGACTTGCAGCGCAGCCATTGGACAAGCGGGACGGTTTATCATGTTCTGAAAAATGAGAAGTATAAGGGTACCTATGTGGGTGCGAAATTCATTATGCCTGTTCCCTGTAAGCATCGGGTTCTGCGCGCTCCCTTGGAACAGCAGGTACGAATTGAGGACAGCCATGCCGCCATTGTGACCCCGGAGGAATTTGAACAGGCGCAAAAGGTCATTATGCTGCAAAACGGGAACCACCAGTCCGGGAACTACACAAAATACCAGTATCCGCTGAAAGGCAAGGTCTACTGCGGTTACTGCCAGAAGCTGATGAAATATCGTGTTCTCAAGAAACTCGGACCATCTTTTAACTGCAGATTTTCGGCCACAGCGGTGGACAGCCCTTGCAAGCGAATCCCGATCTCCGAGAAACTGCTGGAATATATCGTCCGAAATGCGCTGACAGCGCAGATAAAGCAGGCAGAGTATGTACTGGAAATCCTGCACGAACGGGAACGCAAAGCGTTGATCTGCTTCTCCGCACTGGAACGGCAGGAAGAAAAGCTGAGTGCAGAAAAGGCAGAGATTGTAAAACAGCGCGTTGCACTGTATGAGCAATACGCCGACGGGAATATGAGTAAGGAAGAGTTCATCCGGCAGAGAGATGCCTACAGAGTGCAGGAAGATGAAAAGATGGAGCAGATTCAAAGGCTGCGTACCGAGAAAAATCAAGCTTTCCAGCCTGTGAAGAAGGACACTGATCATTTGCAGACTGTCATGAGTACTGTAGAAGAAGCAGGCGATGTGATGCACTTATCACAGAATGTGGTAGAAACCTTTATTGACCGCATCGAGGTTTTCAACGATGAACGTGTGAAAATCCATTTTACATTTGAAGATGTGCTGGCAGGCTATGCAGAATGAGCCGTAGCCAGAATCAATGCAGTAAGCAGAGTTTTTCTTGTAAGAACATGAGTTTCATGGTATCATAGAAGCAATAAAAAGTCTGTGTGTGGCTACGCGAAAGGAGCAGCAGAGATGAAAAAATTGAACATCCCAGTTGGTATTTCGGACTTTGAGAAGATTCGGAACGGTGGGTTTTATTATATTGACAAATCTGGCCTGATTACGGAAATTTTGGACGAAAAAGCAGAAGTGACACTTATCACTCGACCACGGCGTTTCGGTAAGACGCTTGGCATGAGTATGCTAGAAAGCTTCTTTGACATCCGTAAAGACAGCAAAGAACTGTTTGATGGGCTGGAAATTGCAGAGCATCAGGTATTATGTGATGAGTGGATGAATCAGTATCCTACAGTCTTTATTTCATTCCGACAGGTAGACGGTTTGGATTTCACTGGGGCATACGATATGCTCACAATGGTGATAGCGGATTTGTACAACAAACATCTTTATTTGCTTGATAGTAAAAGTGCTACAGAATTCCAAAAAACAGCGTTTGAGCATCTTGCACATGGCAATGGTTCTATAAAAGAAGTTAAGAGCAGCCTTATGCTTTTGACAACGATGATGCAGAGCTATTATGCAAAGCCTGTAATTCTTCTTATAGACGAGTATGATGTCCCTGTAGCAAAAGCAAATAACAACGGTTATTATAATGAAATGCTCGATGTTATGAAAGGCTTGATGCAGGCCCTAAAAGACAATCAAGCACTTCAGTTTGCAGTTGTTACGGGCTGCTTAAAGATTGCGAAAGAAAGCATTTTTACGGGAACAAATAATTTTGTATCGGATACTATCACAAATTCTCGTCTGAACGAGTATTTCGGATTTGTACAAAGTGAGGTTGACCTGCTGCTAAAGGATGCTGACTTGACAACGCAGGCTGAGAACATCAAGAAATGGTATGATGGATACCATTTCGGAGCCTTTGATGTTTACTGCCCGTGGGATGTAATGAATTATTTGCTGGAACTGCAGCGCAATCCGAAAGCTAAGCCTATCAGCTACTGGAAGAACACCAGCGATAATGCAATCATCCGTTCCTTTATTGACTATGCGGGGAGTACCATCACAAATAAACTTGAAATCCTGATGGCTGGCGGCTGCATTGTTCAGCGTGTGGATGAAAGCCTGACCTATGATTACCTGCATTCCTCAGAAGATAATCTCTGGAGTACGCTGTATCTGACAGGGTACTTGACCAAGGCGCGTGAAGAAGATTATAAGGGTGAGTTGCCGGATGGCATGGTTGCCCTTATGATTCCGAATGCAGAAATCAAAGAGATTTTTGAAACAACAGTTATCAAATGGTTCGATGACAGTACGAAGAAGTGGAATCGAAATGCTTTGTTTGATGCAGTCTGGAACGGTGACAGCGAAGGCATTACCAAGGAAATGAATGCTCTGCTCCGGCGCACTATAAGCTACCATGACTATCGGGAAGACTTCTATCATGCTTTTCTTGCGGGCATCTTCACGGGTGCCGGATATATGGTGGATTCTAATAAGGAGCATGGCGAAGGCCGAAGCGATGTAGTCGTTTACGATTCCATTAATGCCCGCGTTGCAATCTTTGAAGCAAAGTACACGAAGGCTTTGGAAAATCTGGAAAGTGAATGCGATATAGCCTTGCAGCAAATTGATGATCGGATGTATGCAAAGGAGTATGAGGATGATTACGATCAAATTCTTTGCTACGGCATTTCGTTCTTTAAAAAACGCTGCATGGTAAAGAAAAAGTGATTCACAGCAAATCTTAACTTGAATTCTGTATTATAACTTAAAATAAGTTAAAATACAGAAAAAGAATTATAAGAGAAGCTCGCATAAACCACAGACAGCACCCAAGATGATTCGAGGGTGCGTCTGCGGCTTATGCGGGCCTTTTTATTTTGTGATTTTAATACGGATGGATATTAAATTCCAAGGCTGACAAGAGTGGCCTTTAACTCCTTCGCCGTGCGGATAATGATTTCCTGCTCAGTTTCGTTGCAGTCCAATAACAGACGATGCAATTCGGTGTTGGAAGTTGAAACGGAATAGTGAAGACTGTCTATCAACAAATCATCAATGGAAATGCAGAGGGCGTCGGCAATATCGACCAGAGTGGCAACGCTGGGGTGTTCTGTGCCTTTTTCAATTTTGGCCAGAAATTCACGACTGCGATTGATTTTAGAGGCTAAGGCTTCCTGGGTGATATTACCACACTGCATTCTGAAATAACCAATACGTTTTCCCAAAGCAACATAATTGACGGACATAAGTAAATCTTCCTTTCGAATGCCCGCATAAGAGTACTTTTATTATCTGGCCTATGGAAAAACGAATCAAGAAGAACGAAAAGAGCAGCCAACATAGAAGTCAGAATTTTCGTTTTTCCCCTCTAGCGGAGATGGCTTCTGAGGCCAAAATGTGACCCAGTAGGTCACATTTTAAGGAATAAGTGACCTGCTGGGTCACAGAAAAATTATCTGACAGGTGTATAATAAAACCATAAAATTGAACAGCACGATAATGTGAGTGAGAACGAAGTGAAAAAGTTACTGACGCTGTACAGCGGGGTTCAGTTAACGGATGTACTTTCATTTGTATAGAGAAAATGATGAAAATGTGGCTCAGAATTTGGCGGGGCCACCCCTAGCGGTCGTGTGTTCTGAGGCAATTTTGTGAAGTGTTACATCACAATTTGCTGCACATGTGAAGTGCCACTTCACAGAAAAAATCATCTGATAAGAGTATAATAAAAGCATGAGATCAAGCTGCGAAAATAAAGTGGGGAAAACGAAATGGAACGGCTGCTGACACTGTATAGCGAAGTTCAGTCAACGGATGTACGGTGGCTGTGGTATCCATTTATTGCAATCGGGAAAATCACACTTCTGCAGGGTGATCCCGGCGATGGAAAATCTACCATGATGATGAATCTGATTGCCGAACTTTCAACTGGTGGTAAGACCCCGGATGGCTGTAAGATCGGTGCACCGCAAAAAGTGATTTATCAGTGCTCCGAGGATGGCGTTTCAGACACGATTAAGCCCCGTCTGGAACGCTGCGGAGCAGACTGCAAGAAGATTGCTTTCATCAACGAAGAAGTTTATAACGGCCTTACATTGGATGATGAGCGCATCCGTCAGGCAATCATTGAATTTCGGCCTCGATTGGTCGTGATCGATCCGATTCAGGCTTATCTTGGCAGCGATTCCGATTTGCAGATCGCAGGCAGAGCGCGGAAACTCATGCGCCGCCTTGGAATGTGGGCTGCTGGTTACGACTGCGCTATCGTTCTGATTGGACACCTCAACAAAAAAGAAGGCTCCAAAGGGCTGTACCGCAGCCTTGGCAGTATTGATGTTGTGGCAGCAGCACGAAGCGTCCTGCAGGTGGAGCGAGATACCGAGAATCCTGATATAAGAATCGTACATCAAATCAAAAACAGTCTTGCGCCTACGGCAGAAGACATCCGCTTTTCCATTTCTGCCGACAAGGGCTTTCGATGGCTGGAATGCAGGCCACAGCTTTTTGAAAAACAACAGCCGGACGTCGAACCTAAATTTGATACAGAGCAACAGAAAGCTGCCTACTGGATCAAGCATTTCCTTGAAAAAGGCGATATGAGCGCAAATGAAATTTATTGCCGTCTGGACAATGAGGGGGTCAGCAAACGAGTGGCGCGGATGGTAAAAACGGAAATGGGAATCCACTGCTACCAGAAGAAGCGGAGATGGTATTGGAGTGTTCAGCTGGAAGAAGGTGCTATGAATGGACCGCAAGTATAAGGTTGGTGGCTATGTGAAACTTGCAAAACTGTGGGAACGCTCTAAGGATGCAGCAGTAGCCTATCACAGTTCCTACTATGCTGAAAGGTTCAGAGATGATGTGGATAAAAGGCTGGTTGGTGTCTATATTGACATCACAGGGAATAAGGAAATTTACAAACGCCCAGAAATGGTACATCTGCTTCAGGACTGTAAAAAAGGAATAGTTAATCTGATTTTCTCGCAAACAAGAGCCTACCTTGCGGCGAATACCTGTGATTTCTGTTTCCTGTTGAAATATCTGTTTGACATACCGATGCGAGTGGACGTTGTTACGGATGATGATGACCAGAGAATCGACACCATTCTTGATGTTGATAACCAACGGCAAAGTCTGAAAGAATTAGCCGAAAAATACACATCAATCCGTGAGAAAGAATATCTTGCATGGAAAGCACGACTAGAACATGAAATGGAAAAGGCAGATGGAAAATGAATGAAGGACAGTATGATTCAAAAAATGTAGAACATATTTCAATAGAAAATATCGAAGTTGTGTCCAATGGAATGGATTGGAAAAGCAGGCATTTGGAAGCTGAAAAGAGAAAAGCCGAAATCCGCGACAGAATCCATAAGCAGACTGAACAGGGCCAGAAATCAGCAAAAGATTATTTCCGCCCTGCAAAGCCGACCCCATCAATTTATGACAGTGACCTAAAACGTGTGGCCGTTTATGCCCGTGTCAGCACATCTAGCGAAGAACAGATTTCCTCTATTGAAAATCAAACTCTATACTACACCAAAAAGATTGCAGAAACGGAAAACTGGAATCTGCAGGATATTTACAGTGACGAGGGAAAATCGGGTACATCGCTGCGGAAACGTGATGCGTTTAAGCGCATGATGCGAGATGCCAAAGACCAGAAGATGGATTTGATTATCTGTGCCAGCATTTCGCGGTTTGCACGGAATTTTTCTGATTGTATGACGCAGATCGCAGCATTGAAAACTATGCACCCGGCACATCCCATTGGCGTGTACTTTGAAACGGAAAACATCTACACGCTGAATCCAAGCAGTCAATACAGTCTTGACATTCAGGCTCTTTTGGCAGACTGGGAATCGGGCAACAAGAGCCGCCGGATGATCCTTTCGTATGACCAGCGTATTATGACAGGTCAGTACCCGGTGGCTGACCTGATGGGGTATCGGCATACGAAGGATGGACAGCTTGTGATTGAGCCGGAAGAAGCAAAGACGGTACGTTTTATCTTTCTGGCATTTATTCAGGGCTATGATTACGAACAGATTGCAATGATCCTGACACAGAAGAAGCGCAGCACCCTGCGCGGCAGGCAGGAGTGGAATGGCATGATGGTGGCTAACATTATGAAAAACGAACGTCGCTGGGGTGATCTGGAAGCTCGGAAGAGCATTGCGGTGGACTACAAGTTGGGCAAGGTCACAAAGAATAACGGAAATCGCTGCTCTGCCTACGTTCCAGAACATCACGAAGCGATTGTTTCACCGGGAATTGCACGGGCTGCACATCTTGTGGCATCCAGCAAAAAGAAGTGCGGGGTGCAGGATATTGTAGTAATCCAGCAGGGAGCATTGAAAGGATTCGTGGGCATCCATCCGAACTGGAGTGGCATCAGTGTTGATAGTATTCACAGTCTTTGTCTGAGGGCCTATCTTCCGGAAGAGGTGGCGAAACTGAATGATATAGCAGAGATGAGGGCTGGAACAAAGCTGGAAAAGCCCCTTCGATCGGAATATCTGACGATTTCAGGCACTTGCTTTATCAATCAAAGTAGCCCGGTCATAACAATCTCAAAAAATGGAATCCGTTTCAGCAAAGCGTGTCATACCCGCTTGGACGACTGCGAGCATGTGGAACTGCTCTATCATCCGATTCTGCAAGTCGTAATCCTGCGAAAAAGTAATCGTGATGCTTCAACAGCGATACATTGGGAAAATAAGGATAAGATTTGCAGCAGCTTTTCATCCAGGGCATTTTCAGGGGTGATATTTGAAGCAATGAACTGGAAGTGGAGTTGTCGTTACCAGTGTCGTGGTATCTGCCGTGGAGAGGAAAATGCAAAGTTCCTAATTTTTGAATTGGATGAGTCCCGGATTTTGATTAGAAAAAATCAGTATGAACAGATTGAGGATCGTTCGATGAATCTGAAATGTCGGCTGTATCGGAGCAAGTGGGTTCAGAGCATTACAGTTAGTGATGTGATGGAATCCGGCCAAGTCGTAGAAAACCCCATGATTGGTGCAATTCCAAGCAGAAATGAAGTTCAACGTGAACTGGATGACCTTTTAATGTCGATGTAGGAGGATTTGTGAAATGGAAGAAAAAAGCAGGGAACAGGAACTGAGCGTTCGGGAAATCTCCTTGATTCGTGAGTTAACGCAGATACGAAAAGAACATAAAAGAGAACTGGAGTACGAAAAATTCGATGGCTATGAGCTGCCGCCGCGCACACAGTTTTCCATGCTGAATAAGCCAGCAGTAAGCATAAAATATGGCGTTATGAAATTCAATATGGCCTGTATCCGGCTTTTTGAAGGAATTAAGTATGTTCTTCCAATTCTGCATCCAAACAAGAAGCGGCTTGCGTTGATTATGTGCCCGGAAGAGGACAGTGCATCTGTTGAATGGGCAAGACAGAAGGACGAAAACTGGGTGAATAAGGATATTACCTCTTTGGAATTTGTGGAAAATATCTTCAAAATCATGAGTTGGAACCGTGAATGCCGCTATAAGATACTCGGACGGGTGGCGAACTCAGATCAGGGCCTTTGTATGTTATTCGACTTGGAAGAAGCAATCATGTTCACCCCAAAACCACAGGAATACACAGACCCTGTTACGGGTGAGACAAAGAAGAAACAGATAAAATTCTTCCCAGATGTCTATAAGGATCGGATCGGGAAATCTTATAATGATTACATCTCTGGTCATCAGATGAATCTGTTCGAGGATTTTATTGGGTATCAGGGCTCTGCTGTATTGGATGAGCCTGAACAGAAAACAGATACTATTTCAGTACCGATACCGCAATGTGAAGAATCTGAAAATATACCTTTGCCAGATTTGTCGGAACAGCCTGAAAATGTACAACGACCGGGCAGTGAGGTTGTTGAGAAAGGAATGCTGACATGAGTTCTGGACGAATTATGAATCTGATGGTGACGATTCCGGCAGAAAGCCGAAGAATGAATGTGGGAAAGGATGTTATTCGTGTCCTTGGGAGTCCGACCTATATTTGTGTTTTGCAGAGGAAAGATCGGAAGTCTATTGCGATTACTCCGTGCACCGCTGAACATCCCATGTCATTTAAGGTTCCAGACAGGCTGTTGACCGATGGGCAGTGCCGGATGATGATTAACGGAATACAGTTCATTCAGGCGCTACTGGAGGCAAATGGACTAGCCGCAGGAAAGGATCATCAGTTTAAAGGAAGATATGAAGCTGAGAAAAACGCAGTTATCATTTCACTTGAAAACGATGAACGGGAATGTTAGTCAAGGCGGGAAGGATCTTGAATATAGGTGTTGCTCTATTGAAATATTATGCTGAATTGAATTTAAACCAGAGTGGGCAATATGGACAAATCTATGCTGAAAAGTTTACATCTGTCAGCTTGATATGCAAAGTGTTTTATGGTAAGATGAAAGCACAATAGGGGAAGTATACTCTCCTCTTGAATCTGCTGTAAGGAAGTGAATGCCGATGGAAAATCAGCTTGCTCATGCGATAACGCAGACGGAATATGATTCGAGTTATGATAAGGCTGCCAAGAAGCTGCTTGCCAACAAACAGATTCTGGCACAGATTATGAAGAACTGTGTGAATGAGTACAGTGCCTGTTCCGTAGACGAAATTGCAGAGAAGTATATCGAAGGAACGCCGGAAGTGGGCACGGTTGGCGTTCATGTTGATGATACAAACAGACCCCAAAAAACTTCTGACGTAATTGTCGGAAGCAATAATGAGGATTCTACGTTGACGGAAGGAACCGTCAATTATGATGTCCGGTTCGATGCAATTGCACCGGCGTTAGAAGGTTCTACTGCACGGAAAGATGTGATACGTCTTATTATCAATGTGGAAGCGCAGACGGCTTTTAATCCGGGATACCCGTTGACAAAGCGAGCAATCTATTATTGCAGCAGGATGATCTCCGCACAGCATGGTCCGATATTCACGAACTCGGAGTATGGGAAAATCCGAAAAGTGTACTCTATCTGGGTTTGTACACACCCAACCAAGGAGTTCCAAAACACTCTGATTCGTTATTCTATCCGACCAGAGCAGTTGATTGGAAACGCTGTTGAAAAATCGGAAAACTACGATTTAATGAGTGTTGTAACGATTTGTCTGGGAGAACCGGGTACGGAAAACTATACAGGTATTGTGAAATTTATGGATGTGTTGCTCTCTTCTTCCAGAGCAGCTACTGAGAAAAAGAAAATTCTTGAAGAAGAATTTGGCGTTGCAATGAACGAAGAGCTGGAAAGGGAGGTGCTTGTTATGTGCAACCTTAGTCAGGGCGTAAAGGCCGAAGGCATCAACATTGGTGAGATGCGGATGTTGGTGCAGCTTGTTCGAGACGGTGATTTAAAAATAGAGCGCGCTGCTGAAAAGGCAAAAATGACAGTGGAGCAGTTTAAGAAAGTGATGGAAAACACTCCGCTGCAGGCAGTCTAAGATAAAATCATATAGAGTAACAGTTAAGCCCTACAAGGCTCAGAGCGGTTCGATACCGACTGAAAGCCTTGTAGGGCTTATTTTTTTGCTTTTTTTCAAATTTATTTGTAAAAAATGTTGTCCAAGACTTGACATCGGCCGGCATTGATTGGCAGCGCGAGAAATGGCAATCAGGACTTGGTTCTAAGTTTATCCACCAAGGCGAAAAAAATGCTGCGAAATATGCGGACGAGATGTGATCCAGATCAAGCAATTTATGAATGGCGAAATGCAAATCCAGAATCATTTCTGGAAAAGATGCATGACTCAGAATCTCAAATTATACAATATGCAAAATGGAAACAAGTTGTTATTGAAATTCTTATAAGACTTCCTTCAGCGGATGAAGGATGCGGTCAATGGGTGACTAATAGTAGGGATATTGTACATAAAATACTTGTATCTCATAATGTGGCCATGCGTGATGGTATAACTATGAACGATGCAATAAAAATCAAAACAAGAGACAAAAAACATCCAGACTTCAGGAAAATACCTATCAGATGCTACTTTGAGATAAAATCGAAGGCTGAATATGTACAGGCATCGGAGCTTTCGTTCCGGTGCCATTCTTTTTCCCCGAAATGAACCAAAGTGTGTGAAACTTCTCGAAAACAGGGAGCTTTCGCACATTTTACAAAGAATAATGGGAATCGCTGCTCTGCCTATGTTCCGGAACACCATGAAGCAATCGTTTCGCCGGAAATTGCACGGGCTGCACATCTGGTGGCATCCAGCAGGAAGAAGTGCGGTGTGCAGGATATTGTGGTGATCCAGCAGGGAACATTGAAAGGCTTTGTTGGCATCCATCCGAATTGGAGCGGCATCAGTGTTGAAAGCATCCGCAGCCTTTGCCTGAGCACCTATCTGCCGGAAGAGGTGATGAAACTGAACGATATAGCAGAGATGAGGGCTGGGGCAACACTGGGAAAGGCACTTCAATCTGAATAGAAGTCAGAATTTTCTTTTTTCCCCTTTAGCAGAGATGGCTTCTGAGGCCAAAATGTGACCCAGTAGGTCACATTTTAAGAAACAAGTGACCTGCTGGGTCACAGAAAAATTATCTGATATCCATGAATATGTGGGGGTTGACTCCGGATTTTCTGGATGTATTGGAGGAAGGCTTCAAAGAATTCTTTGAAAAAGAAGTGTCGAATAATCCTCTGAAAGCAGAATATTTTCAGGAAGTATAAGGCGAGCGGCTATGCTGGTGTGGAAGCAATTTTTGAGCGGGATCAGCGGAACCAGAAGTTCATATGGGGAATGTATGACCGCATTTGCGGAATGTTCTGCCGGAAAACACGGTAAAGCTGCGGCTTTCGGTCAAAATACACACATTTCCGTGCATCAGCGGCAAATGTTTGTTAAACTATTATCTATCTTGCGACCTTGCAATGTGCACGGTTTTTGTTTATAATAGTAGAGTAACGGGGCAAGATCCCCCGAATGCGAGCGAAACTCTAGTTCAGAAATTAAAACTTGAGAGGAGTTTATTACCATGGGTTTAGGTAAGAAGACGATCGACGATCAGAACTACTGCGGCAAGAAGGTGCTTGTCCGTTGCGATTTCAACGTCCCGATGAAGGACGGCGTGATCACCAACGAGAACCGCATCAACGCAGCTCTGCCCACCATCCAGAAGCTGGTCAACGATGGCGCAAAGGTCATCCTGTGCAGCCATCTGGGCAAGCCCAAGAACGGCCCCGAGGCAAAGTTCAGCCTGGCACCCGTTGCTGTGGCTCTGAGCGCAAAGCTGGGCAAGACCGTTGTGTTTGCTGACGACGACAACGTTGTGGGCGAGAACGCAAAGGCTGCTGTTGCTGCCATGAACAACGGCGATGTCGTTCTGCTGCAGAACACCCGTTTCCGCAAGGAAGAGACCAAGAACATGCCTGAGTTCAGCGAAGAGCTGGCTTCTCTGGCTGATGCATATGTTGACGATGCATTCGGCAGCTGCCACCGTGCACACTGCTCCACTGCAGGTGTCACCGACTTCATCAAGGATACCGCTGTCGGCTACCTGATGGAGAAGGAGATCAAGTACCTGGGCAACGCCGTGAACGATCCCGTTCGTCCCTTCACCGCTATTCTGGGCGGCGCAAAGGTCGCAGACAAGCTGAATGTTATCTCCAACCTGCTGGAGAAGGTCGATACCCTGATCATCGGCGGCGGCATGGCTTACACCTTCGTCAAGGCTCAGGGCTACGAGGTCGGCAAGAGCCTGTGCGACGATTCCAAGCTGGATTACTGCAAGGAGATGATGGCCAAGGCTCAGGAGAAGGGCGTGAAGCTGCTGCTGCCCGTTGATGCTGTCTGCATCAAGGACTTCCCCGATCCCATCGACGCACCCGTCGAGACCACCGTTGTGCCCGTCACTGCGATCCCGGCAGACATGGAAGGCTGCGACATCGGCCCCGAGACCATGAAGCTGTTTGCCGATGCTGTCAAGGCATCCAAGACCGTTGTGTGGAACGGCCCCATGGGCGTGTTCGAGAACCCCACTCTGGCAGCTGGCACTCTGGCAGTTGCCAAAGCTATGGCTGAGAGCGATGCTACCACCGTCATCGGCGGCGGCGACAGCGCAGCAGCTGTGCAGCAGATGGGCCTGGGCGACAAGATGACCCACATCTCCACCGGCGGCGGCGCATCTCTGGAGTACCTGGAGGGCAAGGAGCTGCCCGGCATCGCTGTCATCCAGAACGCATAATTTTTTCCGGCATCAGGATGGGTGCGGCGGCTGCAACGCCGCCGCACCTTTTTGTTTGTGCAGAGCTTTCTGCACGATAGAAGGTAAATAAAGGAGATAGAGTATCATGGATAAGGCAAAGCGTAAGGCTATCATTGCAGGCAACTGGAAGATGAACAAGACTGCCTCCGAGGCTGCTGTTCTGGTGGATGAGCTGGTCCCCGCCGTGCAGGACGCAGGCTGCGAGGTCGTCATCTGCACCCCCTACACCGACCTGGTCACCGCTGTGGAAAAGACCAAGGGCACCAACATCCATGTGGGTGCTGAGAATGTTCACTTCGAGAAGGCCGGCGCTTTCACCGGCGAGATCAGCGCTGACATGCTGGTAGATCTGGGCGTGGAGTACGTCATTGTGGGCCACTCTGAGCGCCGCCAGTACTTCGCCGAGACCGACCAGACCGTGAACAAGCGCGCTCTGGCTGCTCTGAACGCCGGTCTGAAGGTCATCATCTGCGTGGGCGAGAGCCTGCAGCAGCGCGAAGAGGGCGTGACCGAAGAGCTGGTGCGTATGCAGACCAAGATCGCTCTGCGTGATGTGACCGCTGAGCAGATGGCAAATGTCGTGATCGCTTACGAGCCCATCTGGGCCATCGGCACCGGCAAGACCGCTACCGCCGATCAGGCTGAGGAAGTCTGCGGCCAGATCCGCAAGGTCATCGGTGAGGTGTACGGCGAGGCAGTTGCCGAGGCTACCACTGTCCAGTACGGCGGCAGTATGAACGCCAAGAACTGCGAGGAGCTGCTGAGCAAAAAGGATGTGGACGGCGGCCTGATCGGCGGCGCATCCCTGAAGGCTCCCGACTTTGCAGTGATCGTCAACGCAGCCACCAAGGGCTAAGGGCTGACGAAATTATGCTTTCCAGCGCCCGGCTGCGCCGTAATCCAGCGC
>OMAP01000108.1_pt1 | contig 17645 bp, 10 predicted proteins | sample 1644691 | NCBI WGS metagenome assembly OMAP01 (sample SAMEA103958141, study PRJEB25191) | human gut metagenome | biome: human-associated habitat [ENVO:00009003]; feature: intestine environment [ENVO:2100002]; material: feces | place: Germany | collected 2013/2015 | reverse complement strand
TTAATCAGAATTCTGTTGCATTCGCAAGTTGAATTCAGCTCTAACAGCTCTTTCTATGTTATCTTTGTTCTTCTGTATGGTTATCGGTGCAACTGTATGAATAAACAACTGACCGATTTTCTGTTTCAATGTCATTCGGGCAAGCTGCCCGTCAACCCAACGGCAACACGCCACAGAATCATCTGCCTGCTCCAATATTCTTACAGACGAAGCATATGCACCTATCCATAACGATATACAAACCAATAATCCCGTAACACGTCTATTCATAATCTTTTCTTTATTTTTATAAACCTTTGCCGTAAATTTTATCTTTATACAAGCAAGTGTTTTCTAACAATCAATTCTTCTGAAGTTTTAAAATCATCTGTCCAACAAAGGCTCCGTTCTTTCCCATCTGCTGTACAGGAACCTCTATTCCGTCTAAATTCTTATAATACTTCGGCGCATCAAAATACGAATGAGAATGTCCACCCAATACGACATCAATATCACGCGTATTTTCTATCAGTTCAATATCGGAATAAGGTTCTCCCTCCCATCCCAGATGAGAAAGACAAATCACCAAATCGCAATGTTCCTGATTTTTCAGCAAATCCGTGACACGCTGAGCCTCCGAAACCGGATCTTCAAACTTTACATTCCCATAACATTCAGAAGCGACCAATCCTTCCAGTTGCGCTCCCAAACCAAAAACTCCGATCTTTATGCCGTTACGCTGAATGATAGTGTACTCTTTAACCAGTCCTTCGAGCACAGTGCCCGTCACGTCATAATTTGCACATACTATCGGATAATTCGCCATTTTAAACAATCTTGCCATATTATCCAGCCCGAAATCGAACTCATGATTGCCAATGGTTCCTGCATCATAGCCCATTTCGTTCATCAGCTTTATTTCCACTTCCCCTTTAAACATATTATAATAAGGGGTACCCTGTGAAAAATCTCCTGAATCGAACAACAGCAAATCCTCATGTATTTTGCGTTGCTGCTTGATAAAAGTCGCACGACGTAAAAGTCCAGCCTTATCAGCCAGCATCGTATCCTGAAAATCCTCCGGGAAAGGTTCTACACGGCTGTGCATATCATTTGTATGGAACAAGTACAATTCTTTGGTAGACTGGGCAAACAATACTCCTGCAAAGAGGCAGGCCCATAAAACGAAATATATTCTTTTCATATCAGTTTCTTTATCATTGTTCTACAATACGTCCCTCTATCTCAGCGTTTACAAAAACCCCTTTGGCCTCACACTGCTTTACATAATCGATAAACAAATCACGCAACACAGCATCCTGTGGTTCAGTTCTCGATGTTGCTTTCTTAAAAGCCTCCATACGATCATTTCCTTCAGCCAAATAGTCAATCGTAGCTACCCGATATTCTTTTGCCGGATCAACAGGCTTTCCACTTACCTCCGCACGTAGCAGACGTCCGTCTTTCGAGATAACCAGTCGGGCCCCACTCAAGCCTTCACCATGTACGGCCGCAATCTGTTGAAAGAGTTCCAACAAATCTTCTCCTTTTAATACAACAACAGAAAGAGCATTTTGGAAAGGACTGATTTCATAAATAGAACCAAATGTAATATCTCCTTCATTAAGAATATTACGGATACCACCTACATTCATAACCCCAACGTCAACACTTATTCCCAATTTACTCTTTGCTCCCTCGCAAAGAATATCTGCCATCAGGTTCGACAAAGGCGACTCCGGACGATACGCTTCGAGCTTACGGGCAGAATGTCCGATTACTGGAGTCATCAAACTATCTATTTTAGCCCGATAAGGTTGCAAAATTCTCCATGCAGCCTGATCCTGCTGTTCGTCATAAACACTGGTAATGGGTACTCTTCCTCCTTCTACCGATACTAAAGAATAACTGGAGTTGCAGGCCGTAAATATAAAAGAACCTGCCAAGAGAGTATAAAATACATGCTTTTTCATACAAAATTATTCATATTTAGTGTTCAAATATAGGGAAAAAAGCCAAGCAACACAAGATTTCGTATTAAAATACACGAAAAAGATTTGCCTATATCACAGAAAATTACTTACTTTGCACCGCTTTCGCGTAATCGCTGTCAAGAAGAGTTACTTGATATGTTACGTTGTAACGATAAACAATTTAATTTAAAAAGAAAAAATGGATTTAATTAAAATTGCAGAAGAAGCATTTGCTACTGGCAAACAGCATCCTTCATTCAAAGCTGGTGATACAATTACAGTAGCATACCGTATCGTTGAAGGTAGCAAGGAACGCGTTCAGTTGTATCGCGGTGTTGTTATCAAAATCTCAGGTCACGGTGAAAAGAAACGTTTCACTGTACGTAAGATGTCAGGAACTGTAGGTGTAGAACGTATCTTCCCTCTGGAATCTCCGGCTATCGACAGCATTACTGTCAACAAAGTTGGTAAAGTACGTCGTGCTAAATTGTACTACTTGCGTGCTCTTACTGGTAAGAAAGCTAGAATTCAGGAAAAACGCGTTAACTTGTAATACTGAATCTATTATTCCTTACATACAGAAAACCGATTCTCATTATGAGAGTCGGTTTTTTGTTTTTCTCCCTTTTATTCATCGAAGACTGCAAATTTCTCACTCAATCTGATTGAAATTCAACATCACAGCTGGTCATATTTCTCCAAAAACATCTTGAAAAGTCTGGAAAAACATCATCTTCTTTTCGAAAAATTTGTACGAATGTCTGTTCCTTTTGTACAAAAAATACACAAAACAACAGCATATTTTTTGAATGAATCAAGCTTTTAAGAATGATTCGTCCTTATATTTCCAAAGAAACCCTTTGCTATACCATGAACACACTGATAATTCGTACAAATTTCACAAGACACACAGCCATATATATCAGCAAAAAGCTTTGTCGGGAAACAAAAAAATCGGACAGACTGCCTGAAATCTGCCCGAAGAAAATAAAAAATTAAACCTTAAAATACTAATACCTATTTAAAATCTAAAACCTGTTTCCTGATTATATTGTCATTAACTTTAACATTTTCCAATACAAAATTATCAACACAGTCAACTTCTATTTTCGCATTCTTTTTCACTTTCAGATCCAAATTCTTAAAAGTAAAATCAGACAATTTATATTGATCGTCCGCCTTGGTCACATCAAACAAGACATCACATTCCATTGTGATATTCTGCATTGTCACATGACTGGAATAGGAGTATGGTGTATCCTTACGCCCTTTCAGGTCGAAAAACTGCTTCCATGGCTTTGCAAACAAGAAACTGAAAACAGTTCCCGTAATCTCTTCTACGGTAATATATTCATAATTCTGCGGTGTATCGGGACGCATTTTCAGCCACAACAACCGTTTCGCATTATCCAGCCGACAACGGCGAAGGATTATATTATGATTATGTATTGACTCACTGCCACAAGTCAGCGCACTATGGCAAAGACCATATACACAATCTTCAATAATAATATTGCGGTTAGCTCCATTATTTTCTTTATCTTGATCTGCCCAAGGACCTTTTCCGCCCTTCAGTGCAACTGCATCATCATTGACAGACATATAGCAATTTTTCACCAAGACATTGGTACATACATCAATGTCGATAGCATCAGAACTGGGAGCTTTTACAGGGAAGTGAGGTGCAAAAATATGGAGATTCAACAATTTTACATTTTCACAACGATACAAATGAGTAGTCCAAAATGGAGAATTCTCCAAACGAACACCAGACAACTGAACATCTTTCGAATCGGCAATATGAACTAAACGAGGACGCAGTTCTTCCAGATTCGTACACTTAGGATTCACCTGACGACGCAACCAGAAAGACTTCCAGTAACGCAACCCATTACCGTTTATACGTCCCTCTCCTGAAATCGTAAATCCGTCCACACCAATAGCATTGACCAACGCTGCAAAATACTTCAGATTCTGTCCTTCCATACGTGTATCAATGACTGCAAAATCGCTGATATCATCACTACCTTTCAGTGTTCCTTCTTTCTCTATATAAAGATGGGTATTAGGTTTAAAAAATAATGATCCACTCAAAAAAGTTCCCTGAGGAATATAAATCACCCCTCCCCCTTCCTGAGAAGCTTTATCAATCACGGCCTGTATCTGCTGAGTCTGTATGATTGTGCTGTCATTCAATACTCCATAGTCTGTAATACGATAGCTTTTTCCTAAATCTTCCAACTTAACGATTTCTGTCTGACGAAACCAGTCGGGTATAGGAGTTCCGTCCGGGAAAACTTCTTTTGCTGAAGCCTGCAAAACGAACAAAGCTAAAGCAATAGAAACAACACATCTTGTCCACACTTTATTCATAGTATATTTTTTATAAAACAAATTATCTTTACTTTTCACATTGGCAAAAATAGAGAAAAGCCTATAACCTCAAAATAGAAAATCATACATTATCCTGATAAATTCGTACATTTTTACCCTAAAACGAGCTAAATGAATAAAATCAAAGACTATTGTATGATTTTCCATTCTATATATAAAGACAGACAACTATTTTTGTCAATAAACTTATATTACAATAACTAACAAGCAAAGACCATGAAAAAATTATTTATTGCAGCTTTAGTTTTCGCTTTGGGAGGGACAAATTTTCTACATGCACAAAATTTGCCCGACCAGAAAGAAACTCTGAACACTTTAATCAAAGTGAACAAATATTATATGAAGAATAATCCGGACTGCACACTACCCAGTTTTGTCAAAGGAAAGATGCGGGCAAGCAATATCTGGACACGCACTGTGTACTACGAGGGATTACTGGCTCTTTATTCCATTTATCCGGATACTGAATATTACGAATATGCTTATCAATGGGGGGATTTTCATAAATGGGGGATGTGGAGAGGGACAACAACCCGACATGCCGACAATTATGCCTGCGGACAAGTATATATCGACATGTACAACCTCTGCCCTAAACCGGAAATCCTGCTAAATGTAAAATCCAACCTCAACATGTTGGTCAACACTCCACAAATCAATGAGTGGTGGTGGATAGATGCCATACAAATGGGTATGCCTGGTTTCGCCAAAATGGGTAAACTGACCGGAGAGCAGAAGTATTTCGACAAGATGTGGCAGATGTATGAGTATACACGCAACCAGCATGGAGAACATGGTATGTTCAATCAAAAGGACGGATTATGGTGGAGAGATCAGGACTTCGACCCTCCTTACAAAGAACCTAACGGAGAAGACTGTTATTGGAGCCGTGGAAACGGTTGGGTATACGCTGCCCTTGTCCGCGTACTCGATGAAATTCCTGCCAATGAAGTTCACCGCCAAGATTATATAAACGACTTTCTGACTATGAGCAAGGCTATCAAAGCTTGCCAGCGTGAAGACGGATTCTGGAATGTAAGCTTGCACGATCCTAATCACTTCGGCGGAAAAGAGCTGACAGGAACTTCTTTATTTGTATATGGAATGGCATGGGGAATACGTAACGGATTGCTTGATCGCGACGAATATCTGCCAATAGTACTCAAAGCCTGGAATGCAATGGTGAAAGACGCTGTTCATCCTGATGGATTCTTAGGTTATGTACAAGGAACTGGAAAGGAGCCCAAAGACGGACAGCCCGTAACTTACGACAGCAAGCCTGATTTTGATGATTTTGGAACAGGTTGTTTCCTTCTGGCCGGGAGCGAAATTTATAAATTGAAATAAGTCGATAATCGTCATTCTATAAAAGAAGCTCAAAATGAAGTACAAAAGTAAAAATCTTATAGATTAAAACTTCGCAATAAAAAACTCCTGCTTTAACCCTTATTTATTACAATTATAAGAGTAAAAGCAGGAGATTTTTTATGTTGTGGCTTATAGATTGTAAGTAAACTTATCTCTGTTTTTTATTTTGAACCTCACCTCCAAAGAGTCCTTTCCAGTTTTAATAAATTAGCTTAATGCTAGATAAAAGTGGTACCCTACAACTACTCCTCTTTCTCCCCTCTCAAATAAGATGACGGAGGTACTCCAAACTGAGCTTTAAAGCACTTACTGAAATAGAAGGGATCATTCATTCCTATCTGATAAGTCACTTCTGCAACTGTATATTTACCTTCAGCCAAGAGTTCAACCGCTTTTTTCATACGCATAACTCGTATGTATTCATTTGGGGAATATCCTGTCACACCTTTTACCTTACGATAAAAGACAGTTCGTCCAAGTCCCATAATTGAAGCAAATTCATCGATTGTAAAATCTGGATCCGACAAATGTTCCCCTAAAGTTTCAGCCAATTTATCGGCAAACTCCTTATCACGGTCTGTTGTACAAATAGCCGGACGTACAGCATGAGGATCTTTTGAGAACTTTTCCCGCAAGCGGTCGCGCTGTTCTATCAGTTTAAATACTCGGGCACGCAACAGACTGCTACTGAAAGGTTTCGTTATATATGCATCGGCTCCAGCCTCAACACCTTCCAGATGTTTTTCCTGAGAATTAAGAGCTGTCAGTAAAATAATAGGTATATGACTGGTATTAAAATCATTTTTCAATTTACGCGTCAGTTCAAACCCTGAACATCCGGGCATTAAAACGTCACTTATTATCAAATCCGCATCATAAACTTTCGCACGTTCCAGTCCGGAAGTTCCGTCAGATTCTGCTACCACTTCGAAATAAGGACTTAGCTCCTCTTTCAAAAACTCACGTACATCATTATCATCTTCTACAATCAAAATCTTACGCTTATTAAGTGGCTCCGTTGAAGTGTTCTTTTCGTTTCTCTCATCTTCCGAAACCTCCCAACTATCCTCTGCCTGGTGTGCTTTTTCAGCTTCTATCTCTTCTTTCAGCAAAGCATTGTCAGGTATAAGAAAATCCTTACCCTCATATACGGAAGCATCTGTTGGAAGCACAACTGTAAACACAGAACCGCCACCTGGATTTTCTGCATATGATATCGTACCTTTGTGTACTTGTACCAGTTCATGAGTAAGGTGTAAACCTACCCCCATACTGCTGCTTGAAAAACTGCTCTGCATAAAACGTTTGAACAGCTCTCCACGCTTTTCTACGGGAATACCTACTCCCGTATCGATTACTTTCATTATCAGCTTATGATTCGCTTCGTCAACAGATACACTAAATTCAATTCTCTTATTAGAAGGAGTGTATTTAAATGCATTCGACAATAAATTATAGGCTACTTTATCAATATTACTTTTATCGATAAACATTTTATACGTTGATACAGAAGGAGAAAACACATACTCCATATTTTTCGACTCAGCAGCATCCTTGAAGATCAGATAAATTTCACGCAGAAATGCTATCACATCTGTTTCTTCAAGCGATAAACTTAACTTGTTATTCTGCATTTTGCGGAACTCAAGCAACTGATTAATAAGCCGCAGCATGCGTTGTGTACTTTTATCCATTACACGAACAGCCCCAACCATGTCAGCAGGAATTTTCTTGGCACGATGAATACGTTCCAAAGCCCCCTGTATCAGAGTCAGAGGTGTACGGAACTCATGCGATATATTTGTAAAAAACATCAGTTTATATTCCGTCAGCTGTTCCTCTACCTCAATTTTATTACGTAGAGTATTCATCTTCGATATTATTCGATAAGCCGCATATAAAACAGCTATACTCAATAGCACATAAATCAGCATTGCCCATGTCGTTTTCCAAAATGGAGGAACAACTACGATTTTCAAGACAGACTCATCCGACCATGTACCAGCTGTATTCCTTGCCTTTACATGAAGATGATAGGATCCTGGAGGCAGATTCTTGTAAGCTGCAAAATTCAAAGAAGAAGGAGCACTCCAAGTATCGTCATATCCTTCCAGTTTGTAAGCAAACTTCGACAACCCAGCATCTGAATAGTTGAATGTAGAAAATTCAATCACAAACGAATTTTGGTCATAATTCAACCGGACAGACTCTGCATAAGCCAATGAAGCTTCCAATGGAGAATCCTTATCTCCCGGAATGACTGATATACCATTCAGTTTCAAATCCGTAAAAGTAACTTGCATAGGAGTATCTTTCACCGAAACATGCTTTGGGTCTACAATAACAATACCTTGTCCTGTACCCAATGCCAGACGTCCGTCTTGCAGCTTCAGAACACTGTTTTCACTATATACATTACCCAATATATAATCAGAAAAAAGATAATTTTCGAATGTAACAGTTTCCGGATTAAAACAAGATAAGCCATATTCAGTAGAAACCCATATCATCCCTTTATCATCTTCAATTAGGGCCTGTACCATACTGCTTACCAGCCCATCTTGTGAAGTATAATGAGTAAACTCCAGCTTATCGTAATTATGACCGACAACAGACATACCAAATCCAGCTCCCGACTCAGCCAGCCACATATGTCCTTTCCGGTCACGTATTATCGCACGGATATCATTACTTTGCAAATCACCACTTTCTAACGAATAATGTTTATAGGTTTCCGGATCTGCAATCAGTTTATCCGGATCAAAGACAAATATACCTTCACTCGATCCAACCCATATCCATCCGTTGCTGTCCTCACACAACGTACGGGTTTCCCGCTGTCCGTTAGTACGAGTAAAGAAATGGCGGAACTCATACTTTCCATCCTGCGTAGGAACAGCCAGATTCAAACCTCCACCGAACGTACCTATCCACATACGACCTTTACGGTCTTTCAACATACAAAAGACATTATCCGATGAAAGCGACTTATCATTCAATTTATCATACCGATATTTTACATCTCCAATCCATACGCCTTCACCACGGGTAGCAATCCACAGATTCCCTTCATTGTCTTCACAAACAGCATAAGTATTTATATCATGATGAAATTTCTTTTTCTGAACCTCCAGCTTTGCATCATAAATATATAAACCGCCACTACGTGTACCTACCCAGATATCTCCATCAGAAGTAGAAGCAATCATACGCACCGTATTCGAGCGGTCGGCCATAAAATCTTTTTCGGGATACACACGTGATGCGCCTTCATTCAATACACTCAACTTAGATATACCCGCAAATTCAGAACTTACCCAGACACTTCCCGACCGGTCTTCCATCAGACATTGCAGATAATTGGAAGCCAATAGAGAAGAGATACCCGAATCGGATGTAAAATGCTGTATGCTTTCAGTAGCCGGATCATAAGCAAACAGTCCGTTGCCATATGTAGAAATCCAGATAATCCCCCGGCTGTCGTGCACAATGTAGTATCGTTCCTTATCAATGAATCCAAGCTTGTCATAAGGCATTACCGAGAACACTTTCTTTTCTCCTGTATCCGATTTTATATAATACAAATTACCAGTACGGTTATATACCCAATAATCTCCTTTATCATCTTTTTTAACCTGTCCTTCAGGAATATTATAGTATGCCGGAGCAGACTCAACCTTAAAAGTCTTCATATCCAGACACAGCGTACCTTCTGAGGTCAAGATATACTGTTTCTGATCAATCCGGAAAAGTCCGGTCATCGCCCATTTTTTTGTTTTACGAGGAAGACTTCCTAAAGATTTCAGTTTTCCGTCTGTCTGAAAGTAAAACAAATCGCCTTCTGATGTCACGAAAACAAGATTATCCTCGTAAAACATAGCCTTCCAATACGAATGAGATTCATCTACCGCCACCAGCTTGTTATCTTTCCAATAATAAACTCCTTGCTGTGTTCCTATCCATACTCTATCTCCGTGCTGACGGATAAAATGAACATTATTGCTCTTCAAAGAGGCGTTTTGTACGGTAAATGATGTAGAAGTGAAACGACCATCCTGATAGGTCACACGGCGACATCCGTGAGAAGCTCCCCATAGCCACACAGCTTCTTCTGTTATAAAAAAGCCACGATAATGATCCTGATATTCTCCGCAACCGGTAAAATCGACAAAACAGTCATGCCTTAAATCATAACAGCTGATTAAATCGGCTGTCGTTGTAATCCACAAAAAACCATTCTGGTCTTCTTCCAGCACCTTCACTCGATGGTCTGCCAGAGAAATCTTTTTCGATTTCTGAGGACGAAAGGTGATAAGAGAATTACCGTCATAACGATTCAAGCCGTTCAGTGTGGCCATCCAGATAAACCCTTTACTATCTTGATAAATATAACGCACAGAATTGTTTGCAAGTCCATCAGCAGTAGTCAGTCGTTCGCTGCGAAGTTCGATTGCAGCCTTCGCCGAAAATGACGACAACAACAAACAGCCCAACCAGCATAGTATCCAAATCTTTTGGTTTTTCATACAGTATAAAAACAAATGTTTCTTGATGCAATTAACTAAGCACAAAATTACAAGAAAGATAAAACATAGCAAACAGAATCACACATCTTAGGTACGGTTTATACAATATTCTAGGAATATGTACTTTTGTACATTGAATTATATCAACAAAGCCCTTAATTTTGTTTCATCAAGACAAACCAATCATAAAATACCAATGAAAAAGAAAGACATACTGACAGCTCTATTGCTATTAGGAAGTACTGTACAAGCACAAAACTGGCCCGAAATAAAGCCTGAAGCACGACCGGGAAGCCGATGGTGGTGGATGGGAAGTGCAGTCGATCAAAAGGGACTTGCATACAATCTTCACAAATACGGTACAGCCGGAATAGGCAGTCTGGAAATAACGCCTATCTATGGTGTAAAGGGAAACGAGCAGCGAGATATCCCGTTTTTATCATCCCGATGGATGGAAATGTACCAATACACCCAAGACGAAGCACAGAAGAACGGCATCAACATCGATATGAATACCGGAACGGGATGGCCATTCGGAGGACCGGAAATCACATTGGAACACGCGGCTACCCGAGCTATATTCGAGCAATATACTGTAACGGGGGGTAAGAAGATAGAACAACAAATAGAGATTACATCTCCTAAGGAACAAAAGCAACGTGAATTTGCCCAATTAAGTAGACTGATGGCTTATGCTGAAGACGGAACATGTCTGAACCTGACATCGAAAGTAAAAAACGGCAAGCTCGAATGGAATGCTCCGAAAGGTGAATGGAAACTGATTGCTTTGTTCGTAGGCAAAACACTTCAAAAAGTAAAACGTGCTGCTCCTGGCGGAGAAGGTTATGTAATGGACCACATGAATCCGGAGGCTGTAAAAGGATATTTCACCAAGTTCGACCGCGCTTTCGAGCAGAACAAAGCAACTTATCCGCGTACATTCTTTAATGATTCATACGAAGTATATAAGGCAGACTGGACTCCTCACCTGCTGGAAGAATTCGAACGCCGCAGGAGCTATAAACTCGAAGAGCACTTTCCAGAGTTTCTGGACGCTTCACGTCCGGAAGCAACTCGCCGTATCGTGTCCGATTATCGTGAAACTGTCAGCGAAATGCTGATAGACAATTTTACGACACAATGGACAAAATGGGCTCACAAACACGGTAGCACAACTCGCAATCAGGCACATGGTTCGCCTGCCAATCTGATAGATACGTATGCTTCGGTCGACATTCCTGAATGTGAAGGATTCGGTCTGACAGACTTTCACATCAAAGGACTGCGCAAAGACTCCCTCACCCGACCGAATTTTTCGGATATTTCGATGCTGAAATATGCGTCCTCGGCTGCACACATAGCCGGCAAGCCTTATACTTCTTCGGAAACATTTACCTGGCTGACGGAACATTTCCGTACTTCCCTCTCACAGTGTAAGCCGGATATGGACCTGATGTTCGTATCGGGAGTCAATCACATGTTCTTTCACGGGACACCATATTCGCCACAAGATGCGGCATGGCCTGGATGGTTGTTCTACGCAAGCATCAATATGTCGCCTACCAATAGTATCTGGCGTGACGCACCTGCATTTTTTGAATACATAACCCGCTGCCAGTCTTTTCTGCAAATGGGACAACCCGATAATGATTTTCTGGTTTATCTGCCCATATACGATTTATGGGACGAACTTCCGGGACGACTTGTTTCGTTCGACATTCATAAAATGGACCGGTACGCCCCGAAGTTTATCAAGACGATACAGACAATTATTGCCGGAGGATATGATGTAGACTATATCTCTGATGCTTTCATCAAGACGACACGTTGTGCAGGCAATCAGCTCGTCACCAGCGGAGGCACGCACTATAAAGCACTCATTGTTCCTGCCGCCCGACTAATGCCTGCTGCCACACTCAAGAAGCTGGTAGAACTGGCTCGTCAGGGTGCAACCGTGATTTTTGTAGAACAATATCCTGAAGATACTCCGGGATACAATCGTCTGAAACAAAACCGCGCCGCTTTCATAAACATCGCCGGACAACTTCCTGACGTCGATTCCTTTACACATACACAGACATTCACACTCGGAAAAGGACGCATCATCGTCGGCTCCGACTATCAGCAGGTACTGGCACAGACGGGAACAGCCTCAGAAGAGTTGAAAACACGATGTGGACTTCAGTTTATCCGCCGCTCGAATCCCGAAGGGCATCATTATTTTGTTTCGTGTCTGCAAAACAAAGATATAGACAAATGGGTTACACTGAATGTCCCCGAAACGACTGCCATGTTCTTCAATCCGATGAACGGAGAAAGAGGCAAGGCACAAAGCCGGATAGAAAACGGGAAACTGCAAGTCCGTCTGCAACTGAAATCGGGGGAAAGCCTCATCATTCAGACATTCGACAAGTCACTAGACGAAGAACCAGCGTGGAATTATCCCGAAGAACAGACATATAGCCTGAGTCTGGACCACGGATGGAAACTAGAATTCGTGGAAAGCGCACCAGCTATAAACGGCCAGTTTGACATAGACTCTCCCACATCATGGACAGAACTGGAACAACCGGAAGCTAAAGTCAATATGGGAACCGGCCGCTACTCCATCGAAATAAATATGCCTTCCATGGAAGCAGACGACTGGATACTGGATTTAGGTGACGTACGCGAAAGTGCGCGTGTACGTATTAATGGAAACGATGCCGGCACAGTCTGGGCAGTTCCATTCCGGTTAAAGGTCGGAAAATGGCTAAAACCAGGAAAGAACCGGATAGAAGTCGAAGTAACCAATCTGCCAGCCAACCGCATAGCTGATATGGATCGCAAGCATGTAGAGTGGCGCATCTTTAAGGATATCAATATGGCAAAGCTGAACTATGTAAAAGGCGACTACAAAAACTGGGATACAATGCCTTCCGGTCTTAACGGGAATATACGCTTAATACCAGCAAGTTACAAGGAGTAAAAGCCGTTTTACCGGATAGTAAAACTCAAAGTTCAGCAAGGAACAAAAAGGCTTCAGCAAGTTTCTTTTAAAATATGCTCAAATTTCAGCCGGAATTTGTACAACACATAAAAAACATTTGTACAAACTTCCGGCATTTTTGTACAGAAATAAAAAAAACATCAGCATGTTTTCACATAAACATGCTGATGTTTTTATCCACTTATGGACAGATTCTCTTTCTATCGTTGTAAAGTAACTCCCATCAGCCCGATAACTACGTCATTGGCAAGAGTTTCAAGGGTAAGCGATTCAAGCGTTTTTTCCGGATCGAGCGGCATATCCAGCAAGACACCTGCTCCGCCTTCTATCTCACGACCGTACACGCCCGTTATACCTAACTCTTTTCCCAGGTCACGACTTACTTTTCCGGTTTTCAGATGCAAGCGATACGGACGAGGTTCAGGCACTGTAAATGCTTTTCCATCTACATAAAAATCCTGTTCTATCGGACACCAGTTATCCGGATTAGTCAGAGTCAGTTCGGTATACGTACCGTCGGTATAACGCACTTTCAGTACACCATTTGCAATGTGACACTGCATGTGATTGGTACTTCCGGCAAGCAACAAATACGCATGCGACGCTTTTCCTTCAAGCGGCACACAGATACTGTCTGGATAATTGTCCCACAAAGAAGTAAATGCAATATTATTTCCTTCTTTCATCAGGCGGAACGGAACACCCAGCGAAGTATTAAACCGGTTGTCACGAACCAGATTCCGCAATCCACTGTCGTCAATCGAAGCGCTCAGCAACGGATGACACCACTCCCCTATGCCCTGCACAGGAAGCTGCAAGGTAGTATACGGAGAACGCGGAGAGAAATATTGTTCACGGAAAATAGAAGTAACCGAATCGTTCAAGTATTTATCCATATCAATCATGCGGCAAGCAGATGTATTCACCTCCGAGAAATCCTCTCTCGCTGCAACATAAGGAGACTGGATGAAGACATTTACCGGTTGCCACCAGTCCATATCTCCTTGTCGGGTACGGACAAAGAAAGTATGATGTCCTTCTACCCCTTTATTTATGTTTGTGCTGTAACTGTTTCCTTCAATCGTTGTAGATGCTGAAATACCCTGCGGATCGTAAATTTCACACAGTTGGATTCCCTGAGGCGCGCGAAGTGAAATCTGTCCACCGGCATCAACGTTCAGTTCTCCGACAACAAGTGTCTGCAAAGGTTTTCCTTTCCAACGAATAGTTATTTCGGCATTTTCCGTTTCAGGAGCTACCACGAGTAATTCCGGACTGCCACTTGCAGCTTCAACCAAACTCCAGTCCGCTTTCTTTCCGTTCACTTCAATCGAAGCCACTTTCTCGCGAACGGCCTTTATCCGAAGTCCGATTTCTAATGGTTTGCCGAAACGCTGGGTAATTTGATAAGTATCTGTGTCTTTTTCTCTTGAGAAACGATAGGTCACATCCGGCGTTGTGAGCGATGCTTCCTTCCAGTCGGACGGGAATCCCGGACGGATAACCAACTTGTCGTTCATCAAATCGGGCAAAATGCCATACACACCCTGAATCATAACGCGTGAAGCAACTCCTACAGGATCGCCAAAATCACGGTAACATTCCCCACGGGCAGCATCGTAAAAACTGATCTGCCCGAAGTTTCCGGGACTGTCACCCAGATACATGCCATCGAGAACAGAGCTTTTCAATAGTTTATATCCCTCATCAGAACGACCTGCCTGAAAATAAGCAAGAGCCGTATGCATCACTTCGGCAAAGGCTACATTGTTGATACTCCACGAATAAGGCAGCCAGTTGGTGGTAGAGATTGTAGCATAACCTTCATCCTTCAGTCCCTTTCCTTCAACCGGAATATGAGGAATCTGCGTATCGACATACCGTGTTGCCTGATAAGCCTGAAACGGGTTAGCCGTTTCGCTGTCCAACGCATGATAAATCGTCCAGACTCCTGCACTCTCATGCAAACGCTTGTGTCCCATGAAATCCTGATATTCCGCCCAATGACCTTTATCAGACAACCATAAACGTTTATTCATTGCAGCCAGAATACGGTCAGCCTCTTTCTGATACGGTTCCGGATTCTCCCCTATCTTACGGGCTATTTCCGCAGCCATCTTATTGGCACGATAGTTATAGGCAGACGAATGCGTCACTGCCCCGCTGTTATAATACAAGGCATCGCTCGCCCAGATACAAGCATACGCATCATACAAGCCGTCATTGTCGGGGTCATAATTCAGTTTCTCCCAGGCAAGATGACGAGTTATGACCGGCCACATCTGGCGGGCATAATCCAAATCACCTGTCCAGTTGAAATGCCACAACAGTTCATCGATATAACATAAGTTCATGTCATAGTGATGCATCTGATTGTTTCGACGTGGATTACGACAAATATATCCGTTACTATACTGAGGAGTTCCCCATTTTTTGACAGAACGTGCCAGATGCAAAGCAGAATCCTGTGCCGGATGCGGAATCGCATTGGGTACATCGGTCACCTGACTGGCAGCATAAGCATCGAAATGCTTACGGGCACGGTCGTGCCATCCCAAAGCATCTCCCGTATAAGCAGCACGCCATCCGCTCAGCGGCATGCGCCATCCTACCGCTCCATGAAGCCAGACCTGCCCGTCCCAAATACCATCGGCAGCAACAGCCAGTGCTCCGCCCAGCGTATTGAAATAAGGATCGGGAGTAGTAAAACGGATACGCGAAGCCAGTGTCTTTCGAGCATCCTCAGCTTTCTGATACAAACGTCTTCCTTCATCAAGCGGAACAAGCTTCAAATCCAGATTTTCCAAAACCAGATAAGCCTCATCTGTCAACGGCAAATCGTACACTTTCTGCATTTGAGGCTTTTCGGGGGCTTCGAAACATCCAGGAGGATCGGCTCCCATATCACCGTTACGACTCAGTTTCTTCGCCCGGATTTCAGAGATAAAACAACGCAAAACCATATCCTCCGCCAAATCTTTCGCTGAGAATTTCCAGACAGCTCCGTCAGCATCTGAAAAAGCCAATACAGACACAGAAAGCGTTCCTTTTCCAAAAGCCGCATCTTTCAGCAGATACGTACGTCGGCCGGCAGTATATCTGGCTTCACAAAATTCAATTGAATCGAGAGCGACTGACAGTCCCCTGCCTTGCAGAAGGAAACGGATATGCTTGCTGTTACGCTTATCGTATGCAGCAAAAACCGGACGGTCGCTTGTTTCAAGACGAAAAGGTGACCAGCTTCCGTACAACGCTCTGGTAAACCGGTTCTTCCCGTTTATACACACAAAATCGTCCCCCTCGGGATAATACTGAAGCGTACGCTCAGCCCCTCGTTTATGCTCATTGTAAGAAGTCGACTCGATAAAGTCGCCGATCTTTTTAGCCTGTTTGGTTTGTGCCGGTAAGGAAACAGTTCCCAGTGCCAACAGCCACACAAACGAAAACAAGTTTCTTTTATTCATTTTTCAAATAGCTTTATTCATTCTAAAAAAATACAGATTAACCAGAAGTCATATACTCTTGAATACTTCCAGTTAATCCGTATTCTCTAAACATATTCAATTTATCATGGAAGTGGCTTCAGACCTTCCCAACGCACATTCCACTTACCATCTTTCGGGAATCCCGGATTTACACCTTCAGAACCATCCCAACCGGCACACATCATCGCTACCGCAGTAAGCAATCCACCATTGCCTGGCAAATATACACGCAGACGTCCGTCCTGATAGTTATGTCCGTTTACCAAATAAGTATTGGTACGCTTATCCATGAGCAAAGCCCCTACAGCCTTCTCAGGTTCACCCAGACGAGCAGCATCCATGGCAGTCATCGGATAGTCCCATCCCCATGTCTTGTTCCAGTTCCAGTTATCCCATACCCAGTTCAGCGTATTCTTCATATATTCAGGATTGACCAGCTTATTCATCGGCAAAATACCTACTGCTCCAAGCACAGCCATATGATCGGATGTAAAACGTATATCCTTGTATGTATCGACAGCTGTTTCGGCAGCCAGATACAACTTGTCATCATTGTAAGCAAGAGGAGAAAGGTTTTCTATCAGCGTATCCCATTCAGGCACACGCTCCATACCGGCACGTTCGCGCCAGGTCTGTGCGGTCTGCATACCGAACAACCAGTATGACAATTCAAACGGAGGATTTACCGTATCGGCAGCACGCAATGTTTCTTGTGCAGGAATAGCTCCTTTCAGAATATAGCGGTCGTGTTCCTTATCGTAAACAGCAAACGAATACATGAACTCGGCTGTCTTCTGAATCAGATCATTGTATTTCTTAATCAGTTCATCCGATGGATTGGCACGATACAGAAGCTCTGCCAGATAAATCAAATGTGGCTGCTGCCAGATAAGGAAGCTTCCGACATTGGAAGGTGCTTCCATTCCGCTAG